>CXWL01119306.1_pt1 | contig 27379 bp, 25 predicted proteins | sample 590931 | NCBI WGS metagenome assembly CXWL01 (sample SAMEA3498368, study PRJEB10139) | groundwater metagenome | biome: water well; material: biofilm material | place: Germany | collected 2015-04-27 | reverse complement strand
AGATCCAGATCGGCTCATAAAACAGGCTGCCCAAAGAAATCAAGCCCTTGCTCTGCGCTTCTGACGCATCGGTCGATCCGCTCTGCACAAAGCCGATTTCAATCGCGGAATCGGGATCGCTGATCTTTTTCAGATTCTCTTGCGAGCCTTCCGACGCTTGCAGTGTCAACTCGATCTGGTTCTTCGCCAATTCTTCCGCATAGCGTTTGGCGTAACCTTCGTAGGCGCTGTTCTCTTGTCCGGCAGAAAAATCGATGGTCCGTGGCGGCGCCGGATCCACCAGCTTATACGCGAGGCCGCAGACCACGATGATCATCAAGGCCATGGGGCCGAAGGCGACCAGCATGTCCCTGAATGAAAACAGGCTGAATTTAATTTTCTGCATGAGTTTTCTGCATGAGAAGCGTAATTAAAATTTAAGCCGGAATATATTCGGCGCGAAAGCCATCCAGGCCGGCCAGCATTTCAGCAAAGGCGGCGGCGACCTGGGTAGGCTCACCCTTGACGCCAAGCTCGATATGCCGGCGTATCTGGTGGTCGCCCACGCTAGGCAGGCTGAAAATCTTCACCAGCGGATATTTCTCCTCCAGCGCTTCCATCAGGGGTGTCAGGGTCGATTCCATCGCCTCGAATACCAGCACCGCTTTTTCATCGCGCGCAACCTGATGAAACAGATGCGGGTAATGCGTATCGAGCACCCATTCCAGCATAGGCCAGGCCATGACAGGAAAACCCGGGACAAAATAATGGTTCTGAATCGCGAAGCCCGGTATTTTATTGAAGGGATTGGGGATCAGTTCTGCGCCTTGCGGAAACTCGCCCATCTTCAGCCTGTGCAGGTTTTCCGCCGATTCCAGATCGAGCGGCTTGCCCGCCTCGGTCGTGGTTTCCGTGATGCGTTGCTGGATCAGCACCTTGGCCTGCGGATGCAGGCTTAGCGGCAGATTTAAGGCCATGCCTGCGCACTGGCGGGTGTGGTCGTCCGGCGTGGCGCCGATACCGCCGGTAGAAAACACGATGTCGTTGCTGGCAAAACTGCGTTGCAAGGTGGCGATAATGCGCGCCCTGTCGTCGCCGATATACTCGGCCCAATCGAGCTGTAAACCGCGCGCGGCCAGCAATTCGACCACTTTGGGCAAATGCTTGTCGACGCGTTTGCCGGATAAAATTTCGTCGCCGATGATGATAAGACCGATCGCCATACTTGCCTCCGTGTCAGCTTGTGACTTGTTTGAGAAATAATGAAAATAAAAAAGTGCCTGGCCCAGAGCGCCCTATCCATGCGCCTTTCAAGCACGACAGGCCTGAAAGGCGCATGGATAGGGCGCTGCAGGCATGCCGTTTTTTAAACTAGGCCGGGGTTACGCTCTTGGTGTCCCCGGCATCGCTGGTGTCGCCGGCATCCCTGTGCTGCTGCAACGCCGCCATGCAATAGTATTGAAACCACAGGCCGGTAAAGACAAATACCAGCACATACAGCCAGATCGCCAGGGCTGCAAAAAGCGGGAACAAGACTAGCGACATCACGCCCCCCAGCCATAATAGCGTAGGCGCGGCGCCAAGCACGCCGGTCACCGTGCCGATGATGAGCAAAGGCGTGCGATGCATGCGCGTCAGGGCCAGCCGCTCTTCAGTGTCGGCATGCTCTGCCAGCGCATCATACGCCATCACGCGGTAGGTCAGCCAGCCCCACAATAAAGGCTGGACGATGAAATGGACAGGCGGTATCAGCACCAGGGGCAGGCTCAGCAACCACAGGAAAAGAAAGATCAGGAATGAGGAAAACGCATGCCACAGGCTGCCCAGGAGCGAGCCGCCCTTGCGCCGCTCCAGCTGCGGATAATCACGCCGGCTGACGTGGCGGCTGATCACCGGCATCGCCATCAAGCCTATCGCCAGCAAGGAGGTGATGACCATCAAAGGCAGCAGTATCCACATGGCGATCAAAGGCACGATCACGGTCTTAAACGCCAGCATGCCGCTCACCGCCAGCAGATCGCCGGCGGTCTTGAAGCCATCATGCTCAACGAAAAGCGCCTGGACGAAATCGATCAGGTCTTGCATGCCCCACCACATCAANNCTTGTAGCTTCATTATTTGCCTGCCTTCTCACTTGCTTTGTCTTGTGACTTGTCAACGCCCAACAAACGTCTGATCCCCAGCCACTGCTGCGACCAGAAGCCCTGGCCATAGTCTCTCGATGTCCCTTCGGGAAAGGCCAGCTGGTCGCGGATACCTGTCATGAAAAATTCCTTGCTGAACAATGCAGTGCCAAACGCCATATCCCACACCGGAAACAGCACCGCAAAATTATGTCCGCCCATGCTGCCCTGCCCCTCGCTCTCGTGCCCGAGGCCGATCGCGTGATGGGTGCGGTGATAGCGCGGCGACACCAGCAGGCGCTCTCCGACGGCACCGAAATGGATGCGCACATTGGCATGCTGCAGGCTCTGCAACATGCGCGACACCACCACCAGCAGCGCGTATTGTCCCGGCTGCACGCCGATCACCAGCGCAATCAGGCCCAGGTATACGTCACGCAAAAAATCATCGAGCAAATGATTGCGGTTATCGCTCCACAGATTCATGTTGCGCTGGCTGTGATGCAGGCTATGCAGCGCCCACCACCAGTCGAACTGATGCTCGGCGCGATGATACCAATAATCAAAAAAATCCAGCACCAACAAATACAGCAAGAAAACCAGCACCGGATGATCCACCATGCCCGGCCACAGATTATCCAGATTGAAGGGGTTCATGCCCTGCAGATGGAACAGTCCGGCCAGGCTGTCGAGCGCAGGGTCGAGCACAAAAAATATCACCAGGGTAAACACCCCCAGGCGATGCAGCGCCGTATAGATAAAGTCGTTCCAGCGCGCATGGCGGTCGGTGATTGCCTGCACCGGCATCCACGCCTCTAGCGGGCGCAGCACCAGGAACAGGACGATCAGCTCGCATACGCCGATGAGAAACCACTCAACGCCCTCAAATGCCTGCTCGGTGAACTCGCCTAGCCCGAACTGATAAATGAAAGGCTGCACCAGCGCCTCAAAAATCCATGCCTGGGCGCTTGAAAAATAATCGATGAAATTCATTTGTTTTTTAATGCGTAATCAGGATGTTCGTGTAGGGTAGCAAAACAAAAACCTTTTTGCTGCAGGCCATTGATCAGTGGCTCAAGGTTCTCGGGCGCCCATGCGATCTTGCGTGACCAGATGCCCAGGTGCGCCATCACTATGTCGCCGTCTTTCAAGCCAGCTAGCGCGCGCTTGAGCAACAGCGGATTGCTCCATTTCTCGCTGGGCAGCTCATCGCCCGAAAAACCTGCCGCTGACCAGCCGACGTGACGGTACCCGCATGCCTCGCCGGCCTTGCGTAAATTCGCCGTCAGTTTTCCGCCCGGTGCGCGCCAGTATGGGTCAAGCCTGGCGCCGGTCAGTTGCGTAAAGCGCTGATCGACGCGGCGCAGCTCGTCACAATACCGCTGCGCAGTCCACTGCATTTTTTTTCCGGCCTGCGCGCCGAACTGGGGCCTTACCTCGATGCCGCCATCGGGCAAATCACGGCTGGCATAGACGTGATCGAAAGTATGCGTGCCGAAGGCGTGGCCATCATGCACCAGAGCTTTCCAGTAAGCAGCCCAGCTCTGGTCAAGGGAATAATCGCCGTTGACGGTTTTTTCATTCGCCAGGAAAAACGTTGCCCTGATGCCGTACTTGCGCAAGGTCTGCGCGATGAACTGCGCCTGCGACTGGCTGCCCGTATCGAAGCTGAGATAAATCTTGCCCTGGCAAACCGGCGCAGCAACGCCAGCAACGCCAGCAGCAGCAGCAGAGGCAGGCACAGCGACAGAACACATCGCCGCCAGCAGAACCCGCCCAAGCCTGGATGTTTTCATGACAGTCAGTGCTTAGTTGCTGGTGGAGCGATTGGCGAAATACACGCCATGCGGCGAACGCCCTACCGGTATCAGCTGGATGACTTTTTTGCTGGCGACATCAATCACCGCCACTTTTTTAATCCAGCGCAAGGTCGCCCACAAGGTCTTGCCGTCGGCGCTCAGCTCCATGCAGTCCGGGCCGCCCGGGACCGGGATCATGCCGACGTTCTCCAATGTCACCTGATCGATGATGTTGATGCTGTTCGATACGCGGTTAGAGACAAACACATGACGCTTGTCGCCCATGGAACGGAAATTATGCGTACCGGCACCGGCCTTGATGCGCTTGACCGTCTTTTGTGTGCGCCAGTCGATGACTTCAACATAGTCCTTGCCCATGATACCCACCAGCAAATGCTTGTTATCCGGAGTCATGACTATGCCGGCCGGCAGTTTTCCGACAGGGATGGTCCAGAGCACCTTTTGTGTCGCAAGATCAATCGCCGATACCTGGTTGCTCCCCTGGCGCGTGATGAAGACCGTGGTGCTGGCAGCGTCAAACGCCATATGGCTGGGCAACTTGCCTAAGGGAACACGGTTGGCCAGGGTAAAGTCCTTGCCGTCGTATTTGTAAAAATCGACTCTATCGAGACGCAGGGAATTGGACACAAACCATTTTTGGTCCGGTGAGAATCCTATCTGATACGGATCGGCAATGCCACCAACGCGCCGCTGAATCTGACCGGTCTTGGGATCAAGAAAAACCAGCTCATCGCCGATCGCATTGGCGACCAGCAGCGACTTATTGTCTGGCGTCGCCATCAGGTGATGCGGTTCCTTGCCGACCGGAAAAGTAGTGATCTCCTTGTAAGTGGCCTGGTCAAGCAAGCTGACCGTAGCGTCACGCGAGTTGAGCACAACCACGACCTGTGCGTGAGCCGCCTGAACTGCGACAGAGAACACCATTGGAACGAGTAAAGACAAACCAAAAAAACGAAGCTGCATGACACTAAGCTGCATAATTAACCGCTAAAAAGTTTAAAGGAAGACTGCATGCATTTTACCGCGCCAATGCGGTGGCTTAGGAAATATGCAGGCAGATTGTTTCATTTTTTTACATGAATTTACGTAAGATCAAGCGGACCAAATCGTCTTTGCCGCGGCGGGCCAGCCGCAAAGAAGTAAAAAGCGTGAATTTGCTCTACAATTGCGCCAGTTTTTTTACAGAATATCCATCCACCCCATCCACCCTAAGGAAAAATCATGACTAGCATCACTACCGTGTCCGGCTTGCAATACGAAGACAAAGTCATCGGCGAAGGCGCTGAGGCGCAAGCGGGCAAGAATGTTGACGTGCATTACACAGGCTGGTTGCAAAACCCGGACGGCAGTGCCGGAAAAAAATTCGATTCCAGCAAAGACCGCGGCACACCGTTCTCGTTCGCGCTGGGCGCAGGCCAGGTCATCAAGGGCTGGGACGAAGGCGTGCAAGGCATGAAAATCGGCGGCACCCGCGTGCTGACCATTCCGGCAAGCCTGGGCTATGGCCCACGCGGCGCGGGTGGCGTCATCCCGCCGAATGCGACCTTGATTTTTGAAGTGGAACTGCTCGGCGTTTAATTAAATTATGGGGAGTATCTGCATATTTAAACAATAACGCAGGTCTTTAGTGCGCTGCAGCGATGCAATCGCTGATACTCCACCCTGGTATAGAAAGCCTCTCATGCTGTATTGCATAGAGGCTTTTTTTGCGTTCAGCTATTGATTTTTCTGTACAGCGTCTGCCGGCTGATGCCGAGGCTGCGGGCGGCCTGGCTGATATTGCCCCGGCTGGAAGTCAAGGCCTGCTCGATGGCATTGCGCGAGAGCTGCTCAAGATTTTGCGGTGCTTGTTCCTGCTGATGATGCCCGCCCCTCATGCTTGGTGATGCCGCCAGATCTTCAATAATATCGTCGGACAGATGCTGCATGTCGATGCAGGTTCCCCCCGCGTCCAGCATGGCGATGGCGGTACGCAAGACGCTGGAATATTGCCGCAAATTGCCCGGCCAGGCATGCGCGCTTAACTGCGCCAGCAAATCGGCCGCCAGATGCAGTTCTCCCTCGGAGTCCGGACTTAGGCTACGCAAGATTTGTGCTGTCAGCGCCTGAAAATCGCTGCGCTCGCGCAGGGCTGGCAACTGAACGGTCAGGCCGTTGATGCGGTAGTACAGGTCATAGCGGAACTTGCCTTTCTCGGCCTCATCGCGCAGCTTGCGGTGGGTGGCGCAGATCAGCGCAAAATCCACCGGCACCGGCTTGCCACCGCCCAAAGGCGTGACGCTGCGCTCTTGCAGCACGCGCAGCAAGCGGCTTTGCAAGGCAAGCGGCATGTCACCTATCTCATCGAGAAACAGCGTACCGCCACTTGCTTCACGCAAGCGCCCCGCACTGCCCTCACGCCGCGCGCCGGTGAAGGCGCCGGGCTGATAGCCGAACAATTCTGCCTCGATCAGGTTTTCCGGAATCGCCGCGCAATTGATGGCGACAAAAGGCCCGTTGCGGCGCGGCCCGCTGTCATGTGCGGCCTTGGCAAAAAACTCCTTGCCGACACCCGATTCTCCCTGAATGAGCAGCGGTATCGGCTTATCCAGGATGCGGCGTGTTTTCTCTGCGGCGCTGCGCCAGCGCAAGTCGCCGCTGTCCAGCAGCGCCAATGCATCGTTCGCTGTCTCTGTCGTTTTAGACACTAAGGGTGTAGCCGGCAGCACGGTCTGGTCCACATGCACCTGCACGTACAGCCGGCTGCCGTCGTGGCAATGCAGCGCCATCGCCTGTCCAGAGCGCATTTTATGATGACGGAGTAAATTTTCCAGCCGCACATTGAGCAGGCTGGTGATCTGCACCGCACCCAGGTCGCTGGCGCGAAGATGCAGCAAGGCTAGGCCAGCACGGTTGGCGCCGACTATCCAGCCATCTTCCGACAGCACCAGAATACCTTCCGCCACCGTGCCTATGCCCTCGGGGTGGGCATGTAGATGCAAGCGGATCTGGCGATTGCTGGTGGCTATGGCAATCATCAGGCGGTTTTCTATCATGCGCACTGCCATGCTGACCAGGTTCAAGGTATGCGGATGGCCGCTGTGCTGGTCGCCGGAAATATCGAGTATGCCCATCAGGCTGCCGTCGGCCGACATGATGGGGGCGGCGGCGCAGGTCAGAAAGCCGTTGTGCTCCAGGAAGTGCTCGGCACCGTGGATCTCGACTTCGCTGGTTTCCGCCAGCGCCGTACCGATGGCGTTAGTGCCGCGATGGTCTTCATGCCAGGAGGCGCCGCTGGCCAGCGCCACGCGCTCGGCCTTGTTCAGGAAATCGGCGTCACCCAGCGTGTGCATGAGAGTGCCGCGATTGTCGGCCAGCACCACCACGCTCTTGCTGTGGCGCACAGACTCAAACAGGTATTCCATCACCGGACGGGAATAGGACAGCAGCTCATGGTTGCGCGCCAGCACATGGCGCAGCTCGTCGCCGCTGGCATGCTCGGTTTGCGGCAATCTGCCTACCGGCTGCAAACCCGCCGCCAGGCTGCGCTGCCATGAACGTACCAGGCGCTGATCAATCACATCCGAGATCGCGCCAGAGGGGCAATTTCCGTATTCCTGCAAATGCAGTCTTGCCTGGCGCAGCGCCAGCGCAGGTAATGGTGTAGGCATGTTGTCTCCGTGATGGATACCTGAGAGCTCTGGCTCCCGAATTTTATCCAAATATAGTATAGGAAAACCCGCCGGCCTACACATCCAGCCCGGCAGTATTGCCAGCCTAAACTGTTGCGTTTTGTGACAGTTGTCAAGTTATGCAACGTCACATCATTCACACTCGCAACAGCCTGAAGTGAGGCAAGAAAATGAAATCCCAATGAAATCAATGACTTCAAGGTAAATCGCACCTTGGCACGGAAATTGATAATAGATTCGGGCCACAAGGCAACATTCTAATAATTCGACCATATGATGGAGACACGATGATCTACGCAGCCCCAGGTACCGCTGGTGCCACAATCGCTTACAAAGCCCAATACGACAATTTCATCGGCGGCAAATGGGTCGCCCCGGTCAAGGGTGATTACTTTGACGTCATCACGCCTGTAAATGGCAAACCCTACACCAAGGCCGCCCGCTCAAGCGCAGAAGACATAGAGCTGGCGCTGGACGCCGCCCACGCCGCGGCCGACGCCTGGGGCAAGACCGATGCCGCCACGCGCAGCAATATCCTGCTGAAAATAGCCGACCGTATCGAACAAAATCTGGAGACACTGGCCTACGCCGAAACGGTGGATAACGGCAAGGCGATCCGCGAAACGCTGAACGCCGACATCCCGCTCACCGTCGACCATTTCCGCTACTTTGCCGGCTGCGTGCGGGCGCAGGAGGGGGCGCTGTCCAACATCGACGAGAACACCGTGGCTTACCATATCCAGGAGCCGCTGGGCGTGGTGGGCCAGATCATCCCGTGGAACTTCCCAATTTTGATGGCGGCCTGGAAACTGGCGCCGGCTATCGGTGCGGGCAATTGCGTGGTGCTGAAACCGGCGGAATCCACGCCTATCAGCATCCTGATTCTGGCCGAGCTGATCGGCGACCTGCTGCCGCCCGGCGTGCTCAATATCGTCAACGGCTTTGGCCGTGAAGCCGGCATGCCTTTGGCGACCAGCAAGCGCATTGCCAAGATCGCCTTTACCGGCTCCACCAGCACTGGCCGCGTGATCGCCCAAGCTGCGGCGAATAACCTGATCCCTGCCACGCTGGAACTGGGCGGCAAATCACCGAACGTGTTCTTCGCCGACATCATGGACAAGGATGACGCCTTTCTGGACAAAGCCGTCGAAGGTCTGGTGCTGTTCGCCTTCAACCAGGGCGAAGTCTGCACCTGCCCGTCACGCGCGCTGATTCAGGAATCGATTTACGACAAGTTCATGGAACGCGTCTTGAAGCGCGTCGCCGACATCAAGCACATGAACCCGCTGGACACCGACAGCATGATGGGAGCACAGGCATCCAAAGAGCAGCTGACCAAGATCCTGTCCTACCTCGACCTGGGCAAGCAGGAAGGTGCCGAAGTGCTGGCAGGCGGCGGTCAGGCCCATCTCGGTGGCGACCTGGAAGGCGGCTACTACGTGCAGCCTACGCTGTTCAAGGGCCACAACAAGATGCGCATCTTCCAGGAAGAGATTTTTGGCCCGGTTCTGGCGGTAACCACCTTCAAGGACGAAGCCGAAGCGCTGGAGATTGCCAACGACACCCTGTATGGTCTGGGTGCCGGCGTCTGGAGCCGCAACGGCAATGTCGCCTACCGCATGGGCCGCGCCATCAAGGCTGGCCGCGTCTGGACCAACTGCTACCACGCCTATCCTGCACATGCAGCGTTTGGCGGCTACAAGGAATCGGGCATAGGCCGCGAGACGCACAAGATGATGCTGGACCACTACCAACAAACCAAGAATTTGTTGGTCAGCTATAGCGAAAACAAACTGGGTTTCTTCTGATCCGGTATAGATTCGGCATAAAATCAGCTGATACTGATAGTTAGTTAGCTATCTAAATAAAGGGAATGGGCAACCATTCCCTTTTTACCTAAAGGCTTGGAGGTACTATGCTTGAAAAAGTCATCGCCACAGACGCAGCGCTGGAACTGATAGAGGAATTAAAGCGCGAGCACGGCGCCATGATGTTTCACCAGTCGGGTGGCTGTTGCGACAACAGCGCGGCCAACTGCTACCTGCCCGGCGAGATCACCATGGGCGCGGGCGACGTGTATCTGGGCGAGATAGGCGGCTGCGCTTTTTACATCGGCAAAGCGCAGTACGAATACTGGAAGCACACCCAGCTCATCATCGATGTGATTGAAGGCACGGGCGGCACCTTTTCTCTGGAAGGCGCTACCGGCAAGGCCTTTCATACGCGTTCGCGGGTTTTCAGCGATGCCGAGATGGCCGAGTTACTGAGCGAAGAACAGCAGTCGAAATAACAAATGGCTCCCATCGCAAGAAGGGAGCCATTTGTCAATACTGCAATTTCATCAGCAACAAAAACTATTCCTTGATGAAATGCTCACGGTAGTACTTCAACTCTTCCACCGATTCGATGATATCGGCCAGCGCCGTGTGTTTCTGGTGTTTCTTGAAACCGGCCAGCAACTCCGGCTTCCAGCGGCGGCACAACTCCTTCAATGTGGAGACGTCCAGATTACGGTAATGGAAAAACGCTTCCAGCTTAGGCATGCCACGCACCATAAAGCGCCGGTCCTGGCAGATGGTATTGCCGCACATCGGTGATTTTCCGGCAGGCACAAAATGCTTCAAGAAGTCGATCAGGGCTTTTTCCGCATCGGCTTCTGTGACTGTCGATGCCTTCACGCGCTCGATCAGGCCCGAACGGCCGTGCGTGCCCTTGTTCCAGGCATCCATCTTGTCCAGCGTTTCGTCAGACTGGTGAATCGCGAATACCGGGCCTTCTGCCAGCACATTGAGTTGCATATCCGTCACCACTACCGCCACCTCGATGATGCGGTCGGTATCCGGGTCGAGTCCTGTCATTTCCATATCAACCCAGACCAGGTTCATCTCGTTGGGTTTGGCGGGTTTGTTGTTTGTAGGCGGGATCGCTTGAACTTCAGTAGCTTGTGACATAATTCTTCCTTGGCTTGTTTTTGGCTATCAATTTATTTTTGAATGCGGCATTTTCCCATGATTTCTTTAGCATTTTCGGTTTTATTCGTTGCTTTTTTATTGCTGACGCTGGTGTTGCAGTTCTGGCTAGGCTCGCGCCACATCCGCCACATCCTGCAACATCGCGCCGCCGTACCGGCAGAATTTGCCGCCAAAATCCCGCTGGACGCGCACCAGAAAGCGGCCGACTACAGCATTGCCAAAACCAAGCTGGGCATGATGATGCTGGTATTGAGCACGGCCGTGCTGATCGGCTTCACCTTATTTGGCGGCCTGCAATACCTGTCGACCGCCATCGTCAAGATGACCGGCCCCGGCATGGCCTATCAGCTCAGCCTGCTGGCCTCGTTTGCCCTGATCAGCAGCCTGATCGATTTGCCATTTGATTATTACAAGCAGTTTGTGCTCGAACAGAAGTTCGGTTTTAACAAAATGACGCCAGGCTTGTTCTTTGCCGACATGCTCAAGAGCACGCTGCTTGGTGCAGCCATCGGCCTGCCCTTGATCTGGGTGATGCTGACGCTGATGGACAAATCCGGCGCGCTCTGGTGGCTATATGCCTGGATGGTCTGGAGCGGCTTCCAGCTCTTGATGATGCTGATTTTCCCGACCTGGATCGCCCCGCTGTTCAATAAATTCACGCCCCTGAGCGACGATGCCCTGCGCAGCCGCATTGAAGGCCTGATGCAGCGCGTCGGTTTTGCCTCAAAAGGCCTGTTCGTGATGGATGGCTCCAAACGCAGCGCCCATGGCAATGCCTATTTCTCCGGCTTTGGCGCCTCCAAGCGCATCGTGTTTTTTGATACGCTGTTAGCGCGCCTGGCACCGGAAGAAATCGAGGCGGTGCTGGCGCATGAGCTCGGCCACTTCAAGCTCAAGCACATCGTCAAGCGCATCAGCGTGATGTTCGTCATCTCGCTGGGCTTTCTGGCCTTGCTGGGATTCCTGAAGCAACAGACCTGGTTTTATACCGGCCTGGGCGTTGAGCCGATGTTATTGGCATCGAATGATGCGATGGCGCTGATCCTGTTCATGCTGAGCTTGCCGGTGTTCACTTTTGTGCTGTCGCCACTGACCTCGATCAGCTCGCGCAAGCATGAGTTTGAAGCCGACGCCTTTGCGGCAAAACACAGCAATGCCGACAACCTGGTCGCCGCACTGGTCAAGCTGTACGAAGACAATGCCTCGACCCTGACGCCAGACCCGCTGCACTCGGCGTTTTACGATTCACACCCGCCGGCATCGCTGCGCATTAGCCGTCTGCAGCAGGCATCATTGCCCTTATCCCCTGCCCCGAATGGAGCTGCATCATGATCAAAGCAACCGACTTACTGGCAAAAAAATCGCAACACACGACCACCGCCCTGGATGCGGCCAGCCTGCCGGTCTACCTTGCGGCAACACCGGGCTGGGAACAGGACGGCCCGCGCATCGTCAAGACCTACCAGTTCAAGAATTACTATGAAACCCTGGCCTTCATCAACGCGATCGCCTATGTCATTCATGCCGAAGACCACCACCCGGAACTCGTCGTCACCTACAACCGCTGTGTCATCAAGTTCGATACCCATACGGTCAATGACGGCAAAGGCGGCATCTCGGAAAACGACTTCATTTGCGCAGCCAAAGTTGACGGTATTTACCAGCAAAGTTTTTCCTGATGAGCAAAAAAGAGCATAGCTTAGGGACGGTCATCGCGGCGCATGGCCGGCATTACCTGGTACAGGCAGAAGGCATCAAGCTGCACTGCGTCACCCGTGGCAAGAAGAGCGACGTGGCAGTCGGCGATATCGTCGAATACCAGCTCACCTCCAAAAACCAGGGCGTGATCGAGGCGATCACGCCACGCAAGACATTGTTGTACCGCTCAGATCAATACAAATCCAAAATGCTGGCGGCCAACCTGACGCAACTGATCGTGGTGGTCGCCACTGAACCCAGCTTCTCAGACGACCTGATCTCGCGCGCCCTGGTCGCCTCGGAATCGTCAGGCATCAAGGCGCACATCATCCTCAACAAGATCGACGTCACCGACAGCCTGCCCAAGGCGCGCGAACGCGTAGGCCTGTACGCCAAATTGGGTTATCCGGTACACGAGGTTTCCGTCACAGCCATGCCTGACAGCACGCGCGAGACCATGATGGGCTTGTTGCAGGGCCAGAGCACCATCCTGATCGGCCAGTCCGGCATGGGNNTCAGAACCCAACTGCGCCGTCACCGCAGCGATCAAGACAGGCGAGATCAGCAGCATGCGCCACGACCTGTTCAAGCAACTGGTACACGAGGCTGCGCAGACCATCGGGTATTGAAATTTAAAACGGCACCCTGCCAGCACGCAATCCCCATGCGGGTTTGCGGGCAGATAGGCTGGTAAGGCGCATGGATGGGGCGTGTTGGCGGTGCATGAGAAAATTGCACTCAACCCACTTCCCTTTGGATATCGATGGCCTTGATATAAATGAAAAACACTGCACCGACAAGCGAAGCCATTGTGCGTCTCCGATTTACCATCCCGCTCGATTCATCAAGAAAAATATGAATTTCATGCACAAGTTTTGCTATGCGCTCGGCATCTGCCTTTTGCTACTCGGACAATCGGCTCTGGCGGGTGAGATTATGGAAGATTCATTTAAGTCCAGGGCATTGGGGCGCGAGTACAAGATGCGCATCTACCTGCCTGATGGATACAAGGATCAAGGCTCAGCGCCACTTCCGGTGATTTATTTATTGCACGGCAATGGCGGGGATGAAACCTGGTGGTCGGGTCAGGATAAGGGCGGTGCCGTGGCGACGCTCGACGCCCTGATCGCGCGCGGGCAAATGCGCTCGGCTATCGCTGTCATGCCAGGCAATGGCAAGAATTGGTATGTGGACGGTCCGGTAGAAAAAGCCGAAAGCGCGATCATGGAAGAGTTGCTGCCGTATATAGAAGCCAGATACCGGGTATCGAAAGAGCGTAGCGCGCGTATCGTTGGTGGCCTGTCTATGGGCGGATATGGGGCATTAAATCTCGCGCTCAAGCATGCCGGCAAATTTTGCGCGGCGATGATCATGAGCCCAGCCAGCTACGACCCTTTGCCGCCAGCAGCGTCCGCGGCGCGCAGTTTTGCGGGATTCATGCGTAACGGTCAATTTGATGCGGGACTATGGAAATCGATGAATTACCCGGCACATCTTGCGGCCTATCAGAAGAAAAAGGAAAAGGTGTCGTTCTGGATTGTGTCAGGCGACCACGACTATCTGGGTATCGCGCTTTTATCTGCGCAGTTGTACGCCCGCCTCCTTCCTATCCAGGCAAAGCAGGTCGAACTGCGCATAGTCGATGGCGACCATGAGGCGATGGTCTGGCGCGATGCCTTGCCTGACGCCTTACGCTACGCCGACGAGCAATGCGTCAAGTCTCGCTGATCGACACATACATCAGCGGCACACCTGCCAGCGCGCAATACCCATGCGGGTTTGCGCGCTAGCAGGCTGAAAAGGCGCATGGGGATTGCGTGCTGGCTGCCTTAAATAATCTGCTCAGCCGGACAGCCTGGTGCCGCAATGAAAACAATACTTAGCATCGGCCTGATGCCCTTCGGTCAGGCACTCCTGGCAAGTGCGGTTGAGCAGCCTTGCGCCTTGCCTTTGCGCGGTCATTTCGGCGGTAACGATGCCGGTAGGCACCGCCAGCACGCCCCAGCCCATCAACATCATCATTGAAGCGATGAGCCGCCCCAGATCGGTTCTGGGTGTGATATCGCCAAACCCGACCGTGGTCATTGTCGTGATGGCCCAGTAGATGCTGGCGGGGATGCTGGTATAGCCGTGCTCGGGCCCTTCTACCGCGTACATGATGGTTCCCATCACCACGACCACCATGACGACCACGGAAAGAAACACCAGTATCTTGCGGGCGCTGGCACGCAAGGCGAACCCCAGGGTGGAGATCTCTGTCAGGTAAGCGGTCAACTTAAAAATACGGAACACGCGGAACAGGCGCAACACCCGCACATCCACCAGGACATGCAGTTCCGGAAAGAAAATGGCGAGGTAACTCGGCAGCACGGTCAGCAGATCGACAATGCCGAAAAAACTCAGCGCGTAGCGCAGCGGACGACGCACGCACAATAAGCGCGCCACATACTCGACGCTGAACAAGGCGGTAAAGCCTATCTCCAGCCAGACAAAGAAAGTCGCGTACTGCGCGTTGATGGCAGATACGCTGCCTATCATGACGACCATCACGCTCAGCACAATCGCGATGATCAGGGCAATGTCAAAATAGCGCCCTGCACGCGTATCAGATTCAAATACTATCGTGTACAGACTTAGGCGCCAGCCATGCAAAGGCCGGCCCAGGATATTCTCAGTGGCAGATGCAGTGACAGATTCAGCGCCTGTCTGAGCGGGAGTATGCGCAGGGGTATTTTTCATGCCTGACAGCTTAGCGTAAGACCATGGAATATTCAATTCGGCCAGGCATGCAGCGCACGCCTCCGCTTGGCACTGCGCATTGACTAGGCGCCAGCCATCGCCTTCTTTTCCGTCGCTGATGCCGCTTTATTTCATTGCTGCATTTGATGAAATTTCTTAATTTTCTCTTGATAAGTTGTTCATTTATTGATTTACCTACGCTTGTTCCTGAAATTTGGATTTTCCTCTCGTAACTGTGTAAAAATCATTTCTTGCCTCTTTTTCATCCAGGATAGTTTACTCAAGGATTACCATGAAATTGCCTCCCCTGTTAGCCTGCCTCGCTTTAGGTAGCATGATCTCATCGGCGTATGCTGCACCTGCCTATACGCGCTTCCCGGCGATACGCGCTGACGCTGTGGTGTTTACCGCCGAAGGCGATTTGTGGAAAGTGTCTGCAGCTGGCGGACAGGCGCAGCGCCTGACCACCCACCCAGCCGCCGAAGTCAATTCAGCCATATCGCAGGATGGCAAGTGGATCGCCTTTTCCGCTTCGTATGAAGGGCCGCTGGAGGCGTATGTGATGCCTGTGGCTGGCGGCATACCAAAGCGCATCAGTTTTGAAAACGACGCGGTGAATGTCTTGGGCTGGACGGCGCAAGGCGAAGTGCTGATCAGCACCCAAAATAGCACCGGCCCGATCGCATCGAGAATTATTGCGGCGATCAACCCGCAATCGATGCTGCGCAAGGTTTTTCCGGTGGCAGATGCGAATGAAGCTGTCGTGGACGATGCAAGAAAAACGCTGTACTTCACACGCCTGGGTCCACATATCAGAAACGACAATGTCAAACAATATCGCGGCGGTGCCTATGCGCAGCTGTGGCGCTACGACCTGGCCGGCAAAGGTGAAGCGGTCAACCTGTTTCCGGCAGACCAGAGCAATAACAAGCGCCCTATGTGGTGGAACAATCGCCTGTATTTTTTGAGTGACAAAGACGGTGCCAGCAATCTTTATTCGATGAATGCCGATGGCAGCGATCAACGTATGCTGACCAGACACAAGGACTGGGATGTGCGCAACCCGTCCATGGGCGACGGAAAAATCGTCTATCAGCTGGGCGCTGACCTGCACGTGCTGGATATTGCATCGCAAGGCGACAAGATAGTAAACATTGATCTGGTGTCGGATTTTGACCAGCTGCGCCAGCGCCAGATCAAGTCGCCGTTAGAGCAACTGACCAATGTACAACTGGCAGGCAAGGAAGAGAAACTCATCTTCACCGCACGCGGCCATCTTTCTGTCGGCGGCACAGGCGCGCAAAGGCGCGTGGATATCGCGATACCGGATGGCGCACGTGCGCGCGAAGCGGTCTTCTCGCATGATGACAAGTTCATCTATGCCTTTGTCGATACCACGGGCGAAAACGAAATCTGGAAGTTCCCGGCCAATGGCAGCGGCAAGGCAGAGCAAATGACCAGCAATGGCGACATCCACCGCTGGCACATCTACCCTTCGCCCGATGGCAAATACCTGGCGCATACCGACAAGCGCGGCCGCCTGTGGCTGCTCGACCTGGCCAGCAAAACCAATACCGTGATTGATGATGCCGGCAAGATAGGCATCAACAAGCATGAAGACATCGTCTGGTCAGCGGACAGCAAGACGCTGGCGATAGTGCGCGATAACGGCAAGCAGCAGCGCGAACAGATCGGCCTGTATCAGCTGGAGTCGAAACAACTGAGCTTCGTCACCAGCGACAAATACGAATCTTCTTCCCCGGTGTTTTCTGCAGATGGGCGCTGGCTGTACTTCATCTCCAACCGCAACTTCCAGGCGAGCAATCGTGCGCCCTGGGGTGACCGCAACATGGGGCCGTTTTTTGACAAGCGCAGCGGCCTGTATGCGCTGGCGCTACAGCCCGGCAACCGCTTCCCTTTCAAGCCGGATGACGAGCTGAGCAAGACTGATGCAGCAAAAGCACCCGCCAAGGACAATGGAAAAGATGAGCCAAAAGCGGAAGCCAAACCCGACGACAAAAAATCGGATAAATCGGATAAGGCCGACACCAGCAAAAAGCCGCTACCGGCTATCGTCTATGCGGGTCTCGCTGACCGCCTGTACGAGTTGCCTGTCGCTGCGGGCAATTACCATGCTTTGTCGGCCGATGATAAGCGGCTGTACTTTCTGGAACGCGATGGCAGCAATCCCAACGAGCCCAATAAAAACAACCTGAAGACGCTGGCGATCAGCAAGACCTCACCGCAAGCGGAATTATTTGTCGCCGGGGTGAGCAGCTATGATCTGTCGAGTGACAAGAAACGTGTGTTCTATCGCACCGCCAGCGCCTCCGGCAGCGGCGACTTCTATATCGTCGAGGCAGGCGCAAAACAGCCGGCTGACATCAGCAAGGCCAAGGTAAAAATGGATGACTGGAGCTTCCGCTCCAGTCCAAGACAGGAATGGCAGCAGATGTTTACCGATGCCTGGCGCATGCACAGGGATTTCCTGTTCGACGACAAGATGCGCGGCGTAGAATGGACAAAAATGCGCAGCAAATACGCGCCGCTGGTCGATCGCATCAGCGACCGTGCAGAGTTAAATGACATCCTCGGCATGATGGTGAGCGAAGTCAGCACCCTGCACTCGCAGGTGGCGCCGGGCGACATCCGCAAGGCACCTGCCGATGGGCAACCGGCTGGCCTCGGTGCCATCCTGACACGCAACGCCGAAGGCTACCGCATCGACCACATCTACCAGAGTGAAGCTGAGCTACCAGGCCAACGCTCGCCCTTGCAGCAACCGGAACTGGACATCAAGGAAGGTGATGTGATTACCGGCATCAACGGCCAGGCCGTGCTCGACGCCAGGGACATTTCCGACCTCTTGCTTAATCAGGCGGATAAGCAGGTCTTGCTGAACGTGAAGCGCGGCGCATTGCCTGCAAAAGCCGTCCTGGTCACGCCGATTAACATGCCCAAGCAGAATAATTTGCGCTACACCGACTGGGAATACAGCCGCAGCGCACGCGTCAATAGCGCCTCGAACGGCAATATTGGCTACCTGCATTTGCGTGCCATGGGCGCGCAAGACATCGCCAGCTTTGCGCGCGAATTTTATGCCAACGTCAACCGCGACGGCCTGATCATCGATGTGCGGCGCAATAACGGCGGCAATATCGATAGCTGGATCATAGAGAAACTCTTGCGCAAGGCATGGGCGTTCTGGGCATCGCCCAACAACTACCCGACCGTCAACATGCAGCAGACTTTCCGCGGCCATCTGGTGGTGCTGGTCGATGAGCTGACCTATTCCGACGGCGAGACCTTTGCCGCCGGCGTCAAGGCACTGAATCTGGCGCCGCTGGTAGGAAAACGTACTGCCGGAGCGGGGGTATGGCTATCGGATAACAATCGCCTGTCGGACAACGGCATGGTACGCGCAGCAGAAAACGGCCAGTTTGCCGTGAATGACGGGCGCTGGTTAGTCGAGGGTGTCGGCGTTGTACCCGATGTTGAAGTGGACAACCCGCCACACGCCAGCTTCAAGGGTGAAGACAAGCAGCTCGAAGTGGCCTTGGACATGCTGCAGAAAAAACTTAAGGAGCAACCCATCAAGCCATTGATACCGCAAACGATACCCACTCTCAAATAGCAAATGGGCGCTCATCGCCAGAAACGATGAGCGCCCATGCATCACGCAGGTTCAGGTTCGGCTTTAGATTAAGCTTTATCTCCATGCCGCCCGACCACCTCGCGGTAGGCATGCCAGGTAGCGTGCCCGACCCAGGGCATGGCAACGATCAATCCCAGATTCCAGGTAAAAAATCCGAATACGACCAGGCTGACGATAGTCAGTGCCCAGAGTATCGTCACAGGTATATTGACGAACAAGGCGACCGTGCTGATGATCATGGCAGTAATGGCATCGGTGTCGCGGTCCAGCATCAGGGGGATAGAGACCCAGCTGATGGCAAATACGATACTGGCGAAGATAAAGCCGACGCAGCAATACACGGCGATGAATTCAAGGTTATTGAGTGAAAACAGTTGCGATAAAAAGCCATGCATGGTCGGCATGCCCTTATTGTAGAACAAGGCAAACACCACCAGCGAGGCGCGCGCCCAGACCAGCATGATGACGGCCAGCACCAGGGCGAGTATGCCGATATTGCTCCAGCGTCCGCGCATGGAAAACAAGCTGCCCAGCATGCCGGATCTTTCGTTTTCAATGCGGTGGCTGATATCGTACAAACCCAGCGACAGCAGCGGCCCCACCAGCAAGAAGCCACACGACAAGGCAGACAGGTACTGCGGTGCGTTCGCCAGCACCAGCTTGAGCAAGAATCCCATGCCGGCAAAGCATAGGCCATAAAACAAACTGGTCTGCGGGGATGCGCAAAGGTCGCGCCAGCCAAGCCGCAGCCAGACAAAGACTTGCAATGGACTTACCCGGCGTATCGGGGGGAAAGGTGATTCTTCATCGATGACGCTGGTAATATCGGGTGCAGCGCTATCTCCAGCCCTGCCGTCTGCTTGTCCCTGCATAGGTTTTCCCTTTTTTTGTCAATATAAAAAATAACAGTAATTTCATTTTTCATGATTTACATCAACGTTATCCTAAGTCACTTCCCTTGATTTATGCAATTTATCTGGGTAAAAAATTGATTGCCCATCATGAAATTCATATACTCCCTTCTTTTAATCTTTAAAATACACTACAGCGCACGTAGTTAAAGAGATTTAAAAATATACTGGGTAGCAGTATAAAAATTAAACGAAAATTGCGATTCATATAGTTCTAATGGTTATCCTTCCTATGGCTGATTGCCATCTGATAACACGCCCGCTACGATCAGACCCATTTTGATGACGACACCGGGAGCAACACATGGAACGCAGGAATTTTCTGGCGGCAGGTTTATTGCTCGGCGGTCATCTGGCATGGATGCCGCATGCCTTGGCGCAGGTAAGCAATGTGATGGACGCCATCAACAAGGCCGGCCGGCAGCGCATGCTCACGCAGCGATTGGCCAAGAGTTATCTGCAGATAGGGCTGGACATCGATGCCGAACATTCGAAAAAAATACTCGATGCCTCACTAGCCCTGTTCGACAGGCAGCTGGTGGAACTGCGGGCCTTTGCACCGACCGCAGAGATCAAGGCCGAATTTACCGAAATAGAAAAAAACTGGCTTAACTACAAACAACTGCTGGTCGGCAAACTGCCGAACAAGGCCGACGGAAAGAGCATCATTTTGATGAGCGAAGAACTCTTGAAGATGTCGGACGCGGCCACCAACAAGCTGGAAAAACATGCCGGCAATCCGGCCGGACAATTGGTGAACCTGTCCGGACGCCAGCGCATGCTGTCACAGAGAATGGCCAAGTACTACCAGGCAGCGCAATGGGACATCATGCCGCCTGACGGTCATGGCAAGCTTGATGCAGCACGCAAGGAATTTATCGCCGGGCTCTCGACGCTCAGCGCCGCCCCCGTCAACAGCACCAAAATCAAGGAAGAGCTGGCGATGGCCCAGCAACAATGGATATTTTTTGACGCCGCCATCAGGCAGACGGAAGATCCTAAAGTACGCCGTTCAGCGGCAACCAATGTCGCCACCACCAGCGAGCGGCTGCTTGAAATCATGGACAAGATTACCGGCCTGTATCAACAGGCACAATGATCAGGCACAATTCAGGCATGCTGCGGGCGTAGCGCCTCTCTGGCGACATAATAGGCGCCCCAGATACCGATGTCTGCGTGCTGCCTGGTTTTAAGAAACACCGGCAAGGGGCGATTGGTGGTAAACGCAGCCAGCTCGCCGGCATCAGGAATAATCTTCTCAAACTGCTGCAAGCCCAGCGAACCCATGATCACGATCGCCATAGGGTCATAAGCGTTGACTATGGTGCCGAAACCCTGGGCGTTATAGCGACGTAACTGGCGGATATCGTCCTCGCCCAGCACAGAGGAGAAAATTTCCTCTGTCGTCATGGCGCCAGGCCTGCCAAAGCGCGCCGCAATACCGCTGCCGGAAGCGAGCGCGACCCAACAATTGGCATGATTGGTGCATGGCAAGGCTGGCGACAACTCCGGTGCCAGCACCTGATGCCCCAGTTCCAGCTTACCTTCCAGCAGCTGCCCGTTCAGCACAGGCGCCACGCCAATTCCGGTACTCAGGCTGACCAGGCAAAAATTCTGATACTCGCGCCCGTAGCCACGATACAACTCGCTATAACCGGCCATCTGCAAATCATTCCTGACAATCACCGGCACATCAGCGGCCACACCCATCGCCCGCAGATGCCGGGCAAAATCGATTTCATCTGAGGTTCCCAATGGCGCACTGCCAACCATCACATTGTTCGCCACCGGGCCAGGCACGCCGATCGCGATCGCCGCTATCTTTGTACCTGCAACCAACTGCGTACCGGCTTGCAGGATAAGCCGCTCCAATTGGGCCAGCAATTGCCCCAGGGAGTGTGCTGCGGTTTTCTCTGTCGTGCTCCAGCTTAGCCGGTCCTGATGAAATAGCGCCGCCTGCAACTTTGTTCCGCCCAAATCCATTGCCAAGATCATTTTTGCGTCCTTGTTATTGTTTCTCAAAATCAGGCAGCAACGCGCACGGTATTTCTACCCGACTGCTTGGCCTCATACAACATGGCATCGGCTCGCCTGAGCCAGCTATCGCCGGTATCGGTCTCATGCAATTGGGCGACCCCGATGGAGACCGTGACCGGGTGCTCGGGAATCAGGGCGCTGCGCGCGATCAGGGCGCGCAACTCTTCTGCGAAATTTGCCGCGGACACGCTGTCGGAACCTAGTGTCATGATCACAAACTCTTCGCCGCCATAGCGGAAAAATCCGTCGATAGCGCGGATTCTGGAACGGATCAAGTGACTGAACTGTATCAGCACCTGGTCGCCAACGGCGTGGCCAAGCTGATCATTGATGTTTTTAAAATGGTCTAGGTCCAGCAAGAACAGGCAAGCGCCTACATGGGCATTTTTGGCGTGACAAAATTCGACCAACTTGCGATCGAAAGCGCGCCGGTTGCCTATCCCCGTCAAAAAATCGTTATCGGCCTGGTGATGCAACTCGGTATGCTGCAGGCTGGTGCGATGCGAAAAAATATACGAGAACAGGTTAATCAGAATCAGCGTCACGATCACACTCGACAGATCGAGCGGATCCATGTGCTTGAGCAAAATAACAACCAGCAACACGACCGAGATGGTGTTAATGAATAAGGCTTCGCGCGCTTTCAGGATGAAAAATGCAGCGATCATGGTGGGGTAAACCCAGTACACGATAGGCTGCCCCTTGACATAGATCGAGGCCAGCATACCTAGCGAATAGAATATCGTCACCGCGATGCTGGCAAAGCGCACCTTGCGGGTACGCCAGACAAAGACCCAGATGCTCACCATCCCCAGGACGATGGCCAGATCCACGACGGCAAGCCACCAGTTGCGCTGCAACAGACGGATTATTCCGAAAGGAAGAATGCTGGGAATGCTCAGCCCGCAAAGCATGAGCAAGATCACCTCTTCTTTCGAGCGTTTCAGCATGGCGGCACGATTCCTATTTCATTTCTGTCGTTTGCGTTTATCANNACGCCGGGCGACAGCGAGATGTCATTCGATACCGTCACCTTGGTCACATAATGGCGCGTCTCGCCGAAACAGGAGCTTGGCAGCCCCACTTTTTCTTCGTAATGCAGGGTGACCCGCTTACCCATCACCTCGCTCAGCTCAGCGGCGACTTTCTCGTCGTGTACGGTGAAGAGAAATTTCTCTACCGTTGAACTGCCCGGCAAGGAAACCAGCGCCAGCTCACCTTCCCAGGTCTTGCAGACCCAGCCTTTATTCGACAGCTTTTGTATCCATCCGGCACGCTCACCCGATGAATAGCTCCAGCTGAGCGCCAGGGCAAAATACCCTATCACCAGCAAAATCAGGGCGAGAAAAAAAAGAATGGCAGCACGTTTGTAATTCATAGAAGCCCGGTATCCGTTTGATTAATTTGAAAAATTTAATTATTGATAAGATCGCCTAGTGTAGTGAAGCCTGGCGAAGCAAGTCAATCATTTAGTTTGCCTCACCGCCATCNNATTGATTGTTGCATCGATTGGTCCATCTATTTGCACATCCGTTGGCGCCAGTGAGGCGCGCTGGGAAAGCGCATCTGCTGCGCTGTTCTTGTGGCGCGGTATCCAGCACAGGCGCACTTCATCCAGTTGCGCCATCAGGGCCAGCGCCCGGGCGCGCCAGTCGCCCAGGCTAAGTGCCGCCAGATCGGCCGACCGGACGACATCGTCGATCACCACCCGGCTGTCGCCATACACCACCAGCGGCGCAGCCTTGAGCTTGACCGCAAGTTCCAGCAGCGCGATCAAGGCATGATATTCCGCCTCGCTGCTATTGCCGTAACCGCCAGCCTGGCATATCTCAAGCTGTTGACCATCCGGGCCTTGCAGCACCGCGCCGATGCCACAGCGGCCAGGATTAGGTCGCGCCGAACCGTCAAACCATGCCAGCCATGCGCCTGCGGGAAGCTGATTTCTGTTCCGCTTAGCGTTGTATGCGTCGCGCTGGCCTTGCTGCCGGGCTGCCCGTCGCGCGATGTCGGCCAGCGCTTGCGCCTGGCGAATTTCCAGCAGTCGCTGCAAGCCAGCCTCGCCAGCCACCCGCTCCAGCGTCTGCCTGAGTGCCTGTTCGGGAGAGAGTGACTGTTTAGCAGCAAGACGCCGGCTCGCCACCATTTCTGCACGGTAGGCAAGCTCGCGCATTTGCTCGAAATCTGTCGTCAAGGTGATTTTTGTATCTCAAATTGCGCAGGGATGCGCTTAAGCGGCAGACTTGGCAATGCTGTCACTCCATTCGAATGCCTGCAATTCCATCGCATACAGCTCATCTTTGCTCAAGCCCAGGCTTTCCAGTTGCGGCGCCAGCGTCGCGCCGTCCGATTCCAGCTGCTCGACCTGCTCTACCAGCGCCAGCATTTTTCCATAAATGCCATTTCTACCTTCCAGTGCCTGCCTGACTTCGTCCACCACCGAGATCTGCTGAAGAATCTGCTCCATGGGTGAACTGAACAAGGTATCCATCAGCGACATAATACCCACCGTAAACGCGATATCCGCCGCCGATTGATTGCGTGGCATCAGCGTTTGCGCCATCAGTTCGAGCAACTTGCCGCGCGTGGTCGCCAGCGCCAGCAATGGCGACATGAAACCATCGCCCTTGCCCGCTGCCGCATAGAGCAAGATCTGCAGCCAGCGCTGCAGCTGGCGGCGGCCCAATACAGCCAGCGCCTGCCGGAGCGACTCTATGCGTTGCGCGGTCATGAATGCCGGCGTGTTCACCAGCCGCAACAGGTTCAGGCTAAGGGAGGCATCATGCTTGATCGCGCGCTCTATCTCCGCGGTATCGGCATCGGCAATAATCAGCGCCATCAAGCGCATGATGGCCAGTTGCGAAGGCGAGAGTTTTTTCCCCGTCAGGATAACTGGCTTGGCAAAATAATAGCCCTGAAAATAATCAAATCCGAGATCAGCGCAGAACTGGAATTCCTCAATGTTTTCCACTTTTTCTGCCAGCATGATTTTATTCGTCCCTGCAAAGCGGCGGAACAAAGCGGCCAGGTCGCACTGGCTCATGCCCATGATGTCAATCTTGACGATCTCGACCAGTGGCAACAAGCGGCGCAGCTGAACCGAGTCGATCACCACATCATCGAGCGCAAACCGATATCCCTCGTTGGATAGCTCGATGACGCGCGCAACGACCTCATCGGTCACCTCGACCGTTTCCAGAATTTCCAGGATAACTTTTTCGCGCGGCAGAAATCGCACGAAATCACTCATCAACACAGTCGCGTCGATATTCACGAAGCCCAGCGAGCTGCCGATGACGTTGACCAAACCCAGTTCGGAGGCATGTTCGATGACACTTGCGGTAGCTGCAACATCGTCGGTCACGCCCGCCGGACCCGCGGCCGCGCTACGAAACAATAATTCGTAGGCGACCAGCTGCTGGTCACGATTCAATATCGGTTGCCGCGCCAGAAAAAAATCTCTGGCGCTATGCGACTGTGAGACGACATCGCTGTTCATGTTAACGACTACCTGTAGGATGTTTCATGGTTCAGATTGAGCTGAGGGATTCGCCAGCATTGTACATGCAAGCTCATTAAAATTGCCATAAGCCAATAGTTAACCAGGCCCACGCGCACATTTTAAAATCCGCAAAACAAGTCACATAATTAAGTGAATACGGTACGCCTATGGTTTACCGATTGCAAGAGCACCCATTTTATTTTTCAGCGAGGCGCAGTGCAGACATGCACGCTTCCGGCCAATGCGTATTATCCATGCGCTCAAGCATTCCAACATGCACAGGCCTGCAGCGCCCTGCCCATCTGCCTCTGCGGCCGGCCTGCCCTGCAAGCCATACGCAGAGCGCGCTGCAGACATGCCTATTGTCAACTTTTTCATTGTCGACAAGCTAAACGATCTGCGCTATAAGACCTGATCCCGCCGATTTTATCTGCCATCGCCAATTACATGAAAATTCTCAGCACTGAACGCCTTGCCTTAAGTGTCATCACGCCTGACGATGCCACCTTCTATCTGGAACTGATCAATGACCCCAGCTGGATCGCCAACATCAGCGATAAGGGCATACGTACACTGGAGGCGGCGCGGGCCTCGATACTGGATGGCCCCATCGCTTCGCAACATACCCTTGGCTTCAGCCTGTATGTGGTGCGTCGCCAGTCAGATGGCTCGGCAATGGGGATATGCGGCCTGATCAAGCGTGACAGCTTGAAGGATGTCGATATCGGCTACGCCTTCCTGCCGCGTTACGTTGGCCAAGGCTATGCACTGGAAGCCGCGCAGGCAGTTGTGCAGTATGCGGATTCGGTTCTGGGCTTGGCCAGACTCGCTGCAATCACTTCACCGGACAATCAGCGATCGAACCGGCTATTACAAAAATTGGGATTTCATCTGGAACAGGTGCTGGTGCTGCAGGGAGAAGAACGCATGACCAACTTGTATGGCCTGACGTTCGCCCCCTGAGCGCATAGCGATTTACAGGAACCTGTCGAGTATCTTGCGGCTGTGCTTGTCAACGCCATACATATCGCGAATGAGAAAATGTATGCCGTGGTTATCCGCGATGAGCAGGGACGTGGCGCCGATGCGCCGGATATCTTCCTCGCCTTTCAGCACAAAGTCGGTCTCGCCCCTATCGGTTTTCACATGCCAGGTGCAAGGCGTGGCGAAACTGGTGACGCTCACGATACGCGCAATCTCAGGCATAAATTCACGCCCTTCCAATTCCTCAGAAATCAAGCTGCGTATGGCTTCCGGCAGGTCTGCCAGTTTGTCTATCCACGCCACTTCCTCGCCATCCTGCAGCACCAGCGAGATGCCCTCGTCGGGCGACTGAATGGGAAAAGCCCGCACCGGGCTGACGTTTTCATGTGTCTGCCCATCTGCGGCAGTCAGCACCAGATGGCCGAACGAATTACGTGAAAGCTGAAAATTGACTTGCATATTATTCCCCACCAACATTGGCATTGCGCGCCTGCGCTTCATACAGGCGGAAGTAGGCGCCTTCGCGCGCCATCAACTCATCATGGCTACCCACTTCAACCACCTGCCCCCGGTCGAGCACGACCAGCCGGTCGGCTTTATGCAGCGTAGAAAGGCGGTGCGCAATGGCGATGGTCGTGCGGCCTTTCACCAGGTTATCCAGCGCTTTTTGTATCTCTTTTTCGGTCTCGGAATCGACCGACGATGTGGCCTCATCCATGATCAGGATGCGCGGATCGATCAGCAAGGCGCGCGCGATTGAAATACGCTGGCGTTCGCCGCCCGACAAACCCTGGCCGCGCTCGCCGACCATAGAGTCGTAACCCTGCGGCAAGCGCAGGATGAACTCATGCGCATGCGCAGCCCTGGCGGCGGCGATGATTTCCTCACGCGTGGCTTGCGGTTTTCCGTAAGCGATATTTTCTGCAATGGTGCCGAAGAACAAAAACGGCTCCTGCAACACCAGACCGATATTGCTGCGGTAATCGGAGATGGCGAAGGAGCGGATATCCACGCCATCAAGCAGAATGGCGCCTTCCGAGACATCGTAAAAACGGCAAATCAGGTTCACCAGCGTGCTCTTGCCCGAACCGCTGTGACCGACCAGCCCGATCATTTCACCCGGCTTGATGTTGAGCGTAATGCCGCGATTGACGGCCCGGTTGCCGTAGCGGAAACCGACTTCGCGCAGATCAATCTGGCCTTTGATTTCTTTCGGCTGCACAGGCTGCGCTGGTTCCGGCACGCTGGAGACATGATCGAGAATATCGAAAATACGCTTGGCCGCCGAGGC
>CXWL01000107.1_pt1 | contig 27390 bp, 23 predicted proteins | sample 590931 | NCBI WGS metagenome assembly CXWL01 (sample SAMEA3498368, study PRJEB10139) | groundwater metagenome | biome: water well; material: biofilm material | place: Germany | collected 2015-04-27 | reverse complement strand
GTCTTGACGTGGCCAACAGCACCGAAAAAGGTGGAAATATTCGTTTGCGCTGGGACAGGAATTTCTCCGATAAATCTTCCATCATGCTGCAAACATACTACGATCGCGTATACAACCAGCTTACCCCTTGGACAAAATACGCCGAAAGTTTTGACGTGGATTTTCAACACCGGTTGCCACTGTTCAGCCGGCACGATGTGACTTGGGGTCTTAATTACCGGTTATATAACAATAAAGTCGCAGAGACAGAACTCACAACGTTTACTCCTCTTCAGAAAACCAATCACAATTTCAGCGCTTTCATCCGTGATGAGATCATGTTATTACCGGACAAATTGTCGTTATCGTTGGGTACGCGCCTTGATCATAATGATTTTACCGGACTAGAAATCCAACCCAGTGGCCGTTTAATGTTGACCCCCAATGAACAAAACTCGATTTGGGCGTCGGTATCGCGCGCGGTGCGCATACCATCGCGGGGTGAAAATGACGTTACCATCGCCGGACGAGTTCTACAATCATTTCCTGGCATACCTGGATCATCGATTCCAGTGCTGATGGCAGTGCAGGGCAGCAACCATTTTAATTCTGAGAAACTGATTGCCTATGAAATGGGTTATCGTCGCCAACTTGCTACCAATGCATCTATCGATTTAGCTGGCTTCTTTAACGATTACAGTCAATTGAGGGATTTTCGCTTTGGTCAGATGGTACCGGGTACCGGTACCGTGCCGCACTGGGTTCTGCCAATAATATTTAGCAATGACACTACGGCGCACTCCTATGGTATAGAATCCGCGATCGATTGGCGGCCACGAGAAAATTGGCGCCTGCAAGGCAGTTACTCCTATCTCAATATTCATACTGCTTCCAACGCGGAATTCAGACAGTTGGACTCAACCTCGGGTAGTGCAAGCAAGGCAAATCCCAGTCATCAATTTTCAATACGCTCCAATTATGATTTCTCAGAAAAAATACAACTGAATCTCTGGCTGCGCTATGTCAGCGGACTGACATTTTTCAATATCCCAAGCTATATCACCATGGATGCCAAGCTGGCATGGAAGCCCGTCCGAAATACCGAGTTTTTTGTTGTTGGGCAAAATCTGTTTAGCCAGAATCACCGAGAATCCCAATCTGATTTCATTCCCTCCATTCCTACTTACATTCCCCGAGGCGTTTATGCCGGCGTTGAATGGCGATTTTAGATGAAAATACGATGAAGATACTTGATTCGCTCAGCAACCCAGCATCATCAGCACTACCCTTGAAATCTGGCTGGTTAAAAACTTGGATGCATAAAATTTCAATTGCATTAGTTTTTGCATGTATTGCAAAGCTAGCAATCGCACAAAATAACGCTGCTAATAATCAATTCCTGAATCTAAGCATCGAAGAACTGATGAGCGTCAAAGTCACCACTGTTTCCAGAAGTCCGCAAAAGCTCACCGAAGTCTCAGCCGCCGTTTTCGTGATTACACAAGATGATATACGCCGCTCTGGCGCGACAAGTATTCCCGATGCTTTAAGAATGGCGCCTGGAGTACAAGTGGAACGTGTCGGCACAGACAAATGGGCTGTCAGTATCCGTGGTTTTAATGGTCTCTATGACAACAAACTGCAAGTGCTGATGGATGGCCGCAGCGTGTATTCGCCACTATTTTCAGGCGTGCTATGGGAACAACTAGATACGTTGATGGAAGATATCGAGCGCATCGAGGTGATTCGTGGCCCTGCTGCAGTATCTTGGGGATCCAATGCAGTCAATGGTGTCATTAACATTATCACCAAGAAAGCTGCCGATACTCAGGGCACGCTCCTCACAGCTGGGGGCGGTAGTTTTGAGCAAGGCTTTGTGGGCGCACGCTACGGCGGCAAAATCAATGAAGAAACACCTTTCCGTGTTTACGCCAAAGGATTTTCACGAGACCACACCCAATCGTTAGCCAGCGGAAATGCTAACGATCAATGGCATTCGGCTCGAGGAGGATTCCGCTTTGACCATAACCGCGGCATTGATCAATTTACCTTGCAGGGCGATATTTTCTCCAATTTTGATGGCGGTGCCCTCGATAAAAACGGCCTCAGTCTATCGCCCAACTTAACAAGTGCGATGCGTGGACATAACGAAGGGGGAAATATACGCTTTCGCTGGGATCGGACTTTCTCCGAAAGTTCTTCATTCATGCTGCAGGTTTATTACGATCGCAATCGGCAAGTCTTACAGCCCGTAGGCAAATTTGATGCCGAGAGCTTTGACGTCGATATGCAATACCGTTTTCCATTATTCGAGCGGCACAATATCACTTGGGGAGCCAATTACCGGCTCTATCACAACAAACTTTTCGATACCAATTTAGTCACATTTTCCCCTCGTGAGCGAACGAATCACTTGGGCAGCACTTTCATCCGCGATGACATCACGCTGATACCAGATCGCTTGTTACTCTCATTAGGCAGTCGATTCGAACATAACGATTTCACCGGAATGGAAATACAACCCAATGCACGCCTGATGTGGACACCGAATACTGAGAATTCAGTCTGGATGGCGGTATCCCGTGCAGTGAGAACGCCTTCTCGCGGTGAAATTGATGGCATGATTAATCTAACACCACAATTTCAAGCTTTTCCTGGATTATCTGCCTTACCATTTCCTATCGTAGCGTCATTACAAGGCAGCAAAAACTTCAATTCAGAAAAGCTGATCGCTTACGAACTGGGATACCGGCATCAGTTCTCTCCACAAGCTTCCATCGATATGACGGGTTTTATCAACGACTACAGTCAAATGCGTGATACGAACTTTGGTGCATTGTCGCTCAGCACAGGATTACCGAGACAATTTCTATTTCCTATTATAATTAACAATCAAGGATCTGCATTATCCTATGGTGTTGAAACATCGGTCGATTGGAAACCAAGAGATAACTGGCGCCTGCAAGGAAGTTACAGTTTTATCAACATAGACTTTTCCTCTAATAGTCCTATTGGAAAAACTGACCCAACCGCAGGCGCCGTAAGCAAGGCAAATCCTCAACATCAATTGTCGGTTCGTTCAAACTACGATTTTTCTGACAGATTGCAGCTCAATCTTTGGTTGCGCTATACCAGCGCTCTCCCAATTTACAATATCCCGAGCTATGTCACGATGGATGCAAAGCTGGCATACAGGCCAACAAAAAATACCGAACTATTCGTTGTCGGTCAAAATCTGTTTAGTCAAAATCACAGAGAGTCTGTATCTGACTTTATTCCCTTAGTACCCGTGTTTATTCCACGTGGGATTTATGCAGGCGTGCAGTGGCGCTTCTAGTGAGAATACGTGAACGTGCGCTTATTTAATCATCTACTCAAACGCCCAGATAAATTCATGAAGCGAAGCTTCTGTCACTTTTTATTAACCTTATATCTGGGTTTCTGCCTGCCGGTTTCTCACTCGGTAGCCATGGCCGATGAAATTATAGAGTACCAAGTCAAAGCAGCCTTTATTTATAACTTTATTGCATTCACACACTGGCCCGACAGCCCCAGTCAAACGATTAATCTGTGTATTTATGGGGAAGATTATCTCGGCAAGGAAATCGACAAACTACAAAATAGATCAGTCAATAATCGTCATATCAAAGTCGCGCGTATTGCTGATCTTGATCAATTAAAAATGTGTCAGGCAATCTTTTTCTCTAAATCGGTTAGCAGCCAGTTATCCAGCATCTTAAACGATCTGCAGAATGAACCCATCCTCACACTGGCTGATAGCCCAAATGCTACGGCGCAGGGTATTGCGATCAATATGCATCTAATCAACGATAAAATCGTTTTTGAAATTAACTTGGCCAAAGTACGCGGGGCAGGGCTTGATATCAGCTCAAAATTACTGCAACTGGCTGTCAAAGTGCATCAATAAAAATATGCCATTCTGAAAAAAACCGATTCAGATGAAATCTCAATAGCACCAATGGCATCTCACGTAATACCCGCAGACAAACAACCACACTAAGAAGATCAATGTTTGTTGCATTTCTATGACAATTAATTACCGCACATTCGTTGAAATACCCACTTTTTACCAACTAATTCCTGATCAAGATCCAATACATAAAATGCAATAATGCCTCCCTGATTTTTAAAATGTATGGAACATTCCATCACTCAAACATTCAATTCATTTAATCAATCGAGGCGCTTCAATATGAAACAGCACATAAAACAGTTACTTTTATCGGCTTGCACATTCTTTCTGCTCTGCAATACGCATTCTGCTCTCGCTGATACTGCAAGTGATACCGAAAAATTGCTCAATTGGGCTGAGAAGACTTACCCGGAAATCTTCCAGAGCCACCAGGCCACGCAAAATATCGAGCCCTGGCTATACCGGTATTATCCGGAATCTGGTATTTATGCCGGTGTAAACAAAAACGATAATAGTGTTTATGTGCTGGGAGGGCCTTGGGGAAATAATCCGACAGTGGTTGCTACGCTTGCAAGTTTAATCAACGAAATCGATAATTCTGGCGGGAGTGGCGGCATCGCGGCTTGCGATACCACCAATGTCCTCCCCGGAGTGACTTATAGCCAGAGCGGCAATGTCGTAACGGTCACTTCAAATGGCCAGTGTGTCGCCGCCCCTGACCTGACTAACACCAATCTTTGTCAAGTACCGCAACAGACGACGGCAAGTGGTATTTCTTTGCTTAGCAGCAATACGATTACTTCATCAAGCATAGTAGGTTTATCAACCAGCATTCCGGGGTTACCCAATCCGTTTCAAGCGATTGTCGATGCAGCAGCAAACGTTAAACACTGCACGATGAATGCGCCGTCTGAAACTGCCAACTTGGTTATCAATTCCGATCTTTGTCTCGATATTACAGCCGCCATAACCGGAGTAATAGGAACTCTACCCATTGATGGAATAGTGATAACACCCCCGGTGAATTATTTTACAAAAGGCACCTATACAAGTCAGAGCGTGCCCGATTGCTTTGCAACGGATGCCACAACGATTAGTGATGCCTTGACAGGAGAAATCTGGATTAACCAGGATGGCAGTTTTGTTAAGGTGGGCAGTTAAAGTTCATTCGCATTGAAAGCTTTTCTTTAGAAGAAAAGCTTTCTGTGTGGCCGGGCTGCTGAAGAGAACCATCTGCGCTGTAAAAAAGTTCAGAATGCTGATTTATCATGCATAAACTGTACTACTTCACCTTTTCTCCTCGCACTGGTTACCACGAAACGTTTTGAATAATTTGGCTAGATCATGTTGATGCGGAGAACTGATTCAGTGAAGCCATCAGGCGGATAAAACGCGGTTCACCGGGTGACAATTCGTTTGCGGCGAGAAGACTACTACGCGCTTCTTGAATCAGCTCTGCCGTTGGTCCTTTTTTTTGAATATACGTAATAATCACGTAGGCTAAGTTGAGTAACACACGCATGTTTGCCGGCATTGCTGCGTAAGCATCCCGCATGGCGTTGACTGCCTCTTCATACTGCCCCTTACTGACGAGCAATACGCCACGATTCATAATCAGCATGGCTTCCTGGCGTAACGTCTCAATCAATTTGCTGCCTTCTTCGCCCATGCCAGCTTGATCAAATATTTCTGCGACATCTTGAAGCAAGGCAGCATTCTCTGGATTATTCTTGATCTCCCGCTGCAATAATTTGATGGCTTTGTCCTTATCATCCGTAACCATCAGCAGGCGGGCTATCTCCAATGATCCCTCACTATCTGGATGAATAGTATTCTGATCAATCAACCGATTGATCTCTATGGTAATCTGCTTAGCTTTCTCGGCATTATCGCTTTGATGATAAATCATTCCTTCCACTGCCAACACTTTTAGGCGCATTTCATCCGTAGCGAAACTCTTATTGAGCTGACCCAGTACTTTAATTGCTTCATCAGGTTTTTTACTGGCGCTGCATGCTTTGGCAAGGCCAAAATAGGCATCTGCTGTTTTGAGTACGGAATCCTCCCCTAACGATACGCTCTTGCGGAAAGCCCGTTCAGCATTCTCCAGTTTGCCGATTTTCATTGCCACGGCGCCAAGATTTTTCTGTCGTAATACCGAGTTTGGCGATAACTTTATTGCCCGTTCTAGCACATTGTTTGCTTCTTCGAGATCGCCCATAGCTTGCAATGTTTGCGCGAGTAAATCGTGCGCTTCAAGAAATGCAGGATTTGTTTCAGCAGTTTCCTCGAGCAATATTTTAGCTGCTTCAAAATCATTTTTCTTTAGCAGAATTTTAGCTAACGCCGCTTTCGCCCAGGGCAGATCGCGCTCAGCCAGAATTTTCTCCAGTACGTTTCTGGCACGATCATATTCGCCGGTAATCAATAACAAATTGCACTTAGTCCGGAGCAAATCAGCCGCATTAGCCTTATCGGAAGTTAAACGTTGATCGCATAAATTCATGGCTTTAGAATAATCCAGTTGCTTCATCGCTTGGTGAATCTCTGCAAATGCTTTCTTTTTTCCCCAAATTTTGGCTAAGCGCAAACGCAAATTCATTTCGGTAACCGGTTTCAGCAAATAGGCATCGGGTTGATATTCTGCGGCACCTGTCACTGCTTCCGGAGATTTTTCTGCCGAGATCATGACCCACAGACAAGAAGACCCAACAAGCGACAAATGCTTGGCTTCCTCAAGTACTTGTTGTCCATTCTTCCCGGATCCCAAATCGAGATCGCACAGCACGATGTCAAATTGCGTTTTTTTGATTAAAGAAATGGCTTCGCTTCCGCTTGCTGCCATAGATATTTTCTTCACATCAGCACCACAGCTGCGCAAGATATCGCGAAAAATGCTGCGCATTTCTTGATAATCATCGATTATCAACACAGTCATATCTGAGAAATCCATGTCAGCTGTTAAAGCATTAAACTCACTAGTATTCATAATTTCAATAAATAGCCATTAATTACGGAAGACGTAACACAAAACAAGCGCCGCTGAGTGAGCCGCCATTCTCCAGCTTTAGTTCGCCTAAGCAGCCTTGATTGTGATGCATGCGTGCCACCATCGCCGAAAAATAGAAGCCTAACCCTGTGCTACCGCCCTGAAAATCAACGCCGCGCGCGCAATCATCACTTTCCTGTAGAATTTGACTCGAATAGCCATTCCCGTTGTCTTCAATCCGCAGCACCAGTTTTCCTTCATCCTCCTCGGCGATTATATGAATACGGTCACGCGTGTAACGCATGGCATTATTTAACGCATTACCAATCACGCCACTGATTAAGTCTTCATCGAAATACCAATATAGTTCGGGATTAACACGAACTTCCAGGTTAATCGCACGAAATTTAAGTAACTCCCTATATTGCGCAACCATCACATGCAAAAAATCATCCAGGCAAATGGATTGTAGATCAAAGGGATAAATTTTCTGACCCAGCTTATAGAGTGCCAGCAATTGAATCAGGTTGTTGTTAATACGTTTTGCTTCATGATTCATCTGCATCAATTCAGCATGCGTAGAAAGTTGGGTTGCTTCAGCTGACGCAAGCGCTTTTTCCAGACCACCAATCAACATACTCACTGAATTCTTCATATCATGTACGGAAGAAACCAGAAAGTTTGTCATGTTGTGCACAGAGGGGCTACTGCCGACGCTATTTTCCTTCATGTCAGACGGTCCGTGTCATTTGATTTTCCGCACAAGGTATGCGCCTTCATCATTTACCAATGGCAGTCTAACGGCATAACACATTGAAGCTGTAACGCTATTTCTTGATCGTCAAGTTCTATCCCCCAAGATCACTTGACGCTTCTTGAGATCGTTCAATATTTCTATACCGCCCTGGATAACGATATTGGGTTGCGGGTGATGCAGTTCTGTGGCCATTTGTTGCAGCAAAACCCGCCCGGATTGGTTGTTATTCTCCAAAATCAGCTGTATTAGCCGCGCCGTCACTGGGTTGATCTCGATAAAATGCACATCGAAATTGGCATCGCGATAAACGATCAAGTGCGTTTGCGTCTCACCGGCTTCCTTAGGCTGAAAAGCCGGACCAATCCTATGAACGGGGAAGCGATAACTCAGTGACCAGGCAAAGGGAGAAATAACAGGTACCCCATCCAGCAGATCGCCCTGCGTATCTATTTTTGTTTCGTCAATTTTCTCATCTGATAAAGAAAGCGCTAACTCAACCCACTCATAATGTGCAAGTTCGAGCATGAAAGGCGGGGCATCAAAATGCGGATTGCGCTCCTGCTCCAGATACTTTAGAAACTCGCGCGGCATTTCCGGAAACAAAGGGGTATGCGACAGGTGGTTAGCAAAATAATCCCGGATCAAGGCGTGCCAATGGTTATCCGGTATAATTTGACGTAATACCGGATAAGTATTGGCCATAAAATCTTCCACGTTGTTATAAAACAGTTCGCGATAGATTTTCATACGCCGTTTTTCGATCGCTTCAGGACAAGGATTTTTTTCCGGGTTCCGGATATGTGCCGCAAAAGCATATTGCTGCCGCACAAAATCGGGACGATCAGCCGTGTTGTATGTGACCACTGCTTCGACCCAACCCTTTCGACTGTAATGAACGAATGATTTCCACTTCTCCCAGCAGCTCTGCCAGCGGCGGAAGATTAAAATCTCGCTCCAGCAACGTGGGAATAACACCAAAATGTTGATAGGATTTTTCGAGTAATTGCCAGACTGGATCAGTTACATCAGCGCCATGCGTATCCACAATCAGATCTTCTGCTTCTTGGTAATGTCCGGCAACATGAATATAACGAATGCGCTCGGCTGGAAGTTGCCGGAGAAATGTTTCGGCATCGTATTGATGGTTAATGCTGTTCACATAAATATTATTAACGTCCAACAGCAAATCACAATCCGCTTCCTGCAACACGGCTTTGATAAAATCAATTTCTTCCATTTTCTTGCCAGGTGCCGCATAGTAGGAAACATTTTCCATCGCAATGCGTTGTTCCAGGATATCCTGGGCACGCCGGATACGATCCGCGACATAATACACCGCTTCTTCCGTAAAGGGGATTGGAAGCAAGTCGTACAGATGACCGTCGTCACTGCAATAACTCAGGTGTTCACTGTAATACCGGATGTGGTGCGCTTTCAGGAAACGCTTCAGCCGTTGTAGAAAGGCTTCATCCAATGGCGACGGCCCGCCGATTGAAAGTGATAATCCATGACAGATAAAAGGAAATTTCTCAGTCAGCTCACAAAAAATTTTTCCGTGGCGTCCGCCCACACCAATCCAGTTCTCCGGTGCAACTTCCCAGAAATTAACCGGATGCGTGGCTTGATCCGCAACCGAACTCATTAACGAGCGCCGCAGACCAAGACCAGCGCCATGAACAGGATAACGGTTACTGCTCATGGATTGTTCGAATTACTTTTTAGAACCGCATTTCCCTTCACCACATTTACCTTCTTGCTCGGCTTTCTTGCCGCCGCATTTTCCTTCCATATTTTGTTTCATTTCATTTTTACCGCCACACTTACCTTCACCGCACTTACCCTCTTTCTCAGTTTTCTTACCATCACTTTTACCTTCTTGGTCTGATTTGTTAGCGCTGCTCGCATCAGCAAGCTGCATATAACCGCCAGATAATTCATTCATCGCAAAAGGATTTATGCTGGTATCAGCTGAGAGATTACTGGCAGCAAGACTGGTTACAAGTGCAGTGCCTAACGCAAGTGAAATAGGTTTCATTGATTTTTTTGACATCTAGTTTCCTCCATAAAAATTGATCAATTCGGTAACACGCGATAATAACTCCAAATTCAAATGAAGTCCCTTATTTCTTTATTGCTTCCGGAATCTCCACACGCTCTGCACATCAGAGTGGAAAGCTATCGCTTGATATGGATTAATCTGCAGCATTTTTTAGATCAACTTCAATCTATTATCTGTCTCGCTTTTTTTGCATGCTTCTCTCTGATAAACTCAGCGCTTCGATAAACATTATAAAAATAGCCTGCAAACTGAGGAGTCCTGAATGTTTGACAAACCCAACCAACTCATTTTTTATATCAATGTAACACTCATTGTTTTCGGTGTTCTGGTCGCACTGTTGACCGACTACGTTGTAATCGGGCTAATATTTGCTTTCAGTGCATCGTTACTGGTCTATGATCAATACAGACAAAACAAATCCGCATTTACTATCGCAGATCTAAGAAAAATACTGACTGTCCACGACACGAGCGGCAATAAGGCAACGCTGACACAAACACAAATGACAACTGCCTGTCATGTTGATAATTCAGAATATTGGTTTAAAAATATTCGTGTGATGGGTAGCATCAGTCACTTTAGAGTCAATGATAGCGATCCGGCTGAACAGATAAAAGAAAATGGAAGCTATCGGGTATGCATGAAACTTCCACCTGAGTTAAAAGTAGTGAATGGTTCTGATTTGACCCTATCGTATGAATACGAGGATGCTTTCACACAAACAGAAGGTGTTCTTTCCCACGTCGTTGACAATGATACTCGGCAACTGCATCTAACTGTTGAATTACCGGCGGGACGCGCCATTTCTTCAGCCCGGTTTTTCTGCAAACATGATGATGTAGAAGAAGCGCTATTACCACCCGTTGTGACCGGACAAACCAAAATCGAAGCCGATATTAAAAACCCGAAACTTGGCGCCGAATATTGCTTGCAATGGAACTGGTCAGATGCCGGTTTCATAAAGAAAATAAGTCGTTTTTTCTAATCTGAAACTACCCGTTTTAGTTTGGTTAGGGTTGAAATTTATTCTGAATTGAAATTGAGAAGTGTATGGATTTTGAATGACAGCTAATCCGGACCAAACAGCCTTCCATCTTGCGCTACTGATAGCGCAAATACTTATATATCGTTTTGAATTTACTCAAAGCCCTCGCTGCTGTTAGCAGCATGACCTTCATATCGCGCATTCTCGGTTTCTTGCGTGACGTCATTATTGCGCGGATTTTTGGTGCAGGAATGGTAACCGACGCTTTTTTTGTTGCTTTTCGTATTCCCAATCTGCTACGGCGATTATTTGCCGAAGGCGCATTTTCACAAGCATTTGTTCCCATTCTTGCCGAGTATAAAAACACGCGCTCTCCCGAAGAAACGCATGACTTGGTTGATCACATCACCACGCTTCTCGGTATCATACTTTTTTTCGTTAGCGTCATTGGTATCGTAGCGGCACCACTAATTATCTACGCCAGTGCGCCCGGATTTTCAGCCAACCCGGAGAAATTCGACTTAACCGTTGAACTCTTGCAGATTACGTTTCCCTACATATTCTTTATTTCCTTGGTTGCTTTGGCGGGCGGCATACTCAACACCCATGGCAAATTCAATGTTCCTGCGATTACACCGGCACTATTGAATTTATCATTTATCGGCTGCGCGCTGTGGCTCACACCTTTACTCGACCCGCCGATTCTCGCGCTGGCATGGGCAGTGTTTATCGGCGGTATATTGCAACTCGCATTCCAGATACCCTTTCTGCTACGCCTCAAATTATTACCACGCATCCGTTTCAGAAATCCGGATACCGGTGCCTGGCGTGTGATTAAATTAATGGGTCCAGCAATCTTTGGCGTATCGGTCGGTCAGATCAGTTTGTTGATCAACACCATCTTTGCCTCACTTCTGGTTACCGGCAGTGTATCCTGGCTTTATTATGCCGATCGATTAATGGAATTCCCTGCCGGTCTTCTGGGTGTGGCATTAGGCACGATTCTGCTGCCATCGCTAGCCCGGCATTACAACAGCAATAGCACCGAAGAATATTCCCGCTTGCTCGACTGGGGCCTGCGAATGACCATTCTACTGACCTTACCGGCAGCCCTGGCTTTGGCATTATTAGCGACGCCCTTAATCACAACTCTTTTTCACCACGGCGCATTTACTGACCATGATGTCTGGATGACACGCGAAGCATTAATTGCCTACAGTGTGGGATTACTCGGATTAATTCTGGTTAAAGTATTGGCGCCCGGATTTTATGCGCGTCAGAACATCAAAACACCGGTCAAAATTGCTGTCATCACACTGATTGCCACACAACTGATGAATCTTGCCTTTATCATTCCTTTAAAACACGCCGGACTGGCATTGGCGATCGGTCTGGGGGCTTGTCTTAACGCGGGGTTACTGTATTACAAGTTACGCAGTCACAAAATTTATCAACCGCAGCCCGGATGGCTTGTTTTCTTTCTAAAAATACTGATCGCTTTGACGATTATGGGCGTTGTCTTATGGTTTGCAACAGGCAGTGATGCTTCTTGGTTAATCGACTCAGCCATGGCGCGTGTCGGCCGATTAAGCTGGATAGTCATTCTTGGTGCATTCAGCTATTTCGCCGCTTTATGGCTACTGGGATTCCGTATCACAGACTTTACCAAGCAGCAGGCAATATAAAAACTAACCATTGATTATGCGCGATGTTTCTTGTCATTTTCAATCAATGCATACGCTGAATGATTATGAATAGATTCAAAATTCTCCGACTCGACCACGTAGGCATCAATGCGCTCATCATGGTTTAGCACTTCCGCAATATCTCTTACGATGTCTTCAACGAACTTGGGATTATCATATGCCTTTTCAGTCACATATTTCTCATCTGGTCGTTTCAGAAGACCATAGAGTTCACAGGAAGCATTACGCTCCGCAATCCTAATAACATCTTCAATCCATACAAAACTATTCGTGCGTACGGAAATAGTAACGTGGGAGCGTTGGTTATGCGCGCCATAATTCGATATCTTCTTAGAACAAGGACATAAACTTGTGACCGGTACGACGACTTTCATGGTAAAGAAATACTCATTATTCTTAATCTCACCAATGAACGTCACTTCATAGTCCAATAAACTTCTAACTTGTGAAACAGGTGCTGATTTATTGATGAAATAAGGAAAAGTCATCTCAATATGACCAGAGTCTGTTTCCAGCTTATCAATCATTTCTCGCAAGATAGCCTGAAATGACTCGACAGAAATTTCCCGCTCGTGGCTATTGAGTATTTCTACAAAGCGGGACATGTGTGTGCCTTTAAAATTATGCGGCAAATTCACATACATGTTAAAGATTGCCACGGTATGCTGCACCCCATCATCCTTGTCGGCTACAACCACGGGATGACGTATGGCCTTAATCCCCACCCGGTCTATCGCAATACGCCGGGTGTCAGGCGAACTCTGCACATCGGCAATGGGCAAATCTATTTGTTTATTCATATTATTTCCTCCTATTTAATTAGGAGTCTCTGGCAACAATTGAGTTCCACACTCGTAACTCCCAGTCAGGATCAACACTATTGAAACAACAATCAGTTAAATATTACTCAGACAGTATTGACCGCACCGATTGGATAATACCATTCTTGTCTAATCCGCAATCTGCAAGCATTTGTGCATGATCACCCTGATCGATAAAAACATCCGGCAGCCCGAGTTGTAACACTTTGACACAAATTCTCTGACTGTTCAGCGACTCTGTAACAGCGCCGCCTGCTCCACCCATCACGGTATTTTCTTCAACAGTAACCAGCAAGTCATGACTGGCAGCCAAAGACGCAACCAGATCATCATCTAGCGGCTTGATGAAGCGCATATTAGCCACTGTTGCGTTGAGTTCTTCTGCAGCTTCCAAGCACGGCGCCAGCATACTACCAAAAGCCAGCAACGCAATTCGCTTTCCCTGACGCCGGATTTCACCGCGACCAATGGGTAATGCTTGCATTTCTTTTTGCACCTGCACACCGCTTCCAGCACCTCTGGGATATCGTACCGCTGATGGTGTATCCAGTTGGAAAGCAGTATACAACATCTGCCTACATTCATTTTCATCTGCAGGTGCCATTACAGTCATATTCGGAATACAACGTAAATAAGACAGATCAAAACTACCTGCATGCGTTGGGCCATCTGCCCCCACCAAGCCAGCCCGGTCAATGGCAAATACAACCGGCAGATTCTGAATAGCAACATCATGAATCAATTGATCATATGCCCGTTGTAGAAAAGTTGAATAAATCGCCACAACCGGCTTTAAGCCGTCGCATGCCGCACCCGCCGCAAATGTAACCGCATGTTGCTCAGCGATACCGACATCAAAATAACGTTCGGGATATTCCTGTGAAAAACGAACCAACCCGGATCCTTCACGCATTGCCGGAGTAATGCCTATTAAACGGGAATCCTGTGCGGCCATATCACACAACCAATCACCAAATATTTGTGTATATGCGGGTTTTCCTGCTGATTTAGCAACAATTCCTTTTTCCGGATCAAACTTACCAACACCGTGGTACAGAATGGGGTCCTCTTCAGCCACCTTGTAACCGGCGCCTTTACGCGTCACCACATGGAGAAACTGCGGACCATCAAGGAGCTTGATATTATTCAGCGTAGTAATTAATACATCCAGATCATGGCCATCAATCGGGCCGATATAATTAAATCCGAATTCTTCAAATAAGGTACCCGGTGTTACCATACCCTTAACATGCTCTTCGGCGCGCTTGGCCAATTCCAGCATAGGCGGAACGACACCCAGCACTTTCTCGCCAGCACGCCGCGCCGTGGCATAAAATCGCCCTGACATCAACTTCGCCAGATAGTTGTTCAATGCACCAACTGGCCTTGAAATCGACATATCATTGTCATTCAGGATAACCAGTAAATTGGCATCCATCACGCCAGCATTATTTAGCGCCTCAAACGCCATCCCTGCACTCATGGCACCATCACCAATAATGGCGATTGCACGCCGGTCCGTCTTGTTTAATTGCGCAGCAACCGCCATACCGAGCGCGGCACTGATGGAGGTACTGGAATGAGCGGTACCAAATGCATCATATTCACTTTCATCGCGACGCGGGAATCCGGCTAACCCGCCCTGCATGCGCAGCTTATTCATACCACCTCGCCTGCCGGTTAGAATTTTGTGCGCATAGGTTTGATGCCCTACGTCCCAAACAATCTGGTCATTCGGTGTATTAAAAACATAGTGCAGAGCAATAGTTAATTCGACCGTACCCAGATTGGAGGACAAATGCCCACCGGTTTTCGCGACCGATTCAATGAGAAAGCTACGTAATTCCTTAGCAAACTGCGGTAATTTCTTCTGATCCAGTTCACGTAACTGAGAAGGCGAGCTAATGGTATCTAACAGTGGATACATTCAAAACCTGAAAAAAATTAATGGAGAAAAAAACTTAGAATTTACGTTTAATTATAAAATCGGTTACTTGACGCAATCGTAATGCAGCTTCACCAAAGCTATCTAAAGCCTGATAAGCGTCATGCTGCAATTTCTCCGCCAGTTCACGCGCTTGGCTAATACCTAAAATACTGACATAAGTGGGCTTATTATTCTCAGCATCTTTACCGGCGGTTTTACCCAATGTGGCTGTTGTTGCCTCGGCATCCAACAAATCGTCAACCACCTGGAATGCCAGACCAACGCATTTGGCAAAATGATCCAATTTACCCAACTGATTATTATCTAAACGGTTATTACAACGAGCCCCGAGCATCACAGCAGCACGGATCAGCGCACCGGTTTTATGGATATGCATAAATTCCAGCTCCGGCAGGCTTAAAGTCTTGCCGACACTATCCAAATCAAATGCCTGCCCCCCTGCCATACCACGCGAACCACTAGCCAATGCCAGCTGTGCGATCATCTCTAATTGCGTCCCCGGCTCATCAGCCAGACGCTTCTCCGCCAATAATTCAAAAGCCAAGGTTTGCAAACTATCGCCCGTCAGCAGCGCGGTAGCTTCATCAAACTCTATATGACAGGTAGGTTTGCCGCGCCGCAGAATATCGTCATCCATGCACGGCAGATCATCATGCACCAAAGAATAAGCATGTATGAGCTCTACCGCCGCGGCAACAACCGTCACACGCTCAGCATCTGCACGCACAAGTTCCCCGGCTGCAAAAGACAATAGCGGACGTACGCGCTTTCCTCCACCCAGCACAGAATAGCGCATTGCTTTATGTAATCGCTCAGGAACGCAATCTGCGCCAGGTAATCTCGATTCCAGAAATGTTTCGATACGCGCCTGACAACCGCTGGTCCAATTCTGAAAATCAGCGCTCATCACGGTCAGATCCTGTAAAGTCTTTTAACATACCGGCTTCAAGCACGCGAACCTGTTGCTGCGCACCTTGCAGTTTATTCTGACAATATTGCAATAACTCTGCTCCGCGTTGATACGCTGAAAGAGAAGCCTCCAGTGACATTTGCCCTGCTTCCATGGCCGTCACTATTTTCTCCAATTCAGCTGATGCCGCCTCAAAACTCTCTGGCTGAGATGAAACAGCATGCTTAGATGATTTGGTCATAAATACTTAGCCAGCAAGAATACAAATATAAAAATAGATGGTTTTTTTACAAAAAAGCAGATAAAAATAACGCAATAAGCAGTGTCAGGTCAATTCAAATTTAGTAATAACTGTCCCCGCTGCTTCTTGAAGCCACAACTGAGCAGCTGAAAAACGGCTTAGATCACAAGGCACATGTGATTATCAGTCCTTTAATAAAATATATTGCCCACACTTTTTCCATAACCGGTTTTCAATTTTAGCAACACAAAATAACAATATTGATACATCGCGCTTACTATGGCAAGATACGAGCCTAGGTAGGCCTCGTCAGGATTAGGTAAACATTCGATCTGTTACAAAATAAGTCATTGAAAAATCGCCTTTTACCTGCTCCATCGTTACGACCGCTTATTTCAGCAATATCCCCGGGTAGAGGTTCTCGATACAAGAACCCATTCTGCGTTTTCTAATGTAATTAAATTGAGACAACCTTGAACGAAATCATTGATCAAATCTCCGGATATTTTGAAACCGTGCCGTTATGGCCATTTGTCTTATTTGGCTTTCTAGGGTTGGTGGCTGTATTTGTTGAAATTCTTAATCGCAAGCGCCGCGCCGATGCGATTGATAACTTCCGCTATACGATAGAAACAGAACTCGCTGACATGTATCCTCAGCATAAACGCTGGCCTAAGAATATCAACATTTACCTCTGCTCCCGGCTGCCTGGAATGCAGCAAAACTTTGAAGTTTTAAGAGTATTCCTTCCTCAGGATCGCCTGCTCAGCTACAATACGGATTGGAATAATTATTGTGATTTCTGCCGCAATATCACAGATGAGAAAATTGCCGCAGCTGAACAATCCTCGGCATCCGATCCTTCTGAAGGTACCAAACAGTCTACGCATAAGGAATCAGATCCAAAAGAAGTTTTTCATAAGCTTGTAGCGGATTTATTGAAACACACACATATATAAAAACTTCTTCGCTCTACATGACGCAATGCAGCGGATCAGTGAGTATTGGCATAGCAACAGATTCGATGCAATTGGCAGTGATTCCGGATTGTCTAGCGAACAGATTCATAATCCAGCGCATTATCATTAAAACCACATCATTCATTTGCCATGAATACACACGATAAACCGGTTGGTTCCAAAGTAACGGTGCGCCCGGTAATGTCTTATCGTGATATGGGCAAGTTTATTGATGTACCCTGGTACATATACGCCAATGATCCGTTGTGGGTGCCGCCTTTACGCCTGGAACGGCGCTTCCATTTTTCCCGCTTCAATCCTTTTTTTAAACATGGTGAATGGCAAGCTTGGGTCGCCTATCAAAACGGTCAACCGGTTGGGCGAATCAGTGCACAGATCGATTCGCTGCACCGGGAACGCTACGGTGCAGATAGCGGCCACTTCGGTCTGTTGGAATGTATCGACGATTCAGAAGTTTTTGCTGCATTGATACTGAATGCTGAAGCATGGCTGGCTTCCCGGCAAACGCGTCATGTGAGTGGCCCGTTTAATCTCTCTATCAATCAGGAATGCGGAATTCTGGTCGATGGATTTGACACACCACCGGTCATCATGATGCCCCACTCACCGCGTTGGTATGGCCGTTTACTGGAAGAACAGGGCTATCTTCCCGCTAAAGATTTACTGGCTTATAAGGTCCGGGTCGATTTTGAAATACCTCGTGTCATGCAGGTTTTGATCAATCGGTTTTCGTCAAAGGTAACATTACGTACATTAAAACGTAATCATTTTGATGAAGAAATGGAAATCTTGCGGGATATTTTTAACGATGCCTGGTCTGAAAATTGGGGTTTCATCCCCTTTACACGGGAAGAATTTGCCGAACTGGGTACCAGCCTGCGCCTGTTACTGCCGGATGAATTCATCCAGATTGCCGAAGTCGATGGCAAGGCTGCGGCATTTATGGTGGGGTTGCCCAATCTCAACGAAGTTTTGATCGAATTAAATGGAAGTCTGTTTCCGTTTGGCTGGCTCAAAATGATCAAAAAGATCAGAAATAAAGAGATACGGACAGGCCGCATACCACTGATGGGTGTCCGCAAACAATTTCACAATACACCGCTAGGCCTGGCATTGGCTTGCCTGGTCATTGATGCGCCACGTCAAGCAGGAATTGCCCGCGGCATTGAAGAAGTTGAGATGTCATGGATACTTGAAGATAATGTTGCAATGCGCAGCATTCTCGACAGTATAGGCAGCAAGCAATACAAACGTTATCGCATTTATGGAAAAACATTGTGACCGATGAATCTTGTTCATCACCGCAGCGATTCGCCGCACTGGTTTTAGCTGCCGACCGCACCAACAAAGATCCCATCACGCAGCATACCGGCACCGCCTGCAAGGCCTTTGCACCTGTGGATGGCATTCCAATGGTTATCCGCGTTCTGGATACGCTGGCGGCTTGCGATCTGGTCACCACAATTATCCTTTGCGGCCCTCCCGAATCTCTGCACATGCATTGCCCAGAATTAAAACAGCGCATTGCCTCCGGGCAAGTGATTTGGATACCGAATATGGATTCCCCCAGTCGTAGCGCTGAAAGTGGTCTGAGCCAAATACCCAGCGATACGCCGGTATTATTAACCACCGCTGATCATGCCTTGCTAACACCCGATATGGTAAAAAGTTTTCTGCGTGATTCCTTGGCAACCCAGTGTGATGCCACGGTTGGTTTGGTCAGACAACAAGATATCGCCGCCGCATTTCCCGGTTCCAAACGCACTGTTATCCGCTTACGCGACGGTGGATTTTGCGGCTGCAATCTGTTTACTTTTAACCCACAAGGACGGACATTAATCAGATTCTGGCGGCAAGCCGAAGATTTGCGCAAACGCCCCTGGCGATTAATCACACAAGTACTTGGATTCAAAATGGTACTGGCGTATTTGTTTGGATTTCTCACGTTGCAACAAGGATTGCAAGCCGTATCCGAAAAATCCGGGGTAAAAATACAAGGAATCATGCTTGATGATCCACGTGCCGGTATAGATGTCGACAAAATAGAAGATTTGGTGCTTGCCGAATCCATACTCAAGAAAAAGCCATATTCTTTTCCCAGTGACACGCAATCTATTGAGTGATCTGCCACCTGTTCTCGTTAATGCTCAATGCTATTCGCTATACCATCAGTTATGTTAATCACGCAGATTTATGAAATTAATTGAACGATATATCGCGCGCGAGATACTGCTGCCGTTCACGGTAGTCATTCTTATTCTGATCGGTTTATTTGCCAGCTTCAGTAGCGCACGGCTTTTGGCAGGAGCCGTCACTGAAACTTTGGGAATCGCCGCCCTGCTAAAATTGGTTTTTTTAAAAACACTGATTGCACTGGAAGTATTAATCCCCATCGCGCTCTATATTTCGGTCATCATAGGTCTCGGTAGACTCAACAAAGATCAGGAACTGAATGTCATCCGTTCTGTCGGTGTCAGTGGTACGCGCATTGTTCTCACCGTACTGACAGTGGCAATACCGGTTGGTATTGTCAGCGGCATGCTCTCATCCTATGTTCGTCCTTGGGCCTATGCGGAAAGTTACATTCTGGACGCACAGGCAGAAGCCGAATTAAATACAAACCGGTTTCAAGCCGGGCGTTTTCATGGTAGTGAACGAACCGGCAGAATCGTCTATGTACGCAACAAGAATGACGCCGACAAGCAAATGCAGTATATTTTTCACTATATCAAGAAGCCGGACGGCAGCGAAATTGTCATTGCCAAGCAAGCTCGCCAGATTCAACCGTCAGAACCGGAACAAAGACCGCACATCCAGTTATCCGAAGGTATGATTTATCAATTAACCAGTACGGCCAGCATTGATGATGTCATCCAGTTCAAAAACATGACTTATTTTATTGATAGTGACTATGCTCTGAATTACCGGCGCAAGGCAGCCGCAACAAGAACACTGTGGGAATCCGATCAACCACGTGATATTGCCGAATTGCAATGGCGAATTTCCCGTCCGCTCGCTACGATTGTGTTGGCTTTAATTGCAGTAACATTCATTCGTAGCACGCCGCGCCATGATAAAACCGATCGAACGTATCTGATCGCAGCACTCGTTTTCGCCGCCTATTATAACTTTACTGGACTGGCCAAAACCTGGGTTGAACAAGGTGTCGTTGGCAGCATGCCGGGTGTTTGGTGGCTCTATCTACTCATGCTCACAGCACTGGGTATCTTCGCACTGATATCAAGACAAAGACAATTCTCGCGCCCACGATGATTATTTATCGCCATATCGCTTACCAAGTGCTGATCGGTTTCATGATTACCGCCTCGATTCTGCTTCCATTATTCAGCTTCTTTGATTTATTAGATCAACTGGATGATGTAGGCAGAGGCACTTATCGCGTCACAGATGCTTTTCTCTACACAGCGATGCTCTTGCCACGAAGATTTATTCAAATCGCACCTTTTGTTGCTTTATTAGGCACAGTCGTTGCACTTGGAAAACTGGCTGTGGATTCGGAATTAATTGCTATGCGCGTCGCCGGACTGTCGCCGCTCCGCATCAGCCTTGCACCATTAAGCGTTGGTATTGTACTGCTGCTGAGCGTCGCGATTTTAGAGCAATTTGTGGCGCCCCAGCTGCAACAAAAAGCGATTACCTATCGGGCTATCGCGCTGGAACAAAGTGCTGAATTAGGTAAGAACCTAGGAATCTGGACACGCAATGAGCAAAATATCCTTCGCATTGGCCACATGTTACATGCCAAAAGAGCAGCGAATATTGAAATCCTGCAACTGGACGAGGAAGGTTTCTTACTCGCACATACCTTGGCGCAATATGCGGATATTATCGATGATGATATTTGGGAATTAAGTAATGTCGTTGTCAGAACATTTAAAGATGATCAAATTTTAGCAACCCGCTTCAATACATTAAACTGGTCCTCTTTTCTGAATCCGGAAGATATTCTAACGCTCACCAAACCACCCGAAAGCCTGTCACCACTTGAATTGGTGCGGCATGTAGAATTTCTACGCAGCACAGGGCAGGATGCGGATTCCTATGCATTGGCGTTATGGCGGAAAGTTGGCAGTGCACTGATGACAGTAGCCATGCTGCTATTATCCATTCCATTTGTATTTGGATCGATCCGTACCGGTTTGAGCAACAAACTGGTATTTGCTGCGCTGATCGGCATTGCTGTTTACTTGTTGGATCAAATTATTGCCAATACCGGTCTGATATTGCGCCTAAACCCTGCATTCATCGCGCTTGTCCCTGGATTACTTATGATTATTCTGGCCAATATATGGTTACACAAAACTTCTTAATCCAGACTCTCTATTAAAAAGCAGTGCATGAAAATACGATCTTCAAGTTGAACAAATATGAGGAACAAATGGGACAATTTGCAGTAATAGGGCTTGGCCGGTTTGGTTCGGCAGCATCACTGGAATTGATACGCCTTGGTCATTCAGTAATAGGCGTAGATGTTAATGCAAAAATTGTAAACCAAATGGCGGATCAAATCACCCTTGCCGTAGTCGCCGATGCAACCGATGAACATGCGCTTAAGGATTTGAATATCACGACCTGTGATACTGCTTTGGTAGCGATTGGTGACAATCTGGAAGCCAGCATATTGTGTGTATTGCTGCTCAAAAACATGGATATTAAAGAAATCTGGGTCAAGGCTACTTCAAAACCGCATCACACCATCCTTTCCAGGATTGGCGTTGCGCGGATCATCCATCCTGAAGAAGAAATGGGTATAAGGGTGGCACAATCACTCAACTATCCGATGGTCAATCAGTACATGACGATTGGTCATAATCTATATGTGGTTGAAATTAAAATAACCGAGAAATGTCAGGGTATCTCGATTGAAGCATTATTGGAAGAAGCTCAGGACACCATAGATCCTCTATTGGTGCGGCGAAAAAGAACCATTCTCAAGCCTGTCGAGCTAAGCTTTGTTTTGGAAACGGGTGATTCTTTAGTACTAGCGGGTTCATTAAACGCGCTTAAAACAATTGCACCCAGGTTACTGTAATTATGAAATTATGGGATCCCCATGTTTTACCCTACAAAGTGGTCACGGCAAAAAAGAATACACTGAATATCAATCCACCAACGGTATTATTTCTGGGGTTTATTTTACTCATTACACTGGGTTCTTTGCTATTAAAGCTGCCGTTTGCTACGCATGCGGAAACCAGTTGGTTGCAATCTATATTTACTGCAACGTCAGCGGTAACGGTCACGGGACTGGCTGTTCTCGATACCGGTACTCATTTTACATTGTTTGGTCAGATCGTCATCGCACTACTGATCCAGACAGGAGGACTGAGCTTTATGACGTTTGCGATTGTCGCGGTATTAAGTTTGGGTGCAAGATTAGGAATCGGCCAGCAGATGATTGCGCAAGAAGCCTTTAATCAAACCAGTTTAGAAAAAGTCACTCATACAGCAAAGTACGTACTGATATACTCTTTGTTCATTGAATTGATTGGATTTATATTACTGACGATCACCTGGCTAAATGAGCTAGGTTTCGGTAAAGCTGCCTATCATGCATTCTTCTATACGATTTCCGCATTTAACAATGCAGGCTTTGCTTTAAATAGTAGTAGTCTTGTACCCTACTTTAACAATTTGCCAGTCAATTTAATCATCACGGCACTTTTTATTATTGGCGGTATTGGCTTTTTAGTATTGATTGATATCAGCACACACAAAAGATGGCACAAGTTAAGCGTTAATACCAAAATTGTATTACTGAGTACGCTTATTATTAATTTTTGCGCATTTGTACTGATATGGATTCTTGAAGCTCACAATCCGGCAACATTAGGTCAGTTATCTGTTGCTGATCAAGCGATAACTGCTTGGTTTCAGGCAGTAACGCCACGGACGGCGGGTTTTAACACCTTAGCCATCGAAGAACTTACGGATGCCACAACCGTTTTGATGATTTTGCTGATGTATATCGGCGGAGGCTCGTTAAGTACAGCCAGTGGTATCAAAATTGGTACTTTTGTAATTTTAATCATGGCAACTTATGCCTTTCTACGTCGAAGAGATGATGTGGTGGTACTGAAACGTACCATACCACAATCTCAGGTAATGAAAGCATTGGCACTCACTATTGTATCTATTATCATGATATTTATAGGAATATTTTTTTTATCCATCATTGAAAAGGCACCACTGATTAATATCGTTTTCGAAGTGGTATCTGCGCTCAGTACGGTTGGTTTATCCAGAGGATTAACGAGCCAATTGAGTATGGGAGGGGAAATTGTCATTATATTTTTGATGGTAGTCGGTCGTGTCGGACCACTCACTTTCGCTTATTTTCTAGCTACTCCCAAGAAAAAATATATTAAATACGCCAATGCTGAAATACAAGTAGGTTAATTTTCTTGACTCCGCGTGATTTATAATCTACTTATGACTAAGCAGCATGCAGCTGAAAGATATCTATAGGCATAAACCTAATAACTATTACACTACAACACATGTCGACTTCAACCTATATTTATATCTTCGGTGAAAGTGAAACCAAAATTTGGGGATTAACGGGCCGAGAGCGTTTGCAACGTATGTTACGAACGCACGAGCACATCAAGCTGGTTGATGATGCTGAAAAAATTCCTGCAAGCGCGACCGCCTTATTTTTGAATTCTAATTTTCTATTTGACGCCCGGGTGTTGACCGCATTGCTCGGGCTGAACAAGAAAATCGCCTTATACAACGACGAAGGCTGCCCTGCGGCGATACGTACCGATGGTAGTCAAGCACCGCAAATACTCAGGAATCTTAACAATAATAAAAGCCAGAATTATAAGTTCGTGTTGCTGATCATTCCGCGCATTGGTCTACAGGATCTGAAAATAGATTTTCAACAAAATCTGAAAAAGAAAGACTCGCCTTACATTTTGCCTGTCAGCGAAGCCAATCGTCCGTTACTGGAAAAGGAGCTGTTTTCCGGATCGTATAAAGGCGTGACCGATCTGGTCACTAAATGGCTGTGGCCGCTGCCGGCATTCTGGGTGACTCACTACTGCGTGCGTCAGGGCTGGCAACCGAATCACGTCACCTATCTCAGCATCGTGCTCGCCATTCTGACCGGATTAGCATTCTGGGGCGGATTTTTTGGCATTGGATTGCTCATGGGATGGTTCATGACCTTTCTCGACACCGTGGACGGAAAGCTGGCGCGTGTCACCGTAACTTCCAGCCGCCTGGGGGATGTACTGGATCATGGCTTGGATATTATTCATCCACCACTGTGGTATCTGGCGTGGGGAGCCGGTTTGGCCAGCACCCTTACGCCAATTAGCGGTTTGGAAATCATGATGTGGCTCATGTTTTTAGGTTATGTGGGCGGGCGCTTATGCGAAGGCGCATTCCAGTATTGGCTGGCATCTTTCGATATGTTCATCTGGCAAAAATTGGACTCATTTAACCGGCTGATTACTGCCCGGCGCAATCCGAATCTGATTCTACTCACGTACGGGTGGTTAACTAATCAACCTGATGTCGGATTGCTGTTAGTCGTCGTCTGGCATGTGATCTCAACGGCGATACTGATATGGCGCTTGATGATCGGCTGGCAAACCAAGCAGAAAGAGGGAACACTGAAATCCTGGTTGCAGGATATCGATCCAGCGCGTGACCGGGAAATATGGGCAGTCAAAATATTTACACGCGCGCCGATCAATCTGAGAAAACCCTATCCCGTATCATCCCATTAAGTCGCACGCAGCATCGCCCAATGACATCACAAGCACGGATTGATCGCTTAAAAACCGGAGCAGCCAAAATCGGCTGCCTGATCAATCCAATGGGCGGTCAGGCGCGTAAACGTCAACCGGCTATCCGGCAAGCATTGACTGAAATACCCGGCATCATGGTATGCGAAGCCACGGATGCGATCACTTTCAAAAGCGCCATTGACCAGTTGCTCCGGGCAAACATCGATTTACTGGTAATTGTCGCCGGCGACGGCACGACGCATGCGATACTCGGTCATCTGTTTAAATTATTAGCACCCGAAAAATGGCCGGTGCTGATGGTCATACCAGGCGGCACCACCAACATGACGTCACTGGATCTGGGTATACAGAGCAAACCCGAACAAGCATTACGCCGCTTGCGTGATTATCTGCTAAAGCCATCAGCGCCTAAGCTGGTGCAACGCCCGGCGCTACGAATCGAACAGACTGGAATGAACCCGATTTACGGCATGTTCTTCGCGGTTGGGCTGGTGGCGCGCGGCGTGAAATTTTCGCGCAGCCCGGTCAAACAATTGGGAATCACCGGCAGCATTTTTACTTTTCTGATCATGCTACGATCACTCATTGGCATCATTATCGATATGCTACTTGGCCGCCAGCAAAGCGAGTGGGCGCCGGTCAATATGACACTGACGGAAGCGAATGGACGAATCCATCAGGGCACTTATCTGTTTGCACTGGTCAGTGCATTGGATCGTTTGTTACTCAACATCCGTCCGTATTGGGGAAAAGAACCGGCACCACTTCATGTCACTTGGGTCAATCAACAGCCTAAGCGTCTGTGGCGTTCGGTATGGCCATTACTGTCAGGCGGCGGTCAAGTGTTACAAGAAACCGACGGCTACTATAGCCATAATACCCATTCTCTGACCTTGCGAATGGATGATGAATATATTGTGGACGGTGAATTGTATCGATCTCTTCACTCCCATGAACCGTTGCGAATTTCTGCGACGGATCCCGTAACATTTTTTATACCAGAGGACACTACGAATTCCATGACTAGCTCCAAAGCCACATCCGCTGCGCAACTGCCTGTTCGATTGATTAATGAAGTGGCTTGGGAAAGCAAAAAGACGGTATCGCCCGATCTCGCCCCTTTGGTGGATGCACTCATCACGCGCTTCGGCGCATCACTGGATGCGGTGATTCTGTATGGCTCCTGCCTGCATTCCGCCATTAGCCTGGAAGAAGGCATTGTCGATCTGTATGTCATCGTTGATAGCTACCACAAGGCTTATCCCGAGCGNNTTACGCGCCAAATACGCCGTCATTTCTACCAGTGATTTTGCACGTGGTGCGCAATTCTGGTTTCATCCCTATATCTGGGCGCGCTTTGCGCAACCATCGCGGTTGCTCTACTGCCGTGACGATTCCGTGCGAGAACGCATTTATGCAGCACTCGCGTATTCGGTCGTCACCTTTTTAAAATCTGGCGTACCGGCACTCGAAGCAAACATACTCGATGTAGAAGAAATCTGGACCCGTTGCTTGATGCTCACCTACGCTGCCGAATTACGTGCAGAGCGAGAAACACGTGCACGCCACCTGGCACAGGCCAATCTGAGCGCACTGATCCGCCTGACAGAAGTAGCAGCCCCCATGCTGACAGGAATATTGGAGAAACAAGAAAATGGAAAATATCGCTGCCTGACCAATCCAGAGACACAACGGAAAGCCCTCTGGCTCTGGCGGCTTCGCCGTTGGCAAGGACGCATTCTATCGATCTTGCGATTATCCAAGGCCACGCTTACTTTCACCAATAGCGTCGAATACGCTGCCTGGAAAATAGAACGGCACACGGGTGTCCGCGTGGAAATTACTCCGATGCTACGCTGTCACCCCATCCTGTGGGGTTTAAAAGTAGCCTGGCGATTATTGCGGCGGGGTGTGTTGCGTTAAATCCAATGACCTGTTAAGAAATAACAAAGATCGACAACCTAAAAACTTTTTAATGGAGACAAACATGAACTATCTGTATCGATTACTCATTCTTTCCGTATTTTTTATGCTAATGGGTTGTTCCACGATGTATCTCGAGGCCCTAGAGAAAGTTGGCATTCCGAAGCGCGATGTGATGGTATCCCGGGTTGAAAAAGCGCGCGACACACAAGAAGAAACCAAAGAACAATTCAAATCGGCATTGGAACAATTTACTGCCGCCACCAACTTTGATGGCGGTGATCTTGAAGCCACTTATAAAAGGCTGAATGACTCCTATGAAGCCAGTGTCGCTAAGGCCGAAGAAGTCAGAAGCCGCATCGCCGATATTGAAAGCG
>CXWL01106006.1_pt1 | contig 27405 bp, 20 predicted proteins | sample 590931 | NCBI WGS metagenome assembly CXWL01 (sample SAMEA3498368, study PRJEB10139) | groundwater metagenome | biome: water well; material: biofilm material | place: Germany | collected 2015-04-27 | reverse complement strand
CCCATCTTGAAGGCCGAATGACATGGCAAAAGACCAGAAAGAGCAGGGGAGCTTTACCGCCCTATGGATGGTTCTGGTTTTTCTCGTGGCAATTGGCACATGGATGCTCATTACCCCGGAACACCTGCTGAAATCACTCACAGGTGAACGTGCGTTTGTAACACAACTGTCCGGGCAGCAAGCCGATCAGTGGATATTTGGCAAGATGATTTCGGTAAGCGCGGGTCAAATTCAGGGTGTGTCGGACGCAATCAAGGACGCAACCGCCAGCCGAGACACACCGAGTCCGCTCAAGGAGTGGATACAAAACCGGATTGTTGTAACGTGGCTGTGGGGTTCGTTGATCGTGTACCGCATCTATCTGCTCATGCTGTTCTGGTTCATCCTGATGCCATTCACCATTGCGGTGGCGATAGACGGGTATTCAACCAGGATGATCCGCACCTTCCAGTTTTCATCGCAGTCGCCCATTCGTCACAGGATAGGCGTGCTCATCTCCACGGTCGTGATGTTTGGTGTGGCAACGTGGCTGGTGCTGCCGATACCTTTACCATCAGTCGTTGCTCCTCTGGCGATTGTATCCATCGGTTGGGCGACATGGATGTGGGTCAGCAATTTGCAGAAGCGGATTTGACTGGAAGATGCTCGCCTTTACCCATATTGCAGCGGGCTGTGCGTCGTCGTTGCTCGTCTCGGGTGCGCTCAACGCGCAACCCTTGCAGACGATACTGGTGCTTGGCGGTGGAATCCTCGGGAGCATGTTGCCGGACATCGACCACCCGCAAAGTGCATTTGGCAAACGTGCCCTGCCGCTCTCGATACCGATTGCAACCGTGTTCGGTCATCGTGGTGTCACGCATAGCCTGCTCGCTGTTGCGGGTATGTCGTGGGTGATTTGGTGGGCGCTGCATCATTTGCACTGGCATCAAGGATATGCCGTGCCGGTGGTAGTAGGGGTTGCAACGGGATACCTGTCGCACCTTGTTGGCGACTGGCTCACCAACTCAGGTGTGCCGCTGCTGTGGCCAAGCAACAGGCGGTTTGTTTCGCCGCTCAAGTTATGCACGGGTGATCTGCGCGAGTATCTGTTGGCGTTCGGGATGTATGGCTGGTCATTGGTGGAATGCTTGAGGATGCTGAAGTGAATAATCCAGACCTGGTGCAGCAGGTCGCAATTAGGCGGCCAGCCTGATGCTGTTCAATTCGTCGGCGCTCTTTCTGTGCGGCTTTCTACCAGGCACGCTAACCGGGACAAACGGTGCGATTCTGAAGCAAGCGCTTCCGTCTGACCATAGGCCGAATTATCTATGCATTTCGGCCTATGGTTTTATTCAAGGCAAGCAGGTAGATTACCGCGATCCCATTAACAGGCTCTAGAGACGCATGACCAGGAAAAATAAAGACGAGGGCATGTTAGAGATATTCACGATATTGCCATGGTGGGTGAGTTTGGTTGCCGCCGTCATTGTTTACGTGCTGCTGAAGTTTTTTCTGGTGGACATGGTAAGCGGCCCTGTCTTGGAAGCCGTAGCACTCTCTTTGCAGGCTTCGGCAGGAATACTGGTGATCCCGTTCTGTATCATTGCGATGATCTCCGCATTCGAACAGTCGTTAGCGTGCATAAAAGAATAAACGGATAAATATTTCTTAGATAAACATTCCATGATGCGTAGTTATAACAATCGGATTGTCGCTCGTTTGGAAAATGAACAGTCCTACAAAGAAGCTGAGAACCGCGATGAAGATACTCGCAAAAAAAGCCGTCCAGAATCCCGATACCTTGAAGCCGGGCACAACCGATGACACTAGAAGCATCATCAGCGCATTGATAACAAGCAGGAAGAATCCGAAGGTGAAGATCGTCAGCGGGATGGTCAGCAAGATGACGACTGGCCTGATGATCGCATTGGCTAGGCCCAACAGGAGTGCAGATATAAACAGCGATTGTTTATTGGAAAACGANNATGATATTGTTCGTCATGTAAGTGTGTACAGAATTTTGTGTATTTAGTGAATGGTCGATTGTGCCTATTCGATATCGCAAACGCCATTGGCCTTTATGGTGGGATTATAAGCAGTCAATGATTTTTTTGTTTGTTGACGGTCGCTTTGCGACCCCGAGCGGTCGCTCAGTCAATGTACTTTGAAGTGCCGGTTCTCGGTGCGGACGGTCGCAGGCAATCAAGCTCCGTTTGCCATGAGTGTCTGCTTTTTTTAGAATATCGAGCGGCAGTTCCCATCCACACATTCTGGAAGGTTAACTTTCCCGAAACCGGGCGTTCAAAACGTGTCTATGAAAGCGGGTTAAGACCAGTGCAGCTTGTACGCACCCATTACAAGGTATGCACGACTCGCACCAATTTCGGCGTCAGCGCGCCAACTTCGTTTCGCAATTCGGACATCCATTCGTGCTGAATGATGTTCCAACGTTGCATGATTCCGTTTCGTTGCGTAGTACTCATATCGGGCGTTGATCAAGTCTTCAGAACCTTTATCCTGCCAGCAATGGCAGCCCACTTCCACCTGTTTTTTCAACTAAATCAGCAGTTAATTCCGCTCAGCCGCGGTGTTTTTAAAGAGCCTCACATCTAAACAATCGCAAAGTTTTTCCGATTTAACGGACTTCTTGCGATTTGTGTAGAGAAGCACTACAGTCTACGAGGGTTCGGTGCGCACAAAGCAGGTGTGCTAGGAAAAAATATGAACAAACGTTGTATGGACCCAAGCTTGGATGCCTTTCCACCCGAAGAGTTACGAAGGCGATTAGCCTTTGATGACTGGAAAGATGAGGTGCGCCATATCAAGGATGAGGCTGTCTTCGGATTATTTCGGCGAGCTAGACAGGCTGTGGACTCGCCACGGATTGGAGTTCTATCCGAAGTGCTGACACGGAGAATCTTTGCTCGGGCACGCGGATTCGCGATCAAAAGTCGCATCTTTCCTGGGATGATTAACGATTTAGACGAGGCCGCCTCCGATCTGACTCAGTTTCTTTGGGACAAGCTATTAACAAGTGATAGTGACGCTGTCCATGCTGAACGGGCTTTCGGGCAGCTGTTTGAGCGGCGGGGCATCGACTTCCAGCGAAGGTTGCTGGCAAAGAAGCGAACACAGCAGTCGAGCCTGGATGCTCTCGATCAAATTGATGATGGAGATGACTCCGAAGGTGCTGAACGGTCTGTCGCTTCACTACAAGACACTACGGGCCCAGATGACATCTTGGCCCAGAAACAGGAATTCAATCGGCTTCGTTCAGTCATGCATGCGGTACTGACGCCCGAGGAACTGTCGACGCTTGAAATGATCTTCGACCTTGATATGCCCGTGAAAGATGTTGCGAAAGCGCTAGGCAGGACTACCAAATCAATTTTCAACTATAAGACCCAAGCCTTCAAAAAACTTCAGAAGGAGCTCACAAAATGAAAACTCACAATCGTGAAATGTCGCTCGACGAGGTTCTCGATCAGTTCTTCTATTCTTCCGATGCACCTGACGCCCAAAAGATGCAAGAGGCTGTTGAAGCACACCCGGAGTACCGACAGGATATTCTGGACTTTACTGTCCTGTGGGCAGCCTATAAAAACTCACCCGATCCGATAGAAGAATTTTGTCCGTCCCAAATCTCCGACCAGAGCGTTTCCAGACTGCAGAGCTTCGTCCTGAATCGTCTGTATGAGATCGATCATGAGGCACCGAAAAACACCGCAGTCGACCTTGGAGCGGCGAACGAAGCTCTTAGCAATCTGGCTGGCAATGCCCTACGAAAGGCTGCTGACGCTGTTGGACTCCATGGTTCCTCGGCTCTTTTGCAGAAGGTGCTCAACAACGGCATCCGTGACGTTCCTCGAAAGATGCTAGCGGACTTGGCTACGTACCTTCATGTGACAATGGAGGCATTGAGCGGTGCTCTGCTCGAAAGAGGCAGGGGTGGCGTCCGAAGCTACAAGGCATCGGATAAGCCATCGGTGACCCAAAAGGAAACTTGGTCCAACGCTGTCAATGGGCTACCTCTTACAGACGAACAAAAGAGAGAACTGCTAGCTTTGCATGATGCGGTTAAACCACTTTGACCCCGTTTTATCGAGCCCGACAAGCTGCCCTACAGCTTCGTGCAAAGCTCTTTCCCATGAATTGGGTGGGAGGGATATCCTCAGGTGACTTGCTTAGCGCGGCCGAATCGGAAGATGGCGAAGACTTGATCGTTGATGCCATCAGTCCAAAAGACGTGTCTTTGGGTGGCGCAGATGCCTTGCTCCAGCGAGACTTACGCCAAATTTTGGTTCGGAATGATGTATCGGCCGCAGAGCAGGCATTTCTGGTGGCTCACGAAATCGGGCACTGGAAGCTACATTCCGAGGAGCATGAGGGCTGCCACAAGGTTGTGGAGGCAACCCTTAAGCCCGAAAATGCGGAGAGCTTCGGTGCCCAGAAGGTCGAGGCGTATGGTGCCAGAGAGCGGGCAGAATTGCAGGCAAACATCTTCGCCAAGGAGTTCCTCTTGCCTCGGGAGACTGCCGCGAAGCTCTACAGTGAGGGCATGAAGGCCAGCAGCATTGCAAAAGTACTGGCTTTACCACTTGAGTTGGTACGACAACAGCTTCTGGACGCGTTGCTTCTCCCGATCCCGTCAGAGTTCGAGGAAGAAGCGTCGGAACCGTTAGCTCATACTGACGAACAAGTGGAAGCCGCATGCTCAGATGAGCGAGTATCTTTGGTGGTCGCGGGGCCTGGCACAGGCAAAACTACCACGCTCCTCTTGCGCATCCAACATCTGCTGGCCCAAGGAGTAAAGCCTAGCGAATTGCTTGTCCTGACATTCTCAAACCGGGCGGCACGAGAGCTGGTTGATCGCTTACAGCTTTTGGGGATCGAAGATGTCCACGACATATGGGTAGGCACGTTCCACACATTCGGACTTGAGTTTTTGCGGAAAAATAACGAGCACTTTGGCCTCAAGCCAAGTTTCTCTGTCGCCGACAAGCTTACTCAAATCGCGGTGCTTGAAAAGCACATCCACGATGTTGACCTGAGAGCATTCAGCCCTTTGGGAGACCCGCTCGACTGGCTAAACGATGTTGTTATCGCCATTCAACGCTCCAAGGACGAACTTGCCGGACCAGATGAATACCGTGCCGCCGTCGAGAAAGCCGTTAAAACCACTGACGCCGATATCCTCGCGAAACGCCGGGATGTTGCTGCGCTTTATGAGTGCTATGAGATAGATAAGAAAAGAGAAGGTCGGCTGGTTGACTTTGGTGACCTCGTCATGCTTCCGGCACGAGCCCTCCGTAAGGACTTATCTAGGTTCAATGCCAGTGTTGGGCGTTTCCGGCATATTTTAGTCGACGAGTATCAGGATGTGAATCGAGCTAGCGCGGAACTCATCAAAGCGCTCAATACCTCTGCTGAAAGCCTTTGGGTGGTAGGTGATCCCCGACAGGCCATTTATCGATTTCGAGGCGCATCAATGCGCAACATTGTCCGGTTCGGCAACGATTTCCCATCCTACAAGGAATTCTCACTCTCTGAAAACCGTCGTAGCTTCGAAGAAATCGTCCGCGTCTTCGAACACACTGGCAGCCAGTCCCATCCGCTACAAGGAGTCTTGCCATTGGACAACGTCCAAGCCGTCAGAGGGATCGGAGGGATACGTCCTATGCTTCTAGTATGCGACGGCGAAGAAGTTGCTCACCGCGAGCTTGTCGAGCACGCCAGGAAATTGGCCCAAGAAGGGGTGCCATTCCGAAAACAGGCCATCCTCGCGAGTACCCAGCATATATGCGGAGCCGCAGCCGAGGCATTGATTCAAGCCGGCGTACCGGCACTTCACCTAGGTAACATTTTCCGGCGTAGCGAAGTCAAGAATCTGCTAACGCTGCTTCAGATAATAGTTGACCGTTCTGGGAGTGGCTTGATTCGCTTGTCTCAACTGCCTGAACTAGCCATACCAGATGTAGATGTTAAGGTATTGCTGCCTTGGCTTAGAACCAATCGCCCAGCACCGCTTTCTTGGCTATCAAGCCCGCCGGCTGGATTGTCGGCCGATGCCATGAAGGCGCTTAAGCATTGGTCGAATGTATTCCGAGACCTTCGCTCCAACGACTCACCTTGGGATGTCATATGTGAACTACTGCTGGAGCGAACTGGTTTGCTTCAACCTTACCTCATTGGCAACGGCATCGTGGACATCACTCGGCGTCTAGCCATTTGGCAGTTTATCTTCTTCCTACGAGTTCCTGACGGTGCCCAACCGTATCAGACGGTTGGCAGCTTTATTACTCGATTACGCAGGCGCCTGCGCGTCAATGACGACCGTGAGCTACGAGTCCCCCCACCGGAAGCCGATAGCCTGGATGCGGTAGCCGTGATGACCATTCACCAGAGCAAGGGTTTGGAGTTCGAAGCTGTACACTTGGTGGATATAGATGCCAGTCACTTCGGTGTGGGGACAGACTCGCCACTTGTGCCGGAAGCCCTGCTTGAATCGATATCGGAGGACAGCGACTTCGAAGGGCGCACCGAGTCCTCCAACAAGCTGTATGTTGCGCTATCACGAGCGAGAAAGCATCTGATCTTGTATGAAAATACGCAGTCTCGGTGGAATTCCAAACGTGAGCCAGCCGTAGCTGCTGCTGCTCACCTGTTCGATACACGGAATGGCGTGGTGCCAGAATTGTCTGTTAGCCCATTGCCTAGCTCTACACTGCCAAACTGCTTAACCACAGCCAAATCTCCGACCGAAAAGACACCAATTACTGCTATCGAGTTGGAAAAGTTCATCAGCTACGTTGTGTGTCCGAGGAGGTACTACTACGACTATGAACGTGGCCTGACGCCGTCTTCTGGCCTGCCTAATTCAGTACTTGTTGAATCGGCAGTGATGGAAGACCTCTTCGCACCGAAAGGAACAACGGAAATAGATTTGCAGAAATCACCCGATGCTCTTGAACGGCTGTTCGTGTCTATCGCTGAAAGTGACAGCAGCACTTTGCCGCACTTGAGAGCCTACGCAGCCAAACTATTGGCCAATGGCCGGCAGTGGCTTGGGGCGGACAGGGCTGCACTCCTCGGCACTGTGGATGTTGATTGCGCCGAACTGCCTGTCAGACTGACTCCTCACCACATTTTTAAATCTGGCTCGATCATCACTTTCCAGTTTTTCCGAGCGCGACCCTTTGGGAAAGGAACTCGGCAGGAGAAGGTGCTTAGGTGGACACTGAAACAGCTCGCTGAAATGCATCCAGGCAAATCCCTGGTTTTTGAGGTGTGCATCCTCAGCACAGGGGCAACTCAATCCATCGCGCCTTACAAGCGTGTCCCAGATATGCTGCTCCAGAAAGCTTCGAATCTTTTGGCGAGAGACTTCTCCCAACAGGAAGGTGCTTGGGATTGCGCGAAATGTCGACATTTTGTGTACTGCCCAGCTTAACTTTTACTCCAGATTGTCGCTCTTTTCCAGAAATCATATGACACGCCGAAGAAAAAAACTCCTTCTGCTCTGCCCCCTCGAACCCAAAAGACACGGGGTAACTGTCAACTCGATTTGCCGCATAAGCTACCCCCTTAACCCCATATTTACTTAATTTGCCGCCAGCATGGCGCACCGGTGTACGTATGTTATCGCATTTTTGACTGATTCAAGAACAAGGGCTGTTATTGACCTTTGAATAGGTTCGGGGCGTCACTTTTCCGATTCTTCCTACTTCTTGCGATTTACCTTTCATGAAGTGGCGCATGGTGCGCTACTCGCAAAGTAAGGAAAAATCGCAATGAAAAATCGTATCTATGTTCAATCCGAGTTCTTCCCGGATATCAAGCTTGTCGAAGTCGAAGATGGCGCAACAATTGAAGACCTCAAGAAGGTTTGCTTAGAATTGCTCCCGCCTGAAGCACATGGGGTGGAAATTCATATCTTCGCCGAGGATGACGATGAACATCATGAAAACCACCACAAGGTCGAACACCTCAAGAAGGCTCATGGCACCCGAGTCCATTTGCACCGCTGCAAATACGTGGCCGTAACGGTGCGATTCTCCGGCCAGGATATTTCCCACAAGTTCCGGCCTAGCGCAACTATCGGCCATATCCACCAATGGGCCGGCCAAAAGCTGGGCATGCAACCAAACGATGTTGCTGAACACGTTCTGCAGGTGGTTGGCAGTAATGATCAGCCTGACGTCGACGTGCATATCGGAACCTTGACCAAACATCCGGCTTGCTCAGTCGAGTTTGACTTTGTCCCGGCTCACCGCATAAATGGTTGAGGAGAGCGGCATGCAGCCTGATGAACGCGCGCTGCGTGCCGACCTAGAGTCGGCGCGCTTTCTCTCTGGTGAGGACAAAGAAAGGTGGAAATTACTCAGCCTAAAGTGGCCTTACCTATTTGTTGATATCCGGGCCAAAGACGGTAGGAATTTTACTTTGCGCTTGGATAGCAGTGGTTATCCAGCTAATCCTCCTACTGGCACCTTCTGGGATACGGTTACTGGATGCCGCTTATCGTTCGATAAATGGCCCGCTGGCGGCGAACGTATCCAGCTCGCCTTTAAGCCTAGCTGGAAAGACGGCAATGCACTTTACATTCCATGTGACCGAGAGAGTATTGCAGGCCACGATGCTTGGGTATCACAGTACCCCCAGATGATTTGGAACCCGTCTCGAGGCATCACGATGTACCTCGAAATCGTTCATAACCTTCTTCAGAGTCGAGATTATGTCTGTGCCATTGCTTGAGATATCAGCCGAACTATGGGGCGGCTTAATGGATCATCTGCGCAACCAAGGGCGATGCGTTAGGGAGAGTGGCGCTTTTCTACTTGGTCGAATTAATTCGTCTGGTCGTCATGTGACTGGTTTCCTGCCATATGAAGAACTGCAGGCCGATGCGCTACAGGAGGACTATGTTTCGCTTTCATCTGCCAGTTTTTCGAAGTTGTGGGCAATCTGCCAAGAGCACGGCCTAAGCGTAGTAGCTGATATCCACACCCACCGGCTTGGACCTCAGCAAAGTCATTCGGACAAAACGAACCCCATGGTGGCACTGGCAGGACATGTGGCCATTATCGTACCGAGATTTGCTCAAGGGAAAATCCAGCTCAACGATATCGGCGTTCATGTTTACTGCGGGAATCATCAATGGAGGTCTGCGTTCGGTGTCAATGTACAAACGCTTATTAATTTAGTGAGGCTATGACATGAACATGACGACAGATACGATGCACCGCTTAGTTAAATTGGCCTTGGATTCAGGCGAGGCGGCAAATCCAGAGGAAGCGAAAAACATTTTTGCCAGCTATCGTCTCCGTATCCATTTGGGGGTAGGCTGGGCAGGCACGTTGGCTGGGCAGGCAGCTTTTCTAACAGCGCTTAACACTGCCGCCCGAGCATTCCTGGGCGGAGTGATAGTAACTGGAGATGTTGGCCAGACTATCTGCGTTCCATTGTTTGAAGGCAAGGATGCCACAGAAGTTATAGCGCTGTTGGGAGGGCGGTTTATGGCAACAACGCAAGAAGATATTCCGACTATTGTAATTGGGTCGTGGAATGACTTCTCCGCTCCGCCCTTCTGCATCCGTCTTATCTTTGACGGGTGGCTAGCCGGCTGCGTGCCTGTTAATTCGGCAAGGATATTATCTGGTGAAATGGACAACCCGCTTTCAGGGGTGGCGGCCGCAGCTCTCGGGGTCAACGAAGCATTTTTGCACATTCGTGGTGACTTTCTGGAAGCCGGAGATCGTGAAGTAGGCATCTCGCTGTGGGAACCTACAACGGTTGTGGACTGGATTTCGGCTGAGGGGCGTGGCCCAGTACTCGAGTACTTACCTGCCTCGCTATGGCTTATCGGGCTTGGACACCTTGGTCAAGCGTACGTCTGGATACTTGGAATGCTGCCCTATGCAAAAGACCATCGCCCGCATCTTGTGCTCCAAGACTTCGATACTGTCTCAGAATCGAACATCAGCACCTGCATGCTCGTGTCTGCCGCACAAATTGGCCGTCGAAAGACGCGCGTCGTCGCTGAAGTTTTGGAGAAAATTGGCTTTCAGATAGACATTGTGGAGCGACGGTTTACCGACTTACAACGCCTTGCACCAGGTGACCCGACCACGGCGCTGTTTGGGGTAGACAACATTATTGCTCGCCGCTCGATAGACACCGCAGGCTTTGATCTTGTAATGGAGGCTGGCTTGGGCAGCGGATACCGCGATTTTAGAAATATTCGAACTCATGCCTTTCCAGGACCGAGGCAAGCGTCAGATATATGGGTCGCAACTGATGCTGCTCAATCGGCGTTAGAACTATCTCCGGTTTATGAGCGGATGGCCGAAATGTCGAATGACCGTTGTGGTGTAACGCAGCTGGCATCACGGGCTGTTGCCACGCCGTTTGTTGGAGCGATGGCTGCTGTATTGGTACTCGGAGATATTGTTCGGCTGCTGCATGGCAGTTCAGCCTATACCACGATGGACATCCAACTAAAAGATTTGCGGCATCGAACTATTGGTAAATCCCAAAAATATAGCACGAGAAATATAGCATTCGTACGGGCGGTAAATGTCTGAGCACCCCATCAATTCAGCTTAAATCAGACGCGTATGTGTTTGAAATAAATTCAGCAATGTATAAATATTCGGAGAAAAAATGGAACAATTAATTAACGCAATAATGTGGTTCGATACAGTCTTTTCAAAGACACGCGATCCGCTAATAGAGGAATACAGAAGATATCAACGTCAAATGGTTATGTGCGCCGTATTGGCGGTTATGGGTATCGTCGGTGCAATAATTTTTGGCAATTTGTCTTATAGCCAACCTGCAAATGGAATCCTTCAGGGGGTGCAACATGTTGTTGTAAAGCTGATGAATTATTTGTACTTAGGCTGTTTAGTCGTCGTAATTTGTGCTTCGATTGCATACTATTGGATTGCGTATCAACTTTACCATTTTACAAATGAATAACGTGTAACCGCACCGAATTGTAGACCCTGGCGAACGATGGCTTTCTGGCAGCGTAGTAAGACGGCGTTACCGGCGGCTATTTATAAAGTTGCCGGGTGTGTGTCCATGTTTTATCTCCGCCATAGGAATTGTGGTGCGTGCGGCCTCAAATTATAGGTGACGCACTGCCAAGGTCAGCCATGCCCAACGGTTTTCAATTATGATGCTCGTACATTACTGGCCAAGAAGTCACAATAAAAAACCGAGGGGAAGGCAATGGATGTATTTCAGTTCCGCGAACGCCTGATTGGTGATTACGAGTCATTTACCCGAAGCTTCACCAAGCCCCAAGCCGCAGACATTCAAGCCTACCTCCAAGGTCGCTATGATGAGGGCGTGTTCTGGCCAGCGCCGCTCGTGCAACTCAACCCCAGTTTTGTCAGCGGCGGAAGCGTTGAACAGTTGGTCGAGGATCATCTGCTTCACAAAGAATGCGCGCGAATTTTTCGTGCTGGCAAAACTCCCGACGATTTTGGCGTCACCCTGCGCCTGCACAAACATCAAGAAGAAGCCATTCGCGCTGCCCAGCGCAACGAGAGTTATGTCCTGACCACTGGCACGGGTTCAGGAAAATCGTTAAGTTATTTCATCCCGATTGTTGACCTCGTACTGCGCGAACGCGCTGCCGGAGATAAACAGCCCCGCGTCCGCGCCATCGTGATCTACCCAATGAATGCGCTGGCTAATAGTCAGCGTGAAGAACTCACGAGGTTCTTGAAAACCGGCTATCCCACCGGGGGCGAACCCGTCACCTTCGCACGCTATACCGGTCAAGAGACCAGTGAAGAACGCGACCAGATCGCCAAGAACCCCCCCGACATCATCCTGACCAACTTCATGATGTTGGAACTCATGATGACACGGCAGGACGAGGTGGATAAAACAATCGTCCGGGCTGCACAAGGGTTGAAGTTTCTCGTCCTTGACGAACTCCACACCTATCGGGGCCGTCAGGGCGCCGATGTTGCACTGCTGGTGCGCAGAGTCCGTGCCGCGCTCAACCCCAATCTGCTTTGTGTTGGTACTTCCGCGACAATGGCAACGGAAGGCACACCGGAAGAACGCAATGCGGTTGTGGCCGGCGTAGCCACCAAACTTTTTGGCACAACGGTTACTGCCGGCAATGTCATCACTGAAACGCTGCAACGGGTCACCATCGGCGAGAACGTTCCTGATGTGGTAACCCTTAAATCTGTGCTGCGCGCAGAAATTCCAGCCGAAGCCAACTTTGACGCTCTGCGTGCTCATACGCTGGCTGTCTGGGTAGAACTGAATCTTGGCCTCCGCCAAGAGGCTGGCAAATGGGTACGGGCGCGCCCCAGAACGCTGCGTGATGCCGCCGCAGAACTCGCCACCTCCACCGGCCTTGATACAACACTCTGCCTGCAACGGTTAGAACAATTTCTACTACTTGCCTACCGTACCAAGCGTGAACCCTACGATGAGCGCAGTCGCCTGTTCGCATTTCGTCTGCACCAATTCATCTCCGGCGCCGGTGATCTGTTTGCCACGCTGGAGCCGGAAGGTCAGCGCTACCTTGATGTTAAAGGCCAGCAATTCCAACCCGGCAATATTGATAAGCGTCTGTTCAACGCAGTGTTCTGCCGTGAGTGCGGACAGGAATACTTCCCCGTTTGGGCAGAAGGACAGCAACGTGATCCAGATGCGTTTGAACCGCGCGAATTGGGTGACCGTAATCGCGAAGATCAAGATGGCGATGAAGGCGTTAAATTCGGGCTACTGATGCCAGACCCCAAGGGAATTTTCGACGCAACCAATCTCGACCGATTTCCCGAAGAGTGGATTGACTTCACCCGCGCCGATCCCAAGCTAAAATCCAATTTCAAGAAGTACAGCCCTATCCCAGTTCGCATCAAACCGTCAGGCGAAACAGGCAGCGATGGGATAAGCGCCCATTTCATTGCCGGCTCGTTCCGCTTTTGCCTGTGCTGCGGCATCAGCCATGACTCCTCGGTGCGCAGCGACATATCCAAGTTGAGCAGTCTTTCTTCGGAAGGGCGGAGTTCCGCCACCACCGTGCTGACATTGGGAGCGATGCGATACCTGTTGGAAGATGCAGACGATCTCAAACCGGAAGCCAAAAAACTACTGGGCTTCACCGATAATCGGCAGGATGCCTCGTTGCAGGCAGGACACTTCAACGACTTCATCCAGATATTGCTGTTGCGTGGCGCGATTTTGGCCGCCGTGCAAAAGTCGGGGCAACTGACCGACGAAATTATCACCCAGTCCATTAACGATGTGCTGGCACTGGATAAAGCCGAATTTATGGCCAACCCCGAAGCGCGTTTTTTGGCTGAAGACCAAGCCCGAAAAGCCTTGCGCGATGTTCTTGGATACCGGCTCTACTTCGACCTGCGCCGGGGTTGGCGCGTCACCAACCCCAACCTTGAGCAACTTGGCCTGTTGCGAATCGGCTACCAGTCATTACCAGAAGTTTGCGCCGAACAATCGCTCTGGAACGCGGCGCCACCGCTGTTAGCTCAAGCGACGCCTGGATTCCGAGAACAAGTTGCGCACCACCTGCTCGACCTCATGCGACGCGAACTCTGCATCAAAGCCCGTTATCTGGATTCTGATCTGCAAGAGCAAATCAGCCAGTCCAGCTACAGCCACCTGCGCGAACCGTGGGCATTGAACGATGATGAGAAACTGCAACCTGCGCGCTACCTGGTTCTCGGCTCAAGGCCTCCCCAACTTTACCAGCAAGATGATCGCGCGTCCTATCTGTCTTTTCGTTCCCGTTTCTCGCGCGAAATTCGCAAACCCAGTTTTTGGGGCGATGACGTACAAAATCGCTGGCCGGAGAAATTTAATGATGAGTTTTTCGGCACTATCATCAACGCACTGCTGTCCGCATTAACCGAGGGAGGACTAGTTCAGCCACTCCAAGCCCCAGCGGGCACGGCCTATCAAATCACCGCTGCCGCATTGGTATGGAAATTGGGTAAGCCAGAGCAGCAGAGTCAGCACGCCGGCAACCAGCGCAAGAGCAACAACGAATTTTTCCGCAGCCTGTACCTGAATGTTGCGCACTCCTTGCTACAAAACAACCGCCTGCTCCAGTCGCTTGAAGCTCGTGAACATACAGCCCAAGTTGATTCGATTGATCGCGAGGAGCGCGAAAAACGCTTTCGATCTGCCGATTTACCCATCCTGTTTTGCTCACCAACAATGGAGTTGGGGGTGGATATTGCCGACCTTAACACGGTCTATATGCGTAACGCACCTCCCACGCCAGCCAATTATGCACAGCGCAGTGGTCGCGCCGGTCGGAGTGGCCAACCTGCATTGGTCTTCACCTACTGCGCAGCAAAAAGCCCGCATGACCAGTATTACTTCGCCGATCCAGTCCGCATGGTGGCCGGCAGTGTTACACCGCCGCTGCTCGACCTTGCCAATGAAGACCTCATTCGCAGTCACCTACACGCCGTCTGGCTGGCTGAAACTCGGCAAAAACTCTCTGGAGCAGTCAGCGAATTGCTCAAGATGGAAGACAAGGCGCTGCCGTTGCGTGATGATCTTTTCGGCACGATGGATACGCCAGCCCCGCGTGAGCGTGCCGATAAAGTCTTCGCTACCGTGTTGAGTATGTTGAGTGCGGAACTGACACCCGAACACGCCCATTGGTTTGGCACGGGCTGGGCTGAACGCATGATCAAGCAAGCCTTCCGCCAGTTTGATCTCGCCATTGACCGCTGGCGCACGCTGTACAAGGCAACCACGCTGCAAATGGAATCGGCTCATGCCGTGCGCATGAATGCAGCGGCCACGCAAAAAGACCGCACCGAAGCAGACCGCCGCTACTACGAAGCAAAGACCCAGCAAGACCTGTTGCTGCAAAAATCATCTTCGATGAACTCGGACTTTTACACCTACCGCTATCTCGCTAGCCAAGGCTTCCTGCCCGGATACAACTTCCCTCGCCTGCCTCTGATGGCCTTCATGCCGGCACGCAAGGATAAAGTGGGCAAGGATTCCTTTCTCACTCGACCACGCTTTCTCGGCCTTGCAGAATTCGGACCGCGCAGCATCATCTATCACGAAGGAAGCCAATACCGTGTGCGCAAAGTCATGCTGGGAGTACGCGAGCAAACCAGCACCGGAGCTGATGGATCGCAACTGCCGGTGCGCGTTTCCCGCATGTGCCCCGCCTGTGGTTACGGCCATTTTGGAGAGCAACTCCATCTGGAAAAATGCGCCGCCTGCGGCTCCATTCTCGAAGGTGGGCTGACACTGCCCAACCTTTACCGGATCGAAAACGTCAGCACACGCCGCGCAACCCGCATCACATCGGATGAAGAAGAGCGCGTGCGGCAAGGTTATGAAATGCTAACCACGCTGCAATATGCTGAAGAAAACGGCGTTCAACAAGTCATCAAGACCCGTTTTGAACTCGACGGAGAAACACTCGCTACCGTACATTACGGGCCGGCAGCCACGGTCTGGCGCATGAATCTCGGTTGGCGCCGCCGTAAAGAAAAATCCATCTATGGTTTCAACATTGATACCAACTCTGGCCTTTGGTCGAAAGACGCCCAAGCACCGGAAGACGATGACAGCAACGAAACCGGCCAACAAGTGCAACGCATCGTTCCCTTCGTTGAAGACAGACGCAACATTCTGGTTTTCTACCCCGGCGAAAAGCTGGAAGAAGATGTCATGGTCACGCTGCAATACATGATCAAACGTGGCATCGAAGCCGAGTTTCAATTGGAAGAGTCAGAGCTGGCCGCAGAACCTTTGCCACGTCGTGATCAGCGCAATGCCATCCTGCTCTATGAATCTGCCGAGGGCGGCGCAGGTGTGCTCACCCGTATTGCCAATGACCCTGCGGCGCTGCGGCGCGTTGCAGTCCGTGCGCTGAAGGTGGCTCACTACCAACCGACGGGCGAAGTGTGGCAAGCCACCGAACTGCAAGATACGGACACCAGCTGCGAAGCAGGTTGCTACCGCTGCCTGCTGTCCTATGGCAACCAGATGGATCACAAAATCATCCAGCGCAAAAATCAAAAAGCTCTCGATCTGCTGTGCCGTCTGACCCGAGCCGAAGCGAAACGTGGCACTGCCGGACGAAATGCCGACGAACAATATGCCGAACTCGAACGCCTCTCCGGCAGCAGTCTCGAAAAAGCGTGGCTCGCTAATGTTCGTAAATCTGGCTACCGGCTCCCCGATAAGGCGCAATTCTCCTTGAGCGACTTCAAGGTGCGCCCTGACTTCGGCTATGGTGGCGATTCACCGGCATTGGTATTCATTGACGGCCCACACCACGAAACTGATCATCAACATCAGATAGACGATGCCAAGAATAAAGCGCTGCGTGATGCAGGCTTCGAGGTCATCCGCTTCCCCAAGGAACAATCCGCGTGGTCGGCAATTTTCGCGCAATATCCAGACGTGTTTGGTAAAGGAACGACGGAATGAGTTTGAACTACCAGCCCGGCAGCTTGGTTCGTGCGCGCGGTCGCGAATGGATTGTGCTACCGGGATCGGCAGTCGACACACTCAATCTGCGCCCTCTCGGCGCGGGTGAAGATGAAGCAACGCCGATCTACATCCCTCTCGAACATCAACCCATCGAATCCGCCACATTCCCGCCGCCTGATATTGCGCACGCTGGTACACAGGCCGCCGGGCTATTGCTGCGTGACGCCATGCGCTTGGCCTTCCGTTCCGGCGCTGGCCCGTTCCGCAGTTTCGGCAATCTTGCTTTCGCTCCGCGCGCATACCAGCTCGTCCCGCTGCTGATGGCACTCAAGATGGATACCGTGCGCCTGCTCATCGCTGACGATGTCGGTATCGGCAAGACAATTGAAGCTGGACTAATTGTTCGCGAGCTAATGGATCGTGGCGAAATTACCCGCTTCACCGTGCTATGTCCGCCGCACCTGTGCGACCAGTGGAAGCATGAGCTGCAAGGAAAATTCAACATCGCTGCCGAAGTTGTCACTACTGGCACCGCATCCCGGTTAGAGCGCGGACTCCCAGCTGGTACCTCGCTATTCGATACCTACCCAGTCACGGTCGTTAGTCTCGACTACGTCAAACAAGATCGCCGCCGCGACGAATTCCTGCGCGCATGTCCCGAGCTGGTCATCGTTGATGAAGCACACAGTTGCGTTCAGTCCAGCAACAGCAGTCGTCACCAGCGTTACAAACTGCTCACCGGGCTGGCTGAAAAACATGAACGGCACATGCTCTTCCTGACCGCCACACCGCACAGCGGTGATGAAGAAGCCTTCTACAATTTGCTCGGTCTGCTCAATCCCGACTTCAAGCGTCTGCCTGCACTCACCGGCAGCACACGCGAGACCTTGCGTGAATTACTGGCCAATCACTTTGTTCAGCGCCGCCGTGCGGACATCGCCGAATGGCAAGATACCTCGGTGTTTCCTGACAGGTTAAGTCGCGAGGCCGCTTACAAGCTGGGCGGTGAATGGGGTGCGTTATTCAATGATGTACTTGATTACGCCCAGCACATGGTCGAATCGGTTGCCAACGAATCCATCCTCAAGCAACGGATGAACTGGTGGGCGGCGCTGGCTTTGTTGCGCTGCATCAGCTCCAGTCCCGCTGCGGCAGCCACATCGCTGCGCACCCGCATTCGCACCTTGACCGAAGGTGGTGAGCAGGCGCAAGTAGAAGAACTGGATCGTGCCGGTGCTGAAACCGTATTTGATGGCGACATGGACGGTGACCTATCCTCCGACGATAGCCAACCGGGCGCGCTGGTGGCTGAAGAAGGAAGCGTTCATCCTGACGCATCGGTACTGGCGGGTTTCGTCAGTCGCGCCGAAGCACTGCGTGGGCCGGATAAAGACGGCAAGCTCAAAATGCTTACCTCTCAAATTGATGAAATCATCAAGGCGGGTCATAACCCAGTCGTCTTCTGCCGTTACATTCCCACTGCCCATTACGTCGGCGAATACCTGCGCGCCAAATTCGGTCGCGAAAATTTTACCGTTGAGGTCGTCACCGGCGAACTCGCTCCCGACGAGCGTCAGGAAAAGGTCGCCAGCATGGGCGAGTTTGACCGCCGCATTCTCGTCGCCACCGATTGCCTCTCCGAGGGCATCAACCTGCAAGGTGTGTTCGACGCGGTATTGCACTACGATCTATCTTGGAACCCCACTCGCCACGAACAACGCGAAGGCCGTGTGGATCGCTTCGGGCAAAGCGCCAAGGTGGTGCGCACTGTCTTGCTCTATGGTGAAAACAACCCCGTTGATGGGGCGGTGCTGCAAGTCATCCTGCGCAAAGCAGAACGCATCCGCAAGGAGCTGGGCGTATCAGTCCCCATGCCAGACAATGCCGGCAAGGTGATGCAGGCGGTCATGGAAGGTGTGTTATTTCGGCGCGGTAGCGGCAAGGTTCAACCCAAGACAGACGATATGTTCGGCTTTGGCGACATCGAAGAAGCCGTCAGCAAAAACTGGGAAAGCGCGCGAGAAAAGGCTACTCAAAGCCGTACAATTTTTCGGCAGCGAACCATCAAGCCAGATGTGGTGCTACCCGAATGGAACAAGGCCATTGCCGCGCTCGGCAGTCAGGACGATGTCGAGCGCTTTGTCCGCCGCGCCGCCCAACGAATGCAGGCCGCACTGGAGCCGCACAAAGAAGGATTCAAACTCCCGCTACGCCATTTGCCCACGGTGCTGAAAGACCGGCTCGAAGGCGCTGGCATCAGTGGCGACACGCTGCGCATCGAGTTTCGCCGACCGGCTGATCCTCACCACATCCACCGCAGTCACCCATTGGTCACAGCCTTTGCCGACTACCTCGCCGAGCGCGCACTGGATGGCGCGAATCCCGATCTTGTTGCACGCTGTGGTGCGGTGTTCACCCGCGATGTCAGCACTAAAACCGTGGTAATTCTGCTCCGCCTGCGCACGCAACTTGCCATCACCCACCACCGCATCCAAAGAGTGGCACTGGCGGAAGAAGCCGTGGTGGTGGCGTTACGGGGTGGCAATGCACCCGAGCTGCTGGGCGATACCGATGCAGCCGCGCTCATGGCCGCCGAACCTGCGCGCAACATGGATGCCATTCGCCGCGACCGAGAAATCACCGAAGCCATTAACGCGCTACCCGCTGCCCAATCGGCCTTCTCCGCGCTGGCCAAACAGCGCGCAAACCAACTGCTCGACGACCATCGCCGCGTGCGTGAAGCCTCTGAAGCGCGCTTCCTGAAATACGAAGTTACCCCCTGTTTGCCAGTGGATGTGATTGGTCTGTATGTGTTACTGCCTGCGCCGGTGATCTGATTGTGAAAAAGCCCGATCTCAACCTCGACGCACTCCGCATTGAAGGCAGCCTGTTGCCTGCCGAGTTTGTGCAGAAGCTCCTCGAACTCAAAGCCGATCACCAATCCGCCGCCGACTACGGCATCCAGCCCGGCCTCAACCTCAAGGATGAAATTGGCCGCTACTGGCGTATCGCCTCCGCACAGTGGGCAGACTTCAAAATGCGCCGCGACAAACCGGGCGCGATACCCGAACAGGTTGCGCTGAACAATTGGCTGGTGCCGCTCTTCACCCGCGTGCTGGGCTTTGAAGGTTGGACGGCCACTTCTGGTGAGGAAATCGACGAACGCCGTTTCCCGCTCACGCATAAGCTGGGGGGTGCGCCGCTGCTGTTGTTGTCGCACACCTTTGATCTGGATAAAAGCGATGCCCGTTTTGCCCCCGAAGGCCGCCGCCGTTCGCCGCACGCCACCATGCAGGAATACCTGAATGCCAGCCACGGCTCGCTGTGGGGTGTGGTTGCGAATAGTTATACCCTGCGCATCCTGCGTGACAACCCCAGCCTCACTCGACCTGCCTACATCGAAGCTAATCTCTCCCGTATCTTTGAAGAAGAGCGTTATGCCGACTTTGTCGCACTCTGGCTGCTCGTCCACGGTACGCGCTTTGGCAACGGCACAGACGAGCATCATGAGCATTTGCCCATCCTCGAACACTGGCACGGCAAAGCGCAGGAAATCGGCGAACGCGCGCTGGAAAAGTTGCGCGACGGCGTCACCGAAGCCTTGCGCCAACTCGGCAACGGCTTCATCGCGCACCCCGCCAATATCGCACTGCGCGAGGCGTTGAACAATGACACGCTGACCACGGAAGACTACTTCAAGCAGTTACTGCGCCTGATCTATCGTCTGATTTTGCTCTACACCGCCGAAGACCGTGGGCTGCTGCACTATCCCACCGCCACGCCAGCGCAACGCGAACTCTACGCAAAGGGGTACAGCGCCGACCGCCTGCGTGAACGCGCCCTGAAGAGCCGAACCGACCGCCATGCTGATCTGTGGCAAGGCTTGCTGGTGAGCCTGCGTGGCTTGGCGAATGGTGCCGAACCGCTTGGACTACCGGCGCTGGGCGGCATGTTCGCCACCGACCGTTGCCCCGATCTGGATAGCGCCGAACTGCCCAACAATGAATTACTTGCCGCCGTGCGTGCCATGTGTTTCTTTCGTGCGGGAGCGGTTCTGGCGCGCATCAACTACCGCGACATGGACACCGAAGAACTGGGCAGCGTTTATGAAAGCCTGCTGGAGCTGCAACCCGTCATCAATGTGGATGCCAACCCATGGGGTTTCGGTTTTGTCGGCGACGAAGTGGAAGGTGATACACGCGGCTCTGCACGCAAGCTCACCGGCAGCTACTACACGCCCGATGAACTGGTGCAGGAACTCATCAAATCCGCTCTCGAACCCAAGATCGCTGAAGCCCTCAAAGCTGCCGATCCGCGCGCGGCATTGCTTGCCCTCAAAGTGATTGATCTGGCCTGCGGCAGCGGACACTTTTTGCTGGCCGCCGCCCGACGCATTGCGGCGGAAGTAGCGCGACTGGATGCCGATAGCGACATTCCTGAAGCACAAGCCTATCGCCACGCCTTGCGCGAAGTGGTGGCACATTGCATCTACGGCGTGGATTTGAACCCGCTCGCAGTGGAACTTTGCCAAACCGCCCTGTGGTTGGAAACACTGGAACCCGGAAAACCCTTGGGTTTCCTTGATCACCATATCCGCCACGGCAACTCGCTGGTCGGCATTCTCGATCCCGCTGTAATGAAAGAAGGCATCCCCGACAAAGCCTATAACCCGCTTTCCGGTGACGACAGAGTGACCTGCACTTCACTTAAGCGCCTCAATCGCGCACAAGGCGGTGGCCGCCAGCGTGACTTGTTTGGTTCAGAAGCCGCCAAGGAAATGGCCGCGAACCTTGCTGCTCTGGATGCCATGCCGGAAGACACCGTGGCGGCGATTGCCAACAAGCGCGCGGCTTTTGCCGCAGCCGAGGGCAACCAACTGCTGGCGCGCGAACGACTGACGGCAGACTTGTTTTGCGCTGCTTTCTTTGCGCCCAAGACCACAGCCAATGCTGAAAGAATACCGCTGTCCGGTGACTTGTTGCGCGCCGCTGAAGGCCAACCAATGCGTGCTGGTGTAGCAGAACTGGCTCAAGAACTGGCGGCAGAATTTCATTTCTTCCATTGGCGCTTGGCTTTCCCCGAAGTGTTTGCGGCGGGTGGATTTAATGTGGTGCTGGCGAATCCGCCGTGGGAGCGCATCAAGCTGCAAGAACAAGAATACTTTGCTGCGCGTAGCCCGGAGATTGCCACCGCTGCCAATGCAGCAGCGCGCACGCGCAAGATCGAAGCACTCAATGCTGACGGTGCAAGCCCGGCCGACAAACGCATGTACCGTGATTTTATTAAGTCCAAGCGTGGTGCAGAAGGCACCAGCTTGTTTGCTCACGACAGCGAACGCTTTCCGCTCACCGGTGTGGGGGATGTCAATCTCTATGCACTGTTTGCTGAAACCATCAATCAACTGATTGGCGAACAGGGGCGGGCTGGGGTCATTACGCCGACTGGTATTGCTACCGATGATTCAACCAAATTATTTTTCGATGCGATTGCGACAGATGGTCGCATTGCCAGCCTGTATGACTTTGAGAATAAAGAAGCCATTTTCCCTTCGGTGCATCGCAGCTACAAGTTCTGCGCCCTCACGCTAGGACGGCAGGAAACCGCAAGGTTTGTTTTCTTCGCCACCCGCACGGCGCATTTGCGCGACGAGCGCCGCGCCTTCACACTTTCCGGCGCAGACATCGCCCTGCTCAACCCCAACACCCGCACTTGTCCTGTGTTCCGCTCGCAGGCAGATGCCGAACTGACCAAGAAAATCTATAGAAATAACTCAATTCTGCGAGAAACAGGTGACGGTATCTTGAATTCTTGGAACGTGCATCTACGAAGGATGTTTGACAAGTCTACCGATGCCGATCATCTCAAGACACTACATGATCTTTCGGCTTTAGGAGCTGCATCACAAGCTGACGGAAGCTGGCTTGTCCACCCCAATAAGGTTTTTTTTCCTGTATATGAAGGCAAGTATGGCTGGCAGTTTTCTCATCGCTATGCAACGCATGAAGCAGGCAATGATGTTGAATGTTCTGATGATTGGCTTGCATCTCCATCTAACATAATAGCGCCAGAATTTTATTGCTCTAAGGAAAGTTTCACCGACAAACTTTCTTCAATGGGATTAGATAACAACCTATGTAAAACTGCTTTTCTTGGTTTTCGCAGAGTTTCTAGCAGTACAAATGAGCGCACGGTAGTTTCATGTATTTATCCTTGGTTACCCTCAACCTATGGTTGGATTATTACTCTTGGGGCCAACGCTTCACAGATGGCTTTGTTATGCGGGGCTTACAACTCGCTGGTTTTTGATTACCTGCTTCGTAATTCGTTAAGTCAACCTAGTATCCCACAGGGGGTGTTTGAGCAAACAGCTTTACCTCCTCAAGAAAAGATTACTACTACAGATATTGAATTCATAGTTCCTCGTGTCCTAGAGCTGACCTACACCGCTCACGACCTCGCCCCCTTCGCCCGTGATCTTGGCTACGAAGGCGCCCCCTTCGCGTGGAACCCCGACCGCCGTGCGCTGCTGCGCGCCGAACTTGATGCTTACTATGCCAAACTCTACGGCCTGACCCGCGACGAACTGCGCTACATCCTCGACCCCGCCAGCATCTACGGCGAAGACTATCCCTCCGAAACCTTCCGTGGTCTCAAGAATAACGAGATGCGCCAGTTCGGCGAATACCGCACCCAGCGGCTGGTGCTGGAAGCGTGGGATAGGCTGGCCTCAGGGAGCCTGAAATGAAACATCGCCACGCCTCCGCCCGACCGCTGGACAACCCCGAAGTGGTCATCAACCTCTGGGCCTATTCAGGCGAAGACGGCACCATCCTGCGCCTGGCCGGCAAGACCTACGTTATGCAGGGTACGGATACCGAAAAGCTGGCGCTGTTGCGCCAACTCGCATCGACCGATTTTCTCTCATCGCCGTGGCACAAAGTACCGGCCAACTTCACGATCCAGCACACCGACTTTGGCGAAATGAAGGGCGCGGCGCAGGCATCGATGATCGGTAATTCGCAATACCACGAGCACCTGTTCGGCCCGCTGATCGAAAATCTGGCGCAGTTGATTCCCGAGCAGGCGCGAAGCGTGAATGGTGAGTACCAGAAGTTTCGGCTCGCCCTCCCTGAAGAGCCACTTTGTGTTTCAACCATCGTCATGGAAAACGAGGATGGAACCCTCGTTCCCATGGTGTCTGTTTAGGCCGCGATCGAATGGAGAAGAGCGAGTGACCGTCGATTGCATGTATCGCGAGCAGGCCGGGCCTGCAACCCGGATTCACCTGAACCGATTTTATTTACTACATCCGGAAGGACAGCGCCTCGTTCGCGGCTGGTTCGAGAAGGCCCATGCCGCAATGACCGAAGAGGACGAGTGCTTCGAGTCATTCATCTTCGCTTGGTTCGCTGTCAACGGCTGGGCGGCCTGCGTGACGGGCAAGGATCGCGACACCGAATACATCCGCGCCTTGCAGCGTTCCACGGAGCTTGCAGAGAAGTTTCAGGCGCTACTCGCTGACGACCCGCAGTTCCAGACCGCCGCGTTGGATTTTCAGCGATTCTGGCCGATATTTAAGGCGCAGGATATTCGCCGCGCCGGTCACCATTCGCCCGCCGCCGATCGACAGGCCGTCGTGCAGCATTACTTTGATTGCGATCTGCGAGTCTACGAGCCGCAGTGCTGGAAATCACACCAGGATGCCGGCGAGGAAGTTCCCCTCGATTGGCCGCACACTCTGGCGGCGATTTATCGCGTCCGGTGCAATCTTTTTCACGGTGAAAAATCCGCCCATTCGGAAATGGATCGCGCTATTGTCCGTGCTGCATACCTCACGCTGATTGGCTTCTTTCGCGGCGCGAGAATTCTTTGACTTACTGATGGGATTATTCTGAATATGGTCCAAACTCCAAAAATCGAATCCGCCGACTTGTCTATTTCAGCATTGTTTAACGACTTCTACGTCGTACCTGACTTCCAGCGCGAATATGTGTGGGAAGAGCGCAATGTCGAGCAGTTCCTTGAAGACATTCTGGACGAATTCTCCGACAGTCACGGCAACATCACGGCAGGAGAGGCTGAGTATTTCATCGGCAGCATTGTTGGCTGCAAGGATAGTACTGGAGCATTCCAATTGATCGATGGCCAGCAGCGGCTAACAACGATTTACCTGGTTTTGTGCGTGATTCGCGACCGCCTAGTGCGCCTTGCTTCTGGTGCACCATCAACGCTACTCAAGCAAATCGCTGATAGTCGCATCGATCCAATAACGGGAGAGGATGTGCCGAGCTACCGACTGAGCCTACAATACGAAGACAGTGACGGTGTGCTGGAGAAAATTGCCAAGGGTGATCAGGCACCATCATCCATTGCGCGTAATACTGAGTCAGTGAAACACATCCTCGATGCTTATGAGGCCATCGATACTTTCCTCAATAATGCATTTCCAGACGATCCAGCAAAACTGAGAAGCTTTTTTGCGGCATTCACACTTCGTGTAAAACTTATCCGCATCCTTACGCCCAATCTCGCGCATGCACTGAAGGTTTTTGAGACGATCAACGACCGAGGTGTTGGTCTGAATGCAATGGACTTGCTGAAAAATTTGCTTTTCATGCGCACGACTGCTGACCGACATGAATTACTCAAACGTCGTTGGAAAGTGCTAATCGACACACTCTCCGCATGTGGCGAGAAGCCGTTGCGCTTCCTGCGTTATTTCATCATGTCGCGCTACCCTCTTGAGCGCGGGCGCGACGTTATACGGGAGGACGAAATCTACCAATGGCTTTCCGATAACCAATCGCTTACTGGTATTGAATCCAGGCCGATGGAGTTTGTTGAGGAATTGGTGGCAAACGGACTCGCCTATGCTCGTTTTGCTCAGTCGCAGAACGCTAAAGGGGTACCCAACCGCTATCTGAGCAATGTCACCACATTAAGCGGTGCGGCGCGCCAACACTTCATTTTGCTGTTGGCGGGACAACACCTGCCAGATGATGTATTCGATGAGTTGTCTCGTCAGCTAGAAAATCTGTTTTTCTGCTATCTGATGACTCGTGAATCAACGAAGAACTTCGAGACCAAGTTCACGAAGTGGTCAACAGAGTTGCGTGCAATCAATGAGCGTGCGGGACTGGATGCATTCATTGCCAAGTGGTTTACTCCTGATCGTCAGGGGCGCAGCAGTGCATTTGACTTCGCATTCCGTGAGTTGACGCAGGACAAACTGCCAAAATACAGACAGCGCTACGTGCTGGCCAAGCTGACCCAGTTCGTCGATCAAGATGCCTTCGGGAATCAAGCGGGTTATTCGTTGAGTGGCTATCTCGACTCGTCCGTGCATATCGAGCACATCCTGCCGCAAAAGCCGAATTTCCAAGTGTCTACAGAATTCGACAAGCCGGAGGAATACGACGCCTATGTGATCAAACTGGGAAACCTGACACTTCTGGAAAAGACCCTCAATACAGCAGTTTCAAACGACCCCTATGCCGCTAAATGTCCCGGTTATTTGCAATCGCAGTTCCTGCTGACTAAGTCATTAGTAGAGCGCCCGCAGTTTGGCCAAAATACCCAGCTTAATCGCGCTACGGCAGAATTGAAACAATTTACAACGTGGCAATCGACTGACATTGAAGCACGGCAGGAGATGCTGGTGATACTGGCTCGACGGGCTTGGGATATGCCGGTGTAATTAAGCCCAGAAGTCACAATAATCGTATTACCATTGCGTTTAGAACTGTTCTCAGGAATTTAGATCGTCATTTATGTCTCGCATATCGCTAGCAGCTCTATCAGGGCGATACAAATTGTAATAATAAAATTATAACCAAGCGACCGCTATTGGGAAGGCAATTAGCAATGACGTATGACTGCTGAGTGTCGTTAGTGACTGTTCGAAATTTTCGAAAGCAGACATTCCCGTAGGCTGAACCGTCAACCTATTTACGAAACCGCCACAGTCCGGTATGGCCGATTATGTAGACTGCTCGATTATGTGGACTGTTCGGTGCGGCATGGCATGGGAGCCCTGCGAAATCTGGGTTTTCGGCGATTGATATAACGACATGCTCGACATAATTTCAATGATTGTCTGTTGTCGTGGCCCCACTTCAGGAGGTCATTATGAAACCCATCTTATCGCACCAGGCTACGCCGATGGCTCGGTCATCAGCGTCGTCGCGCGCTGGCTCGGCCACGAAAGTCCGGCCACCACTCATCATTACGCTGAGGCCGATCTGATGATGAAGGAACGCGCCTTGTCCAGACTTCACGAGCTAGACGTCAAGACTCAGCGCTACTGTTCGCCTGACTCGCTGATCGACTTTCTGAAGACGCTTTGATTATGTGGAGAGCAAAAAATGTGTCGACCTCTGCCCATCAGTGGTTGGCGCGTATCCACAGGATCAAGTCCACATAATCGAGTATTCCGCATAATTGGCCTTATGTAGCGCTCCACATAAGGCCGAATTGCTGTCAGTCACACCACGTTGAAACCAACGGCTGTTGTACACCCATAAGCATCACAATCCCTCGGAAAGCCGGTGACTTTGACTGTCCGGTGCTGATTCATTCGTATTTAGCCGAAGCGTTGACGACTTTAATGTCTATTAGTCGTCGCGACGGCTGTGCTAACCCACCTGCTTTAGCGGGTGGTAGTTAAGTGTAATGAGTGCAGTTACCGCGTGAACAATGTTTTGGACACCCTCTCTCAAATAATCGCTGTTCACACCACCCCGTAAATTGCAACACAGATTCTGCGCATAATTGCTCAGAACCTACCTGATTTTATTATGCTTCCCACGCAACAATTGTTGCATGGAAGACATTCGATCCCTCAAGGCGTTATTCTGGTTTTCAGGCAAGATGGATGTGCTGTACGCGCATCTGTGCCGCCAGTACAAAACATACATCCTGCTGCTGCTTGCCTATCTCGCTTTCTCGCTGCGCTAT
>CXWL01001593.1_pt2 | contig 27413 bp, 24 predicted proteins | sample 590931 | NCBI WGS metagenome assembly CXWL01 (sample SAMEA3498368, study PRJEB10139) | groundwater metagenome | biome: water well; material: biofilm material | place: Germany | collected 2015-04-27 | reverse complement strand
ACCGATGCGATCTATGCGGACTTCATCCGGCAACTCGCAGCACATGGCATTGCTATCGTCGATCCCGCAGGGATGATCGCCAACAAATATTACGCCAAGGTGAAGCCCGAGCCGCAGGGTGGCAATGTCGACGTCGTCCTGAAAAAGAGCGATCATGCTGATGCCGCCGCCTATTGGCCTACCCAGCTTGGCCGCAACGACAATGCGCTGCTGGCAATGCGCATAATGGATATGAACATGGGCCGCACCTACACGGCGCAATATGATTATGCGCGCACGGCCAAAGTGCCGGTGCTGAACGTTGTCTTTTTCGTGGACTTTGCAAAACCGGCCAAATCGTCGGGCGGCGGCTTGTTGCAATCGGTCAATGCTTCGGCGGGCCTTGCGGTCTCTCAGTTCGGTACGCAGATTGGCTTGATCGACACCAGCGGAAAACTCGCCAGGATCAGCTTGAGGACGCCGATCGAAGAAGGCGGGGATTTCGCCAATATCAACGAAACCACTTCGGGCCTGACCAAGGCGGTGAAGGTGGCCAGCGTCCTCGGTGCCGGGATCTTTGGCGGAAATTCGGGCGGAATGAGTGCGCGGTTTGACTACAATGTCACCAATCCGGCGGCGTACAGCGAAAAGGCCGTATCTGCTGCGACCCGAACCAGCGACCTGTTCCTGCGTCAGCTGGAAGAACTGCGCTGATGACATCAAAACGGGGCTTGACCAACCCGATCAAGCCCCGCCACCCTCGCGCGTACACGTAAGGGGATGATTTTAGTCAGATGAAGCTGGTCATAGTCGAGTCGCCCGCCAAGGCGAAAACCATCGAGAAATACTTGGGTCCTGGCCACCGTGTGCTGGCATCGTTCGGCCATGTTCGCGATCTGCCGCCCAAGGATGGCTCGGTTGATCCCGATAATGGCTTTGCCATGATCTGGGACAATTACGCCGACAAGGCCAAACAGTTGAAGGCCATTACCGATGAGGCGAAAAATGCCGATGCGCTGATCCTCGCAACCGACCCTGACCGTGAGGGCGAAGCGATCAGCTGGCATGTGCGTGAAGTGCTGGCGAAGAAGAAGGCCCTGCCTGCCAAGGTCGAGCGCGTGACATTCAATGCCATCACCAAGGCTGCTGTCACTGAGGCGATGGCGCATCCGCGTGATCTCGATCACGACCTGATCGACGCCTATCGCGCGCGCCGCGCGCTCGATTATCTGGTGGGCTTCACCCTGTCGCCCGTGCTGTGGCGCAAACTGCCCGGCGCCAAATCGGCTGGTCGTGTCCAATCCGTGGCGTTGCGCCTCGTGGTCGATCGTGAGCGTGAGATCGAACTGTTCCGGCCGCAGGAATACTGGTCGGTCATCGCCAATATGGAGCATGACGGCGTAGGCTTCGTCGCGCGCCTCGTTCGCCACAAGGGCGAAAAGATCGAGCGGCTGACGATTGGCAATGCTGGCGATGCGGATGCGGCAAAGGCGGCTGTCGAGGCGGGGCGGTTCTCGGTCGTCTCGGTTGAAACCAAACCGCTGACGCGCAATCCGCCGCCGCCCTTCACGACCTCGACGCTGCAGCAGGAAGCCGCGCGCAAGCTGGGTTTTGCGGCGTCGCACACGATGCGGCTCGCCCAGGCGCTCTACGAGGATGGCGCGATCACCTACATGCGAACCGACGGTGTCCAGATGGATCATTCGGCGATCAGTGCCGCGCGCGGGGCGATCGCCAATCGCTACGACGCATCCTACGTCCCGGACAAGCCGCGCCAATACCAGACCAAGGCCAAGAACGCCCAGGAAGCTCATGAGGCGATCCGGCCGACCGATTTCTCCAAGGATCGTGCAGGCGGCGGCGATCATGCGCGGCTTTACGACCTGATCTTCAAGCGCGCGCTGGCCAGCCAGATGGCTTCGGCCCGGCTCGAACGCACAACCGTCGAAATGGCTGATGGAACCGGCCAGACCGGGCTTCGCGCGACTGGGCAGGTCGTCCTCTTTCCGGGCTATCTCGCGCTCTATGAAGAGGGCATCGACGATAGCGACGATGATGAGGCGAAACGCCTGCCGTGGATGAGCGAAGGCGCGACGCCCGCGAAGAAATCGGTCGAGGCCGAACAGCATTTCACCCAGCCGCCGCCGCGTTACTCCGAAGCCTCGCTGGTCAAGAAGATGGAGGAACTCGGGATCGGCCGCCCTTCCACCTATGCATCGACCCTGCAGGTCCTGAAGGACCGCGACTATGTGAGCGTGGACAAGAACCGCTTCATTCCCAATGAAAGTGGCAGACTCGTGACTGCGTTTCTCGAGCGGTTTTTCGAGAAATATGTAGGGTATGATTTCACCGCCGAGCTTGAGAATGAACTGGACGACGTCTCGGGCGGTCGCGCACAGTGGCAGGCCGTGCTTGAAGCCTTCTGGAAGGATTTCAAGCCCAAGACCGCCGAGGTGATGGAGCAGAAGCCGTCCGAAGTGACGACGGCGCTCGACGAGTTTCTTTCGCCCTATCTCTTTCCGCAAGAGGCCGACGGTGCTGACCCGCGCCTGTGCCCCGCCTGCAAGGAAGGCCGGCTGGCAATGCGTGGTGGGCGGTTCGGGGCGTTTGTCGCCTGTTCCAACTACCCGGAATGCAAATTTACCCGCAAATTCGCGCAGCCCAACGGTGCGGATGCGGGCAGCGACAATGGGCCTGAAATTCTCGGCCAGCATCCCGAAACTGGGCAGGACGTCACGCGCAAATCCGGGCGGTTCGGGCCTTATGTGGAAATGGGCGAGGGCAAGGAAGCCAAGCGCGGCTCGATCCCCAAGGATATTCCGGGCGAGGAATTCGGGCTCGACTGGGCGGTCAAACTGCTGAGCCTCCCGCGCACGCTGGGAGCCCATCCTGAAACCGGCAATCCCATCACTGCGAGCATTGGGCGCTATGGGCCTTATCTGGCGCATGACGGCAAATATGCGCGGCTGCAATCGACCAACGATGTGTTTGAAACCGGCATGAACGCGGCCGTCGTCAAACTCGCCGAGGCAGCCAATGGCGGCGGCCGTGCACGTGGTGGTTCGCGCGAGCCGCTAAAGGTGCTGGGCAAGCATCCGCGTACCGATCTTGAAATCAAGCTGATGGAAGGCCGATACGGCGTCTATGTCACCGACGGCACCAACCACGCGACATTGCCCAAAACAATCGCCCAGGACGCGCTCACGCTGGAGGAAGCGGCCCAGTTGATCGACGACCGTGCTGCCAAGGGGCCGGCCAAGAAAAAGGGCAGGGCGGCGCCCAAGAAGAAAGCGGCTGCGAAGAAACCGGCGAAGAAAGGAGCGTAGCCACCGAGCTTTTCCCTCTTCCGCTCTTCCCGAGCGAAGACGAGGGACTCGTTCGAGCGAAGCCGAGAACCCCTAGATATGTGGATCAGCCTCGGCTGTGCTCGGCATAGTCCCTCGTCTTCGCTCGGGAAGGCGGGGCTCGGCTGCCGACCCTAACCCAACCCCAATCGCGCTTCCACAAGGTCGATCGGCATTGCGCCGCCGCCGAGTACGCCTGCGTGGAAATCGCGGACGTCGAAGCGCTTGCCAGTTTTCGCTTTCATGCGTTCCCGCAAGCCAAGCAGGCGGATCTGGCCGAGCTTGTATCCCAGCGCCTGCCCCGGCCACGCCATATAGCGTTCGATTTCGGCGGTGACGCGGCTTTGTGCGACACCCGTCGCGTCGAGCATCCACGCGATCGCCGCCTCACGCGTCCAGCGCTTGTGATGCAGCCCGGTATCGACGACGAGCCGCACCGCACGGAACAGTTCGTCCTGCAGCCTTCCAAGGTCGCCGAGCGGGTCATTCGCATACGCGCCGAGTTCGGCCATTAGCCGCTCGGAATAGAGCGCCCAGCCTTCGGCATAGGCATTGAAGCTGGCAATCTTGATCAGGATTGGCACCTCACCGAGCGCCGCCGCGATCGACCCCTGGGTGTGATGGCCGGGAACGCCTTCGTGATAACTGAGGGTCGGCAACCGGAGCTTGGCGACGGCAGCCATATCGCGCAGGTTGATCCAATATGTGCCGGGTCGGGTGCCGTCGAGCGAAGGGCCGTCATAATAGCCGCCCGGTGCCGATGCCTGTGTCGCCACTGGCACCCGCTTGACCAGCAATGACTGGCGCGGGACGAGTGCTGGCGGTAGCAGTTCGGCATAGCGCGCTTCGGCCCCTTTCACCTTGTCGCGGACAAAGGCGAGCAATTCCTCGCGGCCCGCATCGCTGTCGGGAAACTGGTTGGCGGGATCCTTGGCCAGCGCCAGCATCCGCGCGCCGATGCTGCCTTGGGTCATTCCCCGATTGGCCAAAAGCAGGTTCATTTCGGCCGAAATCCGCGTAACCTCGTCGAGTCCGATCTTGTGGATTTCAACGGGCGAAAGCGACGTATCGCCCAAGGTGCGCACATTGGCGGCGTAGAAGGCTTCGCCGTCAGGCAGCGCCCAGACTCCAGCCTCGCTCCTCGCTTCGGGCAACATGCCGAGCAGTTCGAGCCGCAGTTTGGCGAGGGCAGGACGCGCGCGCTTCTGGAGGGCGATGACCGCCCGGCGCGTCGCCGTTTGCCGTGTCTTCACCGAAAGCCCCGCTGCTTCGATCCGGGATTCGAACGCCTTTATCATTGGCTGATGCGCGGCTTTGCCTTCAAGCAGGGAGTCCAGGATCGGTAGTGTTTTTTCCAGCAACGCGCGCGGCGGCTTGCACCCCATAGCCGCGTCCGCGCGGATCTTGGCGACGACACCCGGCATGCTCGTGCCGAAACCATCGAGCTTGGCGATCCAGGCATCGACCGCGCCGACGCTGGCGAGCGATTGCTGCTCCATCATCCAGTTGACGCCATCGACATGCGGCCCGGTAAGTTGCGAAACAACATAGGGCACATGGCCCGAAAAGTTGAACGGGTTGATCTTGCCATAGGCGATGCCCGCGCTGCGCGTCGCATTCTCGAGGATTGCGCTAACCAACGGCAGATGCTTCGCCAGATCGCTGTCTGCTGCGACGCGAATTCTTGCAAGCAGCTCGCGTGAGGCCAGGAGTTCGGCACGGGTCGCCGCTTCTCCGCCTGGCGAATAGTCGTCAAGCGTGCGCGCCAGCGGGCCGCCATCAAGCGCTCCCGGTGTTCCGTTATAGACGGCAGACTCGGGGAAACGCGCCAGCAGTTTTTCAGAAATGGTCTCAAGCGGCCCGACCGTCGGCGGCGGCAATTTCTTCGGTTTGGCAAGCGCAGGCGCGGCAGTCGTCAGGGCAAGGGCAGCGATGGTCTGACGGCGATCGATTTCAAACATGTGCGACTCTCTCCAAGCTGATCCCTTGGTGACATTGCGGATGAAGGTGGGCAACAGGAGATTATGAGCGAGGCGTGGCGGAGCATGGCAGGCGATGGGGCAGGGGGCTTGCTGCTGATTGCAGATCATGCCTCCAACCACGTGCCGCCCGAAATCGATCTGGGCATCGCGCGAAGCCTGCTGGACACTCATATCGCGCTCGACATGGGGGTTGCCGAACTTGCTGCGGCGTTGAACCGGCGGATCGGCATTCCGGCCATATTGGGCGGCATCTCGCGGCTGGTCGTCGATCTCAACCGCGAAGAAGATGCGCCACACATCATCCCGATTGCCAGCGACGGACACGCGCTTCCGGGCAACGCGATCTCCCATGAAGAGCGGCTGGCGCGGATCGACCGCTTCTGGCGACCCTATCATGAGGAGCTCGCGCGGGCGATCTTGGCGAACCAACCGCGGTTGCTGGTATCTCTCCACAGCTTTACGCCTCAACTCGCAACCCAGCCTGAAGAGGTTCGGCCATGGGAAGTCGGCATCCTCTACAATCGGGATGATCGCGCCGCCCTCATAGCGATCCCTGCATTGGAAGCAGCAGGCGTTATCGTCGGTGACCAGTTGCCCTATTCGGGAAAACTCCTCAACGCGACGATGAACCGGCACGGGGAGGGCAATGGCATCGCCTATCTCGGGATTGAAATGCGGCAGGATCTGATCGCCGATCCCGCTGGTGTCGCGCACTGGGTGGACGTCCTGTCCCCGGTCGTGCAGACTTGTGCGGCAAATATCGAGGCATTGACATGCAGGGCATAGAAAACCGGACTTTCCTGGCATTTGTCGTCATTGTTTCGATCGCCTTTGCCTGGGTCGTGTCGCCCTTTTATGGTGCGATCCTCTGGGCGGTTGTCGCAGCGATCGTGTTTGCGCCCCTTCATCGGCGGCTTTTCGGTGCAATGCCTCGCTGGCCAAACACCGCTGCGCTGGTGACGCTGCTTATCATTGTTGCCCTGGTCATCATCCCTGCGATCCTTGTCGGCACCTCGTTGGTGGAGGAACTGCTGGGTCTGTATTCCCGTATTCAATCGAAGGAGATCGATGTCGGGCAAGGTTTTTCCGATTTGCAGAAACACCTGCCAACATGGATCACCGGGCTTCTCGAACGATTCGGACTGACCGATTTCGATCTGGCCAGCCAGAGGTTTTCGGATGGTATTGCCAATGTCGTCCGCACCGTTGCCACGGGGGCGCTCGATGTCGGGCAAAGTGCATTCAGCTTTTTGGTTGGCATGGGGGCCATGCTCTATCTCAGCTTCTTTCTTTTGCGCGACGGGCCGCAACTTTCCCGACAGATCAGCCACAAAATCCCCCTCTTGCCCCAACAGAAAGCCGCCCTGTTCGACAAATTCGCCACCGTCATTCGCGCGACGATCAAGGGCAGCGTCGTGGTCGCCATATTGCAGGGGTTGATCGGCGGGCTGATTTTCTGGGCGCTAGGCATTCATGCAGCCCTTCTGGGTGGCGTCGTGATGGGATTCCTCTCACTGTTGCCGGCCATCGGCACCGGGCTGGTCTGGGTGCCGGTTGCCATCTACCTGCTGGTGACGGGTTCGATCTGGCAAGGGCTGGTGCTGGTTTTCTGCGGCCTGTTCGTCATTGGCCTGGTGGACAATCTGCTCCGCCCTATCCTTGTGGGCAAGGATACGCGGATGCCCGATTATGTCGTGCTGCTCTCCACACTGGGCGGGATCGGAATTTTTGGGGTCAACGGATTCATCCTCGGCCCAGTGATCGCCGCGCTCTTCATGGCGGCCTGGGACATTTTCGGACAGTCGCGCACTTCGAAATTGTGAGGCGATTTTCCTGTCCTACAAGTATCGTTCCGGATATGATCCGTTCATGAAAGGACTGAATCGGCAGACGAGCTTCGCAACCAGATCCAATTTTTGCTCCCGCTGCATACCCGTTCGGTTCAACGACAGTTATGCACGTTTCAACGAGAAAAACCGACCCCATGGGTATCCTCAACTTGGTGCACCAAAAGTAGACCTTTTTGCCGGGAAAGGCCTCCTGCTGGCTTGCAATCATGGCCCGCTTGTCGGCATACGCCGAGGCCGAAAGTGAGAGTGCAATGACCCATCAGTTCGACAAATCCAAACTTCCCAGCCGCCACGTGTCGGTGGGGCCGGAGCGTGCGCCGCACCGCAGCTATTATTATGCGATGGGTTTGACCGAGGAAGAGATTGCGCGGCCTTTCGTGGGTATCGCGTCGGCGGGCAATGACTCTGCGCCCTGCAATACCACGCTCGATCATCAGGCGGACATTGCCCGTAAGGGCGTTGAAGCAGGCGGCGGGATGCCGCGCCGGTTCAACACGATCACCGTGACCGACGGGATTGCGATGGGTCATCAGGGCATGAAATCATCGCTCGTTAGCCGCGAAGTCATTGCGGACTCGGTCGAGCTTTCGGTGCGCGGCCATTGCTATGACGCGCTGATCGGATTTGCCGGTTGCGACAAATCGTTGCCCGGCATGATGATGGCGATGCTGCGGCTCAACGTGCCGTCGATCTTCGTCTATGGCGGATCGATCCTGCCCGGACGCTATCATGACCGCGACGTCACGGTGGTCGATGTGTTCGAGATCGTCGGCAAGTACGCCGCCGGGGCCTGCCCGATTTCCGAAGTTCATGAACTGGAAAAGGTCGCCTGTCCGGGACATGGCGCGTGCGGCGGACAATACACCGCGAATACCATGGCTTGCGTTGCCGAGGCGATTGGCCTTTCGCTCCCCAATTCGAATATGGCGCCTGCGCCTTACACAACCCGCGATCAGATCGCTCATGCTGCCGGCGTGCAGGTGATGGAGCTGCTGGCGAAGAACATCCGTCCGAGGGACATCTGCACGATCGAGGCATTCGAAAATGCTGCACGCATCGTGGCGGCCACCGGCGGTTCGACCAATGGCGCGCTGCATCTGCCCGCGATGGCCCATGAGGCGGGCCTGGAATTCGACCTGTTCGACGTCGCGGAGATATTCAAATCGACGCCCTACATGGCTGATCTCAAGCCCGGCGGGAACTATGTGGCGAAGGATATGTATGAAGCGGGTGGCATTTACATGTTGATGAAGTCGCTCATGGGGGAGGGGTTGCTCCATGGAGACTGCCTGACCGTGACCGGCAAGACTCTGGGGGAGAATCTCGAGGAAATTACCTGGAACCCCGACCAGAAGGTGATCCACGCAGCGTGTGCTCCGCTGTCCCCGACCGGAGGTGTCGTCGGCCTGAGAGGATCGCTCGCGCCTGAAGGGGCGATCGTGAAGGTGGCGGGCATGACCCGGCTGGAATTTACTGGCCCCGCACAAGTGTTCGACTGTGAGGAGGATGCTTTTGCAGCCGTTGAGGCGCGGAAGATTAGGGAAGGCTCGGTTGTCGTCATCCGCTATGAGGGGCCGAAAGGCGGGCCGGGGATGCGCGAGATGCTTTCGACCACAGCTGCGCTCTACGGCCTTGGCATGGGCGAGAAGGTTGCGCTCATCACCGATGGACGGTTCTCAGGCGCGACGCGCGGTTTCTGCATCGGTCATGTCGGACCCGAAGCTGCCGATGGCGGGCCGATTGCGCTGGTGGAGGAAGGCGATGAAATCAGCATCGATGCCGTCAAGGGCACGATCGAACTGAACGTGTCTGCCGATGTACTGGCGATGCGCAAGGCAAAGTGGCAGCCGCGCGAAAATGACTATCAGTCAGGTGCCCTCTGGCGTTTTGCCCAGAATGTCGGGCCCGCCTGGAAGGGCGCGGTCACGCATCCCGGAGCAAAGTCTGAAAAACACGTCTATGCGGATATTTAGCCTTGGTTTTTACATTTTTCTTGGAGCTTGCGGGGGCAACACCGGCGGCGGAGCGGGTGTGGAAGCCGATGCCCCTCGCGTGGCCTGCATGGTCGATGGCGGCAACGCTTTTGAATCGGTCTGCACTATCCACCAATCAGCCGGCGAACAGGGGCTCATACTGACCATCTCAAGCCCCAGCGGCGGGTTTCGCCGCTTGCTGGTGACAAGGGACGGACGCGGCGTTGTCGCAGCAGACGGGGCGGAACTGGCGTCGGTCGCACCGCTAAACGGTGGTCTGATAGAAGTTGCCGTCGGGGGCGACCGTTACCGACTGCCCGCAATGGTCAAACCTTCCGGACAATCGCAATGATGCGACCCGTCGGCGCCATCCTGACTGCGGCGGAAACGCGCGCTGCTGAAGATGCGATCGTAGCTGATGGGGTTTCTGTTGAAACGTTGATGGAGCGGGCAGGGGAAGCTGTGGCGGAAGCGGTTTGGCGCTTCGGTGGGGGAAGGCCGACGTTGATCCTTTGCGGCCCTGGCAACAATGGCGGCGATGGCTATGTCGCGGCCCGGAAACTGGCAGAACGCGGTTTGGATGTGCGGGTTGCGGTGGGTGCGGAACCTGCAACTGACGCGGCGATTGCGGCCCGAAAGGGTTGGAACGGGGCGGTTGAGCAGCTGCACGACGCCGCGCCTGCGCCAGTGCTTGTCGATGCCTTGTTCGGAACAGGGCAGTCGCGGCCATTGGAGCCAGCCATGCGTGACCGACTCGATCATCTTGCCAAGGCGGCCCGATTCGTCGTCGCGGTCGATCTGCCGAGCGGTGTCGGTGCAGACGATGGCGCCGATCTTGGTGCCGTAGAGGCAAACCTTACACTTGCACTCGGCTGCCTGAAGCCCGCCCACGTCCTTTTCCCCGCTGCTGCATTCTGTGGTGCTGTGAAAATCGCGGATATCGGCGTCCAGATTTCGAGCGCGGCGCATGTCCTCGAACGCCCGATATTGGAGCAGCCGGGCCCTGAAGACCACAAGTATCGGCGTGGCCTTGTCGCGGTCATTGGCGGCCGGATGCAAGGTGCGGCACTGCTGTCGGCCCGTGCCGCGATGCGGACTTCGGGCTACGTGGTTGCATCCAATCTCGAAGGACGCGGACCGGATGCTCTTGTGCACCGGGAATGGTCGGTCATCGCGTCCGACGATCGAGTTGGTGCATTGATGGTTGGCCCCGGCCTTGGGCGGGATGAGGCCGCGAGGGCCCAGCTGGATCACGCACTTCACACCGTTCACCCGCTGGTTCTGGATGCCGACGCCCTGCGCCTGCTGACGGCTGAGGATCTCGGCGGTTTACGCAGACGTTCGACGCCAGTCATATTGACGCCGCATGCCGGAGAGTTCCATGCCCTGTTCGGCAATTGTGAGGGCAGCAAGATCGTCCGTGCCCGCGCTGCTGCTGGTGTGTCCGGCGCAGTCATCGCCTTCAAGGGCGCGGATACGGTCGTGGCAGCGCCCGATGGCCGTGTGCTCGTATCGACCAATGCCCCGGGTTGGCTGGCGAGTGCGGGAACGGGAGATGTTCTGGCAGGCCTGATCGCAGGTTTCCTGGCGAGCGGATTGTCTCCATTCGATGCCACTTCTGCCTCGGTCTGGCTGCATTGTGAGGCGGCCAGAATTGCAGGGCCGGGGCTGACCGCCGACGATCTGCCCGCGTTGATTCCTCAAGCCCTGGCACGCTGCAAATGACGCGCATCGTTTCCCTCGCTGCGCGCGGCGACGGGGTGGGAGAGGATGGCAGCTTTCATGCCAATACTGCTCCGGGAGATGTGATTCTGCCTGATGGGCGCGTCGAGGTGGGCCCGCATCGGGTCAAGCCGCTGTGCCGCCATTTTGGGACGTGTGGCGGGTGTCAGCTCCAGCATGTCGATGATGCGGCATATGCCGATTTCCTGATCGAACGGATCAAGGGCGCTCTGGCTGCGCAGGGGCTGAGTGCGCCACCTTTCGGGGTGCCCCAGATCTCCCCACCAAAATCGCGCAGGCGGGTGAGCCTGGCAGCCGAACGCAAGGGCAAGATGGTGCGGATCGGCTTCAACGAAGCGGGCAGCCATAATCTGCTCGACCTAGCAGAATGCCCGGTGATGCACCCAAAGCTGTTCGCGCTCATCGGGCCATTGCGGGGTGTATTGGGCTCACTGCTGCCCGAACGGCGGCGCGCCAATGTGAGGATGACGCTATCCGATCAGGGGATCGACCTCCTCCTATCTGGCATCGAAGTAGAGGGGTTGGCCGCGACGGAGTCGGTTACAGCCTTTGCAGGGAAGCATCGCATCGCCCGCCTTTCGCTTGATGAAGGCTATGGCGCGACTACGCGTTGGGAGCCGGAGCCTGTCACAATTACCTTGGGTGGCATGCCGGTTGCGCTGCCCGAGGGTTCCTTCCTGCAAGCGACAAAGGAAGGGGAGCAGGCGCTCGTTGCGGCTGTACGGGCTATTGTCGGAAGCAGCGCGACAGTGATCGATCTGTTCTGCGGGCTGGGTACATTCGCCTTCTCGCTCAATGCCTCGGTTCACGCGATCGAAGGCGCGCGCGATGCGGTGCTGGCGTTCCAAGGGGCCGCGAACCGGGCTGGGCGAGCTGTTTCGTCCGAGCATCGCGACCTGTTTCGACGTCCTGTTACATCGCAGGAGCTGGGCCGCTTCGATGCGGTCATTCTTGATCCGCCCCGCGCTGGTGCGAAGGAGCAAATCCTCGAAATCGCTACATCGGGCGTTCCGTGTATTGCCTACGTCTCGTGCAACCCATCGACCTTCGCCCGCGATGCGAAGGTTCTGATCGATGCCGGCTATCGGCTGGAGAATATCGAGCCCGTGGGCCAGTTCCGCTGGTCAACCCATGTGGAACTGGCCGCAAGTTTCAGGCTCTAGTGCTTGAAGACCGTGAGCGCCGCATGGGTGATCAACATCAAGAGCGGCACGTTGGACAACATGTAAACGCTGAAGCGAACGGTAATCTTGTTCCACGTGGCTTGGATGAGGCTATGGACGATGCGCAGGATCACATAAGCCCAGGCGATCTTGGCATTCATGCCGTCGCCGGCCCCGGCAATGGCGAGCACAAGCGCCACGGCGTAGAACAGTGTCGGTTGTTCCATCAGGTGATTGTAATTATGTGCTTTCCACTGGATCTTGTCCGGAAGGACATCATCAAGGCTCTTGCCCGTGCTTCCGACCCAGTTTTTGGTGTCGATACCGGATTTACCGATGGCTGGAATGCGGGTGATGTACATCCACAGCCACATGACCATCGACCACATAATCAGGGCAACAATGGGCTGCAGAATTTCAGAGCGCATGGTCTAAATCCCGCACGTCGCACGCACCGCGCCGATCGCGAGAACCAACAGGCAGACCGTTGACAGAATGAACAGCGAGAAGCGCACCGGAATCGTATTCACTGTGGCCTGCCAGATGCTGTGGACAATGCGGATACCGACATAGGCCCATGCAAGCTGCGTATTGAGGCCGTCGCCTGCGCCCACCATCGCGAGAATCAGAACGGCCGCGTAAAAGATCGTCGGTTGCTCCATCAAATGCGTATAGTTGTGCGACTTCCAGTTCACGTCGGCTGGCAAAACGGTTTCAAGATCGACGCCGCGCCCTCCAGGCGGCGCTGTCTTGATGCTCATTCCGGTTTTGGCAATCGCCGGAAAGCGCGTCAGCGCCATCCAGAGCAGCATGATAAGCGACCAGAGCACCAGCACGGCGGCCGGCGCGAGTATGTTGTTTGTCATGGATTTCCTCCTCTCGTTTCTTATTTGAGGCGGAGAGGGTGCAACAGCTTGCTTCGGTTGTCAAAAAGCGGTTGATGCTAGTCGAAAATTGCACCCCATCTACGCTTGGTCCGGGTTTTCCAGGCACCACGATGATAGGCGTCCGACGCCAGGAGCGGCATCACCGATCCGGCTTCCGCAAAAACCATTTGCTCAATGCCGGTATTCACTTTGCCCCAACTGGCGGCCTCCTGAAGAGTTGAAGACGAGCACGCACCATCACGGACGTCTGCAACGGTGATCTGAACCGCATATTTGTGCACCTCGACATCGTCATGGCCAAGGATTTCGGCGCAGACGACGGTATCCTGGATGAAATTCTTCGGGACGCCGCCACCGATCATGAGGAGGCCCGTGGTGCCTGCCTTGACCTTGATGTCAGTAAGTTCGCGGAAATCGGCGATAGCATCGAGCACCATATAGGGCTTGTCGGCCTTGGCGCGATCGACCTGGTGCTTCACAAGGCCGAAGCCTGCCGACGAGTCCACGAACGCGGGGCAGAAGATCGGCACGTCGTGCTCGTAGGCGAGCTTGACGAGGCTGTTTTCCTTCTTGCCGTGCTCCGAAAGGTATTTGCCCATTTCGCGAATGAAGGCACGGCTCGAATAGGCCTTGGGTTCGAGACTGTCTGCGATTTTCAGGATGGTATGATCGCAATCCTGCAACTGTTCTTCATCGATATAGGTGTCGTAAATGCGGTCGATCAGGAGGGATCGCAGCGTGTCGTCGTCCGGCACTTCCAGCGCCTGATAATGTTTGTGGCCAAGTCCTTCGAAGAAATCCATGTCAACGATCGTCGCGCCCGTGGCAACGACTCCATCGACCATGTTGTTGCGGAGGAGTTCGGCATAAAGATCCATGCAGCCGCCAGCCGATGTCGAGCCAGCGATGACGAGGAAAATCGAGCAATCCGGATCTTCAAGCATCTGGTTGTAGATGCCAGTGGCACGGGCCAGATCGCGGCTGGTGAAGCTCATCTTTCCCATTGCATCGATGATCGGGCGGGCATCGAAGCTCTTGATGTCGATATGCTCGACGATCGTCGAAAGGAGCTCTGCCTTGCGCTGGGCATTGATCTGGTCGGTGGTCATTCGATTGTCTCCGTAAATTCTTCGTACTCCTGCGAAAGCAGGAGCACAGTCCAACATCGGTGCCGGGCGAGACTCCTTGCTTTTGCAGGAGTACGACTATCCATTGATGCAGGCGGTTACAGCTTCACGACGTTGGACGGAAGTGCTTCGCGTTCGTCCTCAATGTAAAGCGAGGCCATCGGTTCATCTGTGACGACATAGGTGTCACCATTACCAAAGCCGTTGAATCCCGTGCGCATCGCGCATCCATAGGAGCCGAGCATGCCAATCTCGATATAATCGCCTGCATTGACGTCAGCCGGCAGCATGAACGGCCCGGCCATATGGTCGGCATCGTCGCAGGTCGGTCCATAGAAGCTGAACGCCATGTCGCGCACATCCGAAGGCGGCTCGCGCAGCAGGCGGACGGGGAACCTCCAACCGACATGCGCGGCATCGTAAAGCGCCCCATAAGCGCCGTCATTGATGTAAAGCTCCTCGCCGCGCCGACGCTCGACCCGCACGATCAGCGAAGAATATTCGGCTGCGAGCGCGCGCCCCGGTTCGCACCAGAGCTCGGCTGAATAGCTGATCGGCAAGTCCTCGAATGAACGGTGAATGGCAGCGAAATAGGCTTCGAGCGCGGGCGGCTCCATGCCGGGATAGACACTTGGAAAGCCGCCACCCACATCGACGACATCCACAGTGACGGCCGATTCGACAATCGCTGCCCGGACGCGCTCCATTGCCTGGACATAGGCAGCGGGAGTCATGGCCTGGCTGCCGACATGGAAGCAGATGCCGAGCGCATCGGCGACCTGACGCGTGGCGATCAGGAGTTGCTTCATCTCGGCCGGATCGGCGCCGAACTTGGCGGCAAGGCTGAGCTTCGAATGTTCGGACGACACGCGGATGCGGACGCACAGCGTCAGGTCGGTTGCGCTCTTGGTGGCGCGGACGATCTTGTCCAGCTCCTCGAGCGTGTCGAGCGAGAAGATGCGCACGCCATGCTCGAAATAGGCTTCGGCGATCGCTTCCTCGGCCTTGATCGGGTGCATGAAGCACAAAATTGCGGCTGGCGAGGTCGCATGGACCAGCCGAACCTCGTTCAAGGAAGCCACGTCGAAATGCGTGATGCCGCCGTCCCATAGCAGCCGGATCAGGTCGGGCGACGGATTGGCCTTGATCGCGTAGAGCGACTTGCCCGGAAACCTCTCGACAAAGAAGCGGGCAGCGCGCCGGGCGGCATGCGGACGGAGGAGCGTTACCGGCTGGACCGGGCGCAATTTGGCGATTTCGGTGCCGCTGGCGGCATCGACGGGGGCGGTCGCTAGCCCCAGCGCGCTATGATGCGTGTGCAATTCAAGGGACCTCCAAAGGGATTCAGTTCAACACGGCTGCCTTACGGTTATTGGAAGTCCCCTTGGGGCAGCGGCAGGCGATATATGAATTGCTGGCCCCCCTTGTAAAGTATAACCGCATGAGCGATTGCGCGGCCATGAGCGATGCTGACCTGAAGCAGAGAAAGCCCTGTTTTCGGGGCGTTTTGCGGGCTCATGAGAAAATATCGGAGATACTGCCGGCAACGCCTGTCAGGCAATTCGGGGTTGGCGGTGTGACGGTCTGGGCAAAGGCCGAATCACTGCAGCCGATCGGCGCCTTCAAGCTTCGGGGCGCATGGCACCGGCTGACCGATCTTTCGCCCGAGGCGCGCGGGCGCGGCGTCGTCGCTTTTTCCAGTGGCAATCATGCGCAAGGCGTTGCCTGGGCGGCGGTCAGGCTCGGTATCGATGCGACCATCATCATCCCCAGCGACGCCCCTCCGCTCAAGATCGAGGCGACACGCACACTGGGGGCGAATGTCATCCTATATGACCGGATGAGCGAGGATCGTGCCGAAATCGCTGCAAGGCTGGCGGCGGAGCGTGGCGCGACGCTGGTGCCGAGCTTTGATGACCCCTGGATCATCGAAGGACAGGGGAGTGCCGGCCTGGAAGCGAAGGAACAGCTTGGTTTCGAGCCCGATCTGGTGGTTACGCCTTGCGGAGGCGGCGGCCTGGCGGCGGGGCTTGCGCTTGCGCTTCCCAAGGCGCGGATCGTCGTTGCCGAACCTGAGGGTTGGGATGATATGGCGCAGTCACTGATGAAGGGACAGATTACGCCGGTTGGCGTCAATCCGCCGCCAACATCTTGCGATGCCCTCATGACGTTGCAAGTTTCCCCGTTGACGTTCGGCGTGTTGCACGAGCGCAAGGCGCGCGGGGTTGCGGTTTCGGACGGCGAGGTTGCCGCTGCTATGCGCTACGCCTCCCGCACACTTGGTCTCAGGCTTGAGCCGGGCGGGGCAGCGGGATTGGCGGCGTTATTGTGTGGCAAGATTGGGCCAGCTGGGCGGACTCTGGTGATCCTGTCGGGCGGCAATGTCGATCCGACGCTTTTTTCGGCAATGGTCGCGGATTAGAGCTGTGCTTTCGCCCTCCACCTTCGACGCAATGCTATCGGTCACGATGGTCGTGGTTGTGGCACTTGTTTGGGGTGGCATCGTACTTTTGCTGCGCGACAAAGATCGCAAGCGGGCGATCCTGATGCTGGTCGCGGCACTGGTGTTGCTCGGCAACGTCCTTATCTGGACGCTGCCGACATGATCCTCAACGATCAGGCAAATGGTCGAGAGTCAGGCGAATCTCGCGCAGGGTGCGAATGGCGGTCTCAAGGTCTTCGGCCGAAATTTCGGTGAGCAGCGCTTCGAATTCCGGCGCCATGGATTCGACCTTTTCGCGCTGCTCCGCCCGTCCGGCCTCGGTGACGCTCACTGACGCGCTGCCATCGCGGCCTCCCTCCGGCGTGACCGCGACAAAACCAGCTGCTTCCAAAGTCGCGATCTTCTCGGCGGTATATCCCTCGTTTTCCTGAAACGACCAAGCAATGCCGCTGATTGTGTCGGTGCCATGATGGTTCCGGATGAAATAGTTCAGGATACCAAAATGTCCGGCCTTCATAGGACCAGCATTCTTCCGTTCAAGTCGCGTGCGTGCGAGATGCTCAATGATTGAGATCTCTGTGATCAGGCCAAGCAGGGTTTCCGAGCGGTCAGTCATAGGGAGTCCTCAACGGATGGCGGAATTCGGATCGAGGCGCATATCGAGATATTTATCGACCGAAGCCATGAGTTCAGCCTGTTCGCTCTCAAAGAAATGATTGGCGCCGCGGATTTCGTCGTGATGGATCGTGATGTGCTTCTGGGTGCGCAGCTTGTCGACCAGCTTCTGCACCGCGCCCGCCGTTACAACCTCATCGCCCGTGCCCTGGATGATGATGCCTGAAGACGGGCAGGGAGCAAGAAAGGTAAAATCATACATGTTCGCAGGCGGTGCGATCGAGATAAAACCCTTGATCTCCGGACGGCGCATCAGGAGCTGCATGCCGATGAGTGCGCCAAAACTGTATCCCGCAATCCAAGTCGTTTGTGCTTCCGGGTGAATCGATTGCACCCAGTCGAGCGCCGATGCCGCGTCGGAAAGTTCTCCAACACCGTTGTCGAATATGCCCTGTGACTTGCCGACGCCGCGAAAATTGAACCGCAGCGTCGCAAAACCGCGACGCACGAAGGTCTGGTAAAGCGACTGGACAATACGGTTGTTCATCGTGCCGCCGCCTTGCGGGTGTGGATGTAGGATCATCGCAACGGGCGCGCGCGGGCGCGGTCCAGGATTGAAACGTCCTTCAAGCCGACCTTCTGGGCCGGGGAAAATCACTTCGGGCATGAATCACTCGCAGACTTTGTTCGGGCTGGCACACAGAACGGGCTGTGCGAACGGGATGGCGCCTATATAGGAAGGCGCGTCGGTTTCGCAATCATTCCGGACAAAGCATTTGAACGAACGTCTCTATCTCGATCACGCCGCCACGACGCCGGTGCTTCCCGCCGTGCGCAACGCCATGGCGCCCGCATTCGCGCGCTGGGCCAATCCATCTTCCCAGCATGCAGAAGGCCGCGCCGCTCGCGCCGCGCTGGAGGATGCCAGAGAACGCGTCAAGGCTGCGTTGGGATGGGAACATGAATTGATCTTTACCAGCGGAGCATGCGAGGCGCTGGCGATCAGCTTGACACGCTCCACCACCGATGCGTGTATTGTTTCGGCCGTGGAGCACGACGCCGTTCATCGCGTTGCGCCCAATGCCTATTTCCTGCCCGTAGATCCCGATGGGCTTGTTGCTCGCGATGCGTTGTTTGGCCGGTTGGCGGCGCTTGGCGCCAAACAGCCTCTGGTCGCAATTCAGCAGGTCAACAATGAAACCGGTGTGATCCAGCCGCTTGACGTCCTTGCCCAGGTCGTGCGCGAGGCAGGTGGTATATTGCTGTCGGACTGCGCCCAGTCGGCGGGAAAGATCGCATTGCCGGACGCGGACATTATCGCCGTCTCTGCGCACAAGATGGGCGGCCCTCCAGGGATCGGCGCGCTTCTGATCCGCGACTTTGGCCTGATTGAAGCGTCGGGCGGACAGGAGAAGGGGTATCGGGCGGGCACCGAGAACCTGCCTGCCGCGCTCGGTTTTGCAGTGGCCACGGAGACAAACCGTGGTTGGCTGGAAAGGGCTGCCGATCTGCGAGCGCATCTCGATGGCGCGATCGAAGCGGCGGGGGGCCAGATAGTTGCGCGAGGCGCGCCGCGACTGGCGACAATTGCTAGTTACAGAATGTCTGGCAAAGCTGCGTCAGCACAATTGATCCAGTTTGACTTGGCAGGTATTGCCGTGTCTGCAGGAAGCGCATGTTCTTCAGGGACGTTGAAATCCAGCCGCGTTCTAGCGGCGCTAGGCTGGAACGAATCCGAGGCGAACGAGGTGATCCGTGTGAGTTTTGGCCCAGACACGAGCCGTGCCGACATTTACCGCTTTATCGAGGCGTGGAAGCGCATCTCTCCGTGACGATCTATCTCGACTATCAAGCGACCACGCCCGTAGCGCCTGAAGTGCGCGCCGCCATGCGGCCCTGGATGGAAGAGAAGTTTGCCAACCCCCATTCGTCCCACAAGCTCGGCCGCGAAGCTGCTGCCGCAGTTGAACTGGCCCGCGATGCGGTGGCGGCATTGCTGCCCAAAGACGGGCGAGTGTATTTTACCAGCGGCGCAACCGAGGCCATAAACTGGGCAATGCGCGGCGTTTGCAGGGATGCGATCGTGCTTCCAGAGACAGAGCATGCGGCGGTTCGTGATACGGCCCTCTGGCTCGCTCAATCTGGGCGTAGCGTCACAATCTCACCCGTCGCGGATGACGGCCTCATTGATTCCAGGCTTGCGATCCGGGCAGGGACTGGCCTGGCTGCGGTCATGCTGGTCAACAACGAGATCGGCGTAATCCAGCCAGTGGAGGCCATTGCAAACGCCGCGCACAAAGTTGGGGCGTTGTTCCTTTGCGATGCCGTTCAGGGGTTTGGTCGTATGACCATTCCAGAAGGGCCGGATCTGGTCGCTGTTAGCGCTCACAAGATCCATGGGCCCAAGGGCATCGGCGCTCTTTGGGTTCGAGACGGGATCGAGCTTGAGCCTTTTCTCCATGGCGGCGGGCAGGAGGGTGGCCTGCGCTCGGGTACGCTTTCGCCGGCGCTGTGCGCGGGTTTTGGTGTTGCGGCTAGGGTGGCCGAGCAAAGGCAGGAGGTTGACGCGGCGCATGTCGCGACGCTCTGGGACTTGGCTATGGATATGCTGCCCGATGGGTGGATCGTAAATGGATCTACTTCGGCACGGTATAAGGGCAATCTCAACATGCGCCGCGATGGCCTTGATGCTGCGCGGTTGATTTCGGAAGTGCGCGATGTTGCCTTTTCTGCCGGTTCTGCGTGTGCCAGCGGTTCAGGTCGCCCAAGCCACGTCCTGCGCGCGATCGGTCTTGACGATTCCCAGGCGCGATCCAGCATCCGGCTGGGCTTTGGTCGATACACGACACGGGCCGAGTTCCGCGAAGCGCTGCGCCTGATTTTTGCCGCGGCGGACAGCCAACGGACGCTCGCTGCATGATCCGTGTCCGGTTTCAGAGCGCTGATGGCGAAACGGTCTGCGAGGCAGAGGCGGAAGTCGGGATCAGCCTGCTCGAAGCCGGGCAAGCGATCGGCCAACCGCTTGAAGGGACCTGTGAAGGCCAGATGGCCTGTTCCACCTGCCATGTGGTCGTCGATCCGGATTGGTTTCCCAAACTCCCACGTGCCCGTGAGGAGGAAGAAGACATGCTTGATCTCGCCGCCTGCGCCACGCGCCACAGCCGTCTTTCCTGCCAGATACTGCTCACCGAAGAACTGGATGGCTTGACTGTGCGCATCCCGCCTGAAAGCCGCAACATGCAGGGGCGTTGATTTCCGGCGGCGACGCGCCTATCTGCGCTGCCGGGAGTCGGGCGGGCGATGCACTCGCCAACCTGGTCAGGTCCGGAAGGAAGCAGCCACAACGAATTCGCATCGGGTCGTCCGGCTCCTACTTTCCCCCTTCGACATTGATCCGCGCTATGCATAGAATGGCCTATGTCAGAATCATTCGATCTTGGTGAACCGCCGCAGCCGGTATCATCGGGCGCCTATCGTGTGCTCGCCCGCAAATACCGTCCGCAACGTTTTTCGGAGCTGATCGGGCAGGACGCAATGGTCACGACGCTCGGTAACGCGATCAAGCGCGACCGGCTGGCGCACGCTTTCCTGCTGACCGGTGTGCGGGGGGTCGGGAAGACATCGACCGCACGCCTGATTGCCAAGGCGCTCGACTGTGAACAAGGGCCGACGATCGACCCCTGTGGTGCCTGCGAGGCGTGTGTTGCCATTACCGAGGGGCGGCACATGGATGTCGTCGAGATGGATGCGGCATCGAACACCGGCGTGGACGATGTACGCGAAATCATTGAGGCGGCCCGCTATTCCGCCGTTTCGGCGCGTTATAAAGTCTATATCATCGACGAAGTTCATATGCTCTCCAAGAACGCGTTCAATGCGTTGCTGAAGACGCTCGAAGAGCCGCCGCCGCATGTGAAATTCATCTTCGCAACGACCGAGGTCAACAAGGTGCCGGTGACAGTTCTGTCGCGCTGTCAGCGGTTCGACTTGCGCCGCATTTCCGCCGATTTGCTGGCGAAGCATTTTGGTAGCGTTATCAAAGCCGAAGGCGTGAAGGCGGAGGAAGAGGCGATTGCCCTGATCGCCCGAGCATCGGAAGGATCGGTGCGCGACGGGCTTTCGATCCTTGATCAGGCGATCGCCCATGCCGCGCTCGACGGTGACGGGGAAGTGACCGGCGCGCAGGTGCGCGAGATGCTTGGCCTTTCGGATCGAGGCGCAACACGTGGGCTGTTCGGTCTGTTGCTGGCGGGGGACGGAGCGGGGGCTTTGGTCGCTTTGCAGGAGCAACGCGATCTTGGCGTCGAGCCAGGAGCGGTGTTGCGCGGGTTGCTTGAACTCACTCACCGCACGACTTTGACCAAGGTCGGTGCGCCCGCGGACGCGTCGCAATCCGTCGAGGAACGCAACGCGCTGGAAGGCTGGGCATCGAGCCTGTCCTTCGCGCTGCTCCACCGGATATGGCAGTTGCTGCTCAAGGGCCATGCCGAAGTCGCCCGTGCCGGGCATCCCGGCGAAGCGGCAGACATGGCCTTGCTCCGCCTCGTCCATGCCAGCCAGTTGCCCGACCCCGGCGAACTGGCGCGCAAGCTGGAGGCTGGAGAAGCGGTGACCGTCCCCCGCGTCGCCGCTCCGGCAGCCAATGGCGGCCCGACATCGGCCTTGCTGCCCATCCCTGCGGACTTTCTCGGTCTGATCAGACTGCTCGAACAGGGCCGCAAGCAGCAAATGGGCCAGCAGCTCCATGATTTTGCAGGGCTTGTGCGATATGCGCCGCCCGAACTGACGTTGAAGGCGGTGAAGCCTCTGCCGAACGATTTCGCCCGCGACCTGGCGGCTGCGCTCAAGGGGTTGACGGGGGCAAGTTGGCAGGTGGAACTAACCGACGATGTTGCCGCGCCCTCGCTGTTCGACCAAGATCGCCAGCGAGAGAATGAGGCCCGAGAGGCGATCCTTGCCGATCCGGCTGTGAGGGCCGCATTCGAGGCATTTCCCGATGCCGAACTGATCGAGTTCGAGAATGAAGACCAACGGAGTTTGATTGCATGAAGTCGCTCGATGACATCCTCAAAATGGCGCAGAATGTCCAGGAACAGATGGGGCAGGCGCAGGCCAATCTCGATTCGATCGAGGTCGAAGGCGCGGCCGGCGGCGGACTGGTGAAGATCCGCGCCACGGCCAAGGGCCGCATCCTTGGCGTCGAGATTGATGAAAGCCTGCTCAATCCTTCCGAGAAACAGATGGTGGAAGATCTTGTCGTCGCCGCAATCAACGATGCCCGCGCCAAGGCCGATGCGGTTTCGAATGTTGAAATGGGCAAGATGACAGCCGGCATGTCACTGCCGCCGGGGTTCAAGCTGCCGTTCTGATCAAACGCACGATGACTTTGGGTTGATTCGATTCCCGCCTTCCCGAGCGAAGACGAGGGACTATGCCGAGCGCGGTCGAGGCTGTCTCCACGCATGAGGTGGTTCTCGGCTACGCTCGAACGAGTCCCTCGTCTTCGCTCGGGAAGGCGGAGATGGGTGTCAAGCGAACCTAAAATCATCAGAGTCTAATGCAAACACGCGTCCAGGGCATCGCGCCGCACGACGCCAACGTTCGCCGCCAGCCGGTTGCCGTGGCGACGCGTAAAGCCTTTCGGGGCGATCGCATCGCGCTTTTTTGGAAGCGGCAGGATTGCGGCAATACGCGCCGCCTCGGTAGGTGAAAGCTCGTTCGCGTCATGCCCGAAATAGCGTTGCGCCCCGGCATTTGCACCATAGGTGCCGATCCCCGTTTCGGCGACGTTGAGATAGACCTCCATGATCCGCCGCTTGCCCCAAACCGTTTCGATCAGGACGGTGAACCAGGCTTCCAGCCCTTTTCGGAAAAAGCCGCCGCCCTGCCAGAGGAACGCGTTCTTGGCGGTCTGCTGGCTGATGGTCGATCCGCCGCGGATGCGCCCGCCCCGGGCGTTGCGCTTGGCCGCCTTGAGGATCGCCTCCCTGTCGAACCCGCCATGCGTGCAGAATTTGCCATCCTCTCCGGCAATGGCAGCGCGGGCCATGTCCGGGTCCATCGCGGAAAGGCTCATCCAGTCCTTGTGGAGACTATGGCCCGACAGGACATCGCCCATCATCGTCAGCGTGACTGGCGGCGGCACGAACTTGTAAGCCACCACCCACAAGACGGAGCCGACGATAAAATACAGAATCGCCCGGCCGATGATCCAGCCGGTGCGATAGAAGAAATTGCGATTTTTGCGCGCTGTCATGCCGCGTCATAACGAGCGGGCAGGGCGTGCGACAAGAGCTGTTGGAGGGCCACCGCAATTCCGGGCAAAGTTGACAAAGTTCACACGGAATCGCTGTTTGATGAACAATTGTTCATATTCGTCCGGGAGGGCGCCGGGCACGGTCGGGGCGCCCTGTTGGCCGTCCCTGTCGCTTCGGCTGATTCCTGGAGAGGCCGAGTCGTGAACATGGATTTGGTTTGAAAAATGATTTCCTATTTTACAAGGGGTTATGGATTTTTTTGTTCACGCGGAGACGCGGAGAGATTGGGGCGATATGACCTCAATCGTCTCAACGACGCGATGTTGCTGCTAATTGTCAACGATGCCCCGCCCGGCCCCGAAGTGCTCGATCATCCGCTCAAGGGCGATTGGGCGGGGTATCGGATACTCCTCATTTGTCGCTGCGCTGCATCCGTTCAGGCGAATTCCGGTTTATCTGGAGGAGGTTGTAAAAAAGGGACAAGTCGAATGGCGCTCGGACGGCTTATTTCTGGTATTGCTTGCGGCGTGATCGCCACCACGGGGCAAGCCGCTGCGCCAGCGGTGGAAGCGCCTGGGAAACCCATTCCCCTGACCGCCCCTTACGACCCGCTTTCGGCTGAAGTGCAGAAAGAGGCACTGGCCTGGGTGACTAAGAACGCGCACCCGCTTGAAGTTCCGACAGACGATCCGTGCAGCAAGCCTTTGCTTGATCCGGCAACACTCAAGCCCATGGCAGACGCGCTGGCAAAGCCGCGCGTGATTGGCATCGGCGAACTGAGCCATGGCGATTGCGAGAGCTTCGCCTTCAAGGCCTCGCTGATCCGGGCGCTGGTCTTGTATGAAGGGGTGACGCTGATCGGCATGGAAGCGACGATCGAGGGCGGGCGGCAACTGGATGCCTTCATCGCGCCGGGACAGCCTTTGTTGAGCGGGGCAGCGTTGGTGGCGGCAACGGACAAGGCGCTTTTGGCTGCCAACGTCTTTGGAATATGGAAGACGGTTGCTTTGCGCGATCTGCTCGTCTGGCTGCGCGTTCACAACCAGACAGCGGCGATGCCAGTGCACTTTGCAAATTTCGATACGCAACATGCCAATGGCGATAGCCAATATGCGGTGAGGTTTCTGAATAACGCGCTCGCAAAGTCCCAATATCGCGTTGCGCGCTACGCCGCGTTTCGCCAGAAACTGTCCGTCATTTCCAAGGAAATTGCGCCCATTCTGGCATTGCCCAGCAATTCTGCAGCGTTCTACGACTATCTCGAAAAGCAGAATAAAGTCAGCTTCGCAGTCAAGCGAGCCGCAGCGGATCGTCTAGTCCAGCTCTTTGGAGAGGCCCCGCTCACTTTGAAACGGGATCCCGGTTTTGGACTTGCCGAGCGATCAGCTTACTCGTTTGCTGCCTCGATGGACACCGAGTCCCGAAATGCAGGCGTCAGTTCAGATGAGATCACGGCCGAACAGGGTGGCGAAGATCCTAGCAACGGCGCGAATCTGGCGATTGATTTTATTGCGCGCGATCGCGGGATGGCCGGTAATGTGCTACGGGCGCTTCGCCAGTATCCAGGCACGAAGATGATCCTGTGGGCCCACAATGCGCATGTCTCCCGTGCAAATTTTTATGAATATGGCGTCAACGCGTTAACGATGGGGCAGAATTTGCACACCGCACTTTACGGCGACTATACCGTCGTTGACTTCGTGGCATATCAGGGGCGCTACAACCCCGTCGTGCAATATGACGAAAATGGCAAAAGTCAGCCTGCCAGCGAGTTTCCATTTCCGGCGAATCCCTATAGTTTGGGTGCTTTTTATTCGAAAGTTGAACAGCCGCGCTTCTGGCTCGATCTACGCAAATTGCCCTACTCGACACCGTGGGTATTGGCGTGGCGCCGATATCCCTACGTGCTGCAAGAGGGCGGTGCCGGGGCGAGCAAAAGGGACATATACCTTCCTTATGTCTCTCGTCCCATCGGTTTCAGCAGCGATATCACCGTGTTCTTCAATACCATCCATCCGACTGTTCGACTAGCCGCACCCAAGGCTACGCCCTAGAGCAATGGGAAGACCCACTAGGGCGCGCCTACTGTTCGTGGGGCCCCAGGAGAGATTCGGGCGTACCCAAAACTAGGCCGGCAGCAGCCGTTTCTCGCCTGCAAGCCGCATCATCGCCTTTTGCAGCTTCTCGAATGCGCGCACTTCGATCTGGCGGACGCGTTCGCGGCTCACGCCGTGGGCCTGACTCAGTTCCTCGAGTGTCTTGGGGTCTTCGACGAGGCGACGTTCGGTCAGGATATTCTGCTCGCGNNTCCTGCCACTGGCCTTCGCCATCTTCGTTCAAGGAAACGTTCAGCGATGTATCGCCGCCATTGAGCATGCGACGGTTCATCGAGACGACTTCGGCCTCGGTGACGCCCAGATCCTTGGCGATTTTCGCCACGTCTTCGGGCCGCAGATCGCCATCCTCGAATGCGGCAAGATTGCTCTTCATCCGCCTGAGATTGAAGAATAGTTTCTTCTGGGCGGCGGTCGTGCCGATCTTGACGAGGCTCCACGACCGCAGGATGAATTCCTGGATCGAAGCCTTGATCCACCACATCGCATAGGTGGCGAGGCGGAAGCCCCGATCGGGCTCGAACTTTTTCACGCCCTGCATCAGGCCGATATTGCCTTCGGAGATCAGCTCGTTGACCGGCAGGCCATAGCCGCGATAGCCCATCGCGATCTTGGCGACGAGGCGGAGGTGGCTGGTGACGAGCTTGGCCGCCGCTTCAGGATCCTGATGTTCCTGAAAACGCTTGGCGAGCATATATTCCTCTTCCGGCGTCAACAGCGGAAATTTGCGGATTTCCGACATATAGCGGTTGAGGCCCGCTTCGCTCCCCAAAGCGGGGATCGTGGCGGGGACATTTTTTCGTACAGCGACTGATTTTGCAGCCATTTTAACCTATTCTCCCTGCGCGATGGCCAAAAGAGCCAAGCGCTTACTTGTGATCTTTATATACGTAATTTGCTGAACAGTCTCTGCATATCGTCAGGAATTTTGCTTTCGAACCTGCAATTTTTACGATCAACAGGGTGAACGAAACCGATCACTGCGGCGTGCAGCGCCTGACGATGAAATTCCAGTTCCTTAAGGATGTCGCGGTGCGCGGGCATTGTCCGGCCATAGACGGGATCACCAATCAGGGCATGGCCGATTGACGCCATATGGACGCGGACCTGATGCGTGCGCCCGGTTTCGAGCTGGCATTCGACCAATGCGGCATCCTTGAGCGGCTGGATAAGCCGGTAGTGCGTAACCGCCCGCTTGCCGCGATCCGCGTCCACAATCGCGATTTTCTTGCGATTTTGCGGGGATCGGGCGAGCGCGGCGTCAATCGTTCCGTTCGCCGGGTTGGGCAGCCCGTTGACGATGGCCATGTAGCGGCGTTCGATGCTGTGCGCGGCGAACTGTTTCGCGAGTCCCTCATGCGCGCGGTCGGTCTTGGCGACGACCAGCAGCCCCGACGTGTCTTTGTCGATGCGGTGGACGATCCCCGGCCGGGCCACGCCACCAATGCCCGAAAGCCGCCCGGCGCAATGGTGGAGCAGGGCGTTGACCAGCGTTCCATCGAGATTGCCGGCAGCTGGATGGACGACCAACCCGGCCGGTTTGTCGATTACCAGCAGGTGCTCGTCCTCGAAAACGATCTCGAGCGGAATATCCTGCGCCTCGGCGGTGGCGGGCGCCGGTTCGGGGATGTTGAGGGTGTAGGCGGCTCCGGTGCGGGCTTTGGCCGAAGGATCGCGCGCTGCGGCACCGCCCAGCATGACTTGCCCGGTTGAAATCAGCGCCTTGATGCGTTCGCGCGACAGGGTCGGCACAAGCGTGGCGAGCGCGCGGTCAAGTCGCCACCCGTCCATCTCGGCCGCGATTGTCGTGCTCACGCTGGAACCCCCTTTGTTCATCGTCTAGGGATGTGGCGATGGGTTTGCGAATATCAAGGGCGCTACAGGCGCAATTGCTGGCCGAGGCCGCAGCGACGCCGGAACGCGAAGTGTGCGGCCT
>CXWL01126113.1_pt1 | contig 27416 bp, 20 predicted proteins | sample 590931 | NCBI WGS metagenome assembly CXWL01 (sample SAMEA3498368, study PRJEB10139) | groundwater metagenome | biome: water well; material: biofilm material | place: Germany | collected 2015-04-27 | reverse complement strand
GGCAAGCGGACGCTCACAGCGACAGCTTGATGCGCACGCCGGGTGTAGCGCTAAATATGCTGCAAAATATGCCGCCGGATGTGGAAACAGCGAAGCCGCCGGACGCATTCAAACGCTACCCCGGCCTGCCACGGCTTGCCCTGCCACGCGACAATCCTGCTGAACCTGGCTTGATGCCTGGCTTGATGCCTGGCTCAATTTTTGGACTAAGCGCAGCCTTGCNNGCGAACTGCTGTACCTGGCAGCCGGGATAACGGCCAGGCGCGAAGGCGTGAACTATCGTGCCGCCCCCTCTGCCGGCGGGCTTTTTCCCAGCGAGCTGTATGTGCTGGTACGTGACAGCGGCATACAGGGATTGGGCGCCGGCCTGTATCACTACGATGCCGAACATCAGCGCCTCGACGTCCTTCATTCTGGCATGACGAAGCACGCCACACCCCTGTTTAGCACGGAAGCTGCCGCCGGCGCCAAGACCCTGCTGGTGCTGACATCCGTATTAAGCCGCACGGCCTACAAATACCACGAGCGGGCCTACCGTCTTAGCCTGGCAGACGCCGGCCACGTGCTGGAAAATCTGCGGCTGGCCGCACATCAGGCCGGGCTGCAGGCAAGCCTGCTGGCGCAATTCGATGAGGCAATCACGGCAAAAACACTGGGCATAGACGGCAAGCAAGAGACAGTGCTTGCCATGATGGCTTTGCGCCGCGCGACAGCAAGCGGCAATGACCAGCCCTTAGCCGGGCTGGCAGACAAGTCCATGCCGGAATCCGCGTCCCCGTTCTCGCCCGCTTCCCCTGAGCTTATCCTGCCCGCGCCCACGCCCGCGCTTCAGGGCGTGTACCACAGCATCACGCACAGGCGCAGCAAAAGGAATTACCTGCCCCAGCCGGTACCGCTCGCTACCCTGTCATCGATGCTGGCCGACATCGCCCAGGCGCCGCAACTGTCTGGGCTTATCCGCATCGATCTGGTGGTCAGCCGGGTGACGGGACTGGCGCCCGGCGTTTATCGCTATCACCGCTCGCGGTCACAGCATGCGCTGCAGCCTGTGCGTTCAGGAGATCTGGCGGCGCAAGCACAGTCAGCCGCCCTGGCGCAGGATGTCATTGGCAATGCGGCTGTCGTGCTGGTGCTATCCGGCGACCGTGAACGCATCCTGGCGCAAGGGCCACTCGGCTACCGCCATCTCTATCTGGAAGCCGGCATGCTGAGCGAGCGCTGGCTGCTGAGTGCGACAGCGCGCGGCCTGGCGGCGTGCCCGGTTGGCGCGTTTTACGATGATCAGGCGGCCGTGCTGATCGGTGCAGATCCCGAGCGCCATCAGGTGCTGCATTTCGCGGCGCTGGGGCTGGCCGCAGAGTGATACGAAAAATCCGCCATCCATCGCAGGCCTCATTCGGTACAATGTCACATGCTCTCAGAATTCGATCTCATCAAGCGCTATTTTGCGCAACATACGGTTTCCGATCCACGCATCGCGCTAGGCATAGGCGACGATTGCGCGCTGCTGAACCCGTCGCCCGGCATGCAACTGGCCATCTCCACCGACATGCTGGTATCGGGCCGGCATTTTTTCCCTGACGCTGACCCTTTCATGCTGGGGCACAAATGCCTGGCGGTGAATCTGTCCGATCTGGCGGCGATGGGTGCGGCCCCTGTGGCATTCACCCTGGCACTGTCGTTACCGGACGCGAACCCGGATTGGCTGGAAAAATTTTCACATGGTTTACTCGCGCTGGCCGATCTGCACCAATGCAGCCTGATCGGTGGCGACACCACCAAAGGCCCGCTCAACATTTGCATCACCGTCTTCGGCGAACTGCCACCGGGCAGCGCATTGCGGCGCGATGCGGCGCAAGTGGGCGATGACATCTGGGTGTCAGGCACTTTGGGCGATGCACGTCTGGCGCTGGCGGCCTACTGGAAAGAGCTCAAGCTAGACGGCGCCGATCATCAGGCTGCCGCGCAACGCATGCATCAGCCCACGCCACGCATCGCATTGGGAATGGCGCTCAGAGGGATTGCCAATGCCGCACTCGATATCTCTGACGGCCTGAGCGGCGACCTCGGGCATATCCTGGAGCGATCCGATGTCGGCGCCAGCCTGCATATCGACAGCCTGCCGGCAGGCCCGGTGTTAAGCCAGCAGACTTTGGCGCAACGCCGCGCGTTCACCCTGGCTGGCGGGGATGATTACGAGCTCTGCTTTACCGCACCGCCAGCGCAACGGGCAGCCGTCGTCGCGGCCGGGCTTGCCTCCAATACCGCAGTGACACGCATAGGCCGCATAGAGCGGGAACAAGGCCTGCACTTGCTGGATGACTTTGGCCAGCCGGTCGCTTTACAATTAAGCTCTTTTGATCATTTCGCCACGCCATGACAACTTCAGAACAAGGCCAGCAAGCCAGAATCGCCAAGCCCAGCGCGCGCTTCATGCTGGCGCATCCGGCACATATACTGGCACAGGGATTTGGCAGCGGCCTGTCGCCCATCATGCCCGGCACATCGGGCACCTTGTTTGCCTGGCTGAGCTTCTATGCATTATCGCTGCGCTGGCCGGATATGTTTACCCCGGCGGCCTGGGTCTGGATCATCGTCGCCGGCTTTGCCATCGGCGTCTGGGCCTGTGCCGTTACCGGAAAAAATATGGGTGTGGCCGACCATGGCAGCATGGTCTGGGATGAGATTATTGCGTTCTGGCTGGTGCTGCTACTGGTGACCCCGGCAGACTTCAAAACCCAGTGCTGGGCCTTTGTCGGCTTCCGTTTTTTTGACATGGTGAAACCACCGCCCATAGGCTATTTTGATCGCCGTTTCAAAGGCGGATTCGGTGTCATGTTTGATGATATCGTGGCGGCGTTTTTTACCCTGCTGGTATTTGCCTTGTGGCAGCGCCTGTAAGAATTCAGGCAGAACCTGACGACGCCTGGTGCGTCTAACCGTTTTTCATTCCGTTTTTCATTTTGACAAAGCTGGCGCCTTGGCGCTGTCAACAAAAGCCGTCAAAAAAACAGGCGCGATGATCAGCATCGCGCCTGTTTTGTTTAGGACGGAAAAATTTACTCTACCGCTACCACGATGGAATGGATGGCTTCCTTCAATTTCGCTTTGGCCAAAGCGCTGCATTGCTCAGGTGTCGCACCCGCTTGCGCCCCTATCGTTGCGGCGGTCTTCATGGGCTCGTAGATAAAGTTTTTCCCGCTGACAGGCACCATCATTGCGCGCGCCGCAACGATACACAATTTATGCTCATCAAAACCACCATTGACTTCACTCAGGTAACCCCATTTTTTCACGGGAAATTGCCTGGCTAATTTTTCCGGCAAATTTTCCAGCCACAAGGCTGTCGCAGTGCTGTCATTAATCAACATCGCCGGCGAATTGTTTTTGATCTTGAATTTTGCTGCGGCAGCCATCGCATTGGCGGAAAACAGCAGAGTGCTGACCAGCAGCAAAGGAGTTAATCGACGGATCATCATGGGCCTCAATATGGTTGTTTGTATGGTTTTATATTGACTGAAATGCGCTGACAATTATAACAAGCGCCGCATTGAAGTAGTAAAAAAGGCATTGCGCTGTCGTCATTTTGACGCTCGCCGCCACATCCTTGCAGATCTGGCCTGCGCGGCTTAATGCCGAGCATGAAAATGCCTGCAATTAAGCGATAAAAAACCGCAAAATAATTCTGGCAAAGTGGTAAAGTATTTCTGTACGCAAAACTAGGAGACCCTGCCATGCTTAACGCTATTGATCTTGCAGAAAAAGTTGGTGATGCCCTCAAATCGAGAAAACTATTGCTGACAGTTGCCGAATCCTGCACTGGCGGCGGCATCTGTCAGGCGATCACAGAAATTGCCGGTTCCTCAGAATGGTTTGATTGCGGCTTCGTCAGTTATTCCAATTCTTCCAAATCAGAAATGCTGGATATTTCGCCTTCGCTGATCGCGCAACATGGCGCCGTGAGTGAGGAGATTGCCGCCGCGATGGCGCAAGGCGCCTTAGCCAACTCGGAAGCGCATATCGCGCTTTCAACGACGGGCATCGCGGGGCCGGGCGGTGCGGTTCCGGGCAAACCCGTGGGTACCATCTGTTTTGGCTGGCTGGCCGGCGGCGTCATGCACACCGAACGAAAAGTGTTTACCGGCGACCGCCATGAGGTGCGCGAGCAGACCGTCATTTATGCGCTTGACCGCTTGCTACGTTATATCGATGAAATGTAGCGGAGATATGCTAGATCGGATATCAATAAAATGCGATCAAAATGAAAAAACCTTGCACAGGCAAGGTTTTTTTTCATCTACTCATCGCTCACTAGGCACTAGCGGCAGGCATTGATCGCGTCGCGCGTTTCTTGCGCCACCCGCCGTGCAGCCTGACTAAAATGTTCGCCATCCAAAGGCTTGGCATACAAGATTGCCCGGGAAGAATTGATCATCATCCCCTTGCCATCTGCAGTTTTTCCGGCGCTCACCGTCGCGGCAACATCGCCGCCCTGCGCGCCTATACCGGGAACCAGCAAAGGCATATCGCCTATGATGTTGCGCACCTGCGCCAGCTCTTGCGGAAACGTCGCGCCGACCACCAGCGCACATTGACCGTTGGTATTCCACTTCTCCGCCACCAGCTTTGCCACATGCTGATACAAGGGCTTGCCGTCTACATTCAAAAACTGCAGGTCAGAACCGCCGGCATTAGAGGTACGGCACAAGACGATCGCCCCGCGGTCTTGCCACTCCATATACGGCGCAACTGAATCGTAACCCATGTAAGGATTGACTGTGACCGCATCGGCGTCGTAACGCTCGAAAGCCTCACGCGCATATTGCTCTGCCGTGGCGCCGATATCGCCGCGCTTGGCATCGAGAATGATGGGGATGGCCGGATAAGCGCTCTTGATATAACGGCAAATATCTTCCAGCTGCCCTTCTGCGCGCAACGCCGCAAAATAGGCGATTTGCGGCTTGAATGCACAGGCCAGATCGGCGCTCGCATCGATGATGGCTTTACAGAAAGTGACGATCGCATCCGGCTGCTGCGCCAGCTCCGCAGGAAACTTGCTGACATCGGGATCAAGCCCGACACACAATAAGGAGTCATTGCTAGCCCATGCGGCTGATAGTTTTTCGATAAAAGTCATGTTGCGCCTTTGCAGAAAGAAGGTGTGCAGATGCACAAAACGGCGTCATTATACCCGCTAGCCGGCGCCAGCCTGCAGGCTAATCTGCCGGCCAGGTAAGGCGCAAGCTGCGCAGATGGCGCCATCTCCGGCCATTCCGGACTCAGAACGCCGCTATCCCGGTCTGGGCGCGGCCCAGGATAAGCGCATGAATGTCATGCGTGCCTTCGTAAGTATTCACCACTTCCAGATTGACCAGATGGCGCGCGATGCCGAACTCATCCGAGATGCCATTACCGCCCAGCATATCGCGCGCCATGCGTGCAATCTCCAGCGATTTTCCGCAGGAATTGCGCTTCATGATGGAGGTGATCTCTACCGATGCCGTGCCCTCGTCCTTCATGCGCCCCAGACGCAGACAGCCTTGCAGCGCCATCGTGATTTCGGTCTGCATGTCGGCGAGCTTTTTCTGTATCAGCTGATTGGCGGCGAGCGGACGGCCAAATTGCATTCTGTCCATGGTGTACTGGCGCGCCGTATGCCAGCAAAACTCCGCCGCACCCAGTGCGCCCCAAGCGATGCCGAAGCGCGCTGAATTCAAACAGGTGAAAGGCCCTTTCAAGCCCTCTACATGCGGCAAAAGATTCTCTTCCGGTACAAACACCTCATCCATCACGATTTCCCCCGTGACCGATGCGCGCAGGCCGACCTTGCCGTGTATCGCCGGCGCAGTCAAGCCTTCCCAGCCCTTTTCAAGGATAAAGCCACGGATACGGCCATCGTCGGTTTTCGCCCACACCACGAACACATCGGCGATAGGGCTATTGGTAATCCACATCTTGGCGCCGGACATGAGATAACCGCCATCGACGGTCTTGGCACGGCTGACCATGCTGCCGGGGTCAGAGCCATGATCGGGCTCGGTCAGGCCAAAACAGCCTATCCATTCGCCCGAGGCCAACTTCGGCAGATATTTCTGTTTTTGCGCTTCACTGCCGAATTCATTGATAGGCACCATCACCAGTGAGCTTTGTACGCTCATCATGGAACGATAGCCGGAATCGATACGCTCGACTTCGCGCGCCGCCAGGCCGTAACAAACATAATTGAGCCCCGCGCCACCGTACCGGGTGGGGATCATAGAGCCGAGCAAACCTAGCTCGCCCATCTCGCGGAAGATCGCAGGATCAGTGCGTTCATGGCGAAAAGCGTCGAGCACCCTGGGCGCCAGTTTTTCTTCACAATAGACACGGGCCGCCTCCTGCACCATACGCTCGTCATCGCTCAGCTGCGCGGATAGCAAGAGAGGATCGTCCCATTGAAATAATGCTTTTGCCATTTTTATCTGTCCTGATTGAGGGTAAGTTAACTTCATTTGTATGGGGTCGGATGCGTGATTATTGCGCCGCCATGCAGCATCAGCCGCGAACCCCTTTATTCATGATCAAAAAGCGACGGCCAGCTCAGTTTGCCGTCAATTTAATCCCGAAAGCGATCAGCGCCACGCCAGCAATTTTATGCGCCACTTTGGAAATGGCGGCACTGCGCTTTAATCGTCGCGTGATGACATTGACCAGCAACACAACCGCAAAACAAAATAGTATCGTCAGCGAGCTGATCGTCACTGCCATTGCCAGCAAGGTCCAGACACCATGGTGCTGCTCGGGGTTGATAAACAGGGGGAAGAAAGCCATGTAAAAAACGATCGCTTTCGGATTCATCAAGGTAATAAAAAACAAGCGGCGAAAATGTTCGTGCTGTTCCGCTGTTTCAGCGGCCGGTGCGCTTGACGCAGGCTTGACGCGCAACAGGCCGATACCAAGATAAACCAGGTAAGCCGCTCCCACATACTGTATCGCCTTGAACACCAGCGGGTTCGCCTGCAACAAGGCTGCCACACCTATACCAGCGAGCAACATGTGAACCCAATCGCCTACCACTACACCCAATGTACTGGCAAAACCGGCCCGCCTGCCATCCTTACCCGCAGCGGCCACGATACCCAATAGGCCAGGACCGGGAATGGCGAGAAATAACAGTACGGTGAGAACAAAACTGAAATAATTGATGATGCCAAACATAAAGCGTCCTTTACAAAAGCGGGAGCAATAAAGCGAAATTCATCCTCCTATTATAAGGTCGATCAATGCAGACTTAGTATGGACTTAAATGCGGACTCTATGATGGGCTTGATGCAAACTCAGGAAAAGGCATGGACGATCAGCGCCTGACACTATCCATTATGGCGCAACAGCACGAAGCGGGTGCGGGTAGCGGTAAGGTGTATATCCTGGCTTGGGATAGAGAAAATAATCACGGTTCAGGCCTATCGAAGCAGGACAGGTATTATCAATCCCGTTCACCGTGGCCGCATTGCCGGCTTGTACAACGTTGTTCCAGATATACAATGACCGTATTTGGTCTGCACCTGGATAAACCCCGCAGCTAAAGCCTTCCACCATCAATTCGACCGCCCGGCTGATCTTTGCGCTGGTGGTATTATTGAAAATAACACCATCCCCTCCCCTGATGCCAATGGCGCTTCTCTGCAAGCCCGAGGCGATATTTGTTGCATAATTATTGTTATAAATTTCATAGCTGCGCGAGCCGCGTGGGGAAGACGACAAGCCATGCGCATCGGTCATGGCAAAATCCCTGGCAGATTCCTGGCCGACCACGGTGTTGTAGCGAAATACAAAGACAGAGCCGTTATTAGAAGCGATGTTATGCCGGTTGCCGGAGAAATAATTATCTTCGACAAATACCGCATTTTCCGACCCCAGATCCAGCGCCGGCCATGTGCCGCCGCCATACACCACGACGCCATAACCGAGGTTCATCAGGTTGGTGCTGAAATTGTTGAAAAAGATATTGTTAAAAATGACGCCGCGCTGGTTCGCCGAGTCGCCCACATACACAGCGCTGAAGATGAAATTGACGAATTTGGATCCAGACACCTTGAAGTCAATGCAGCCACGCAATAAGCCCAGGCCCTTGTCCTGAATCGCCCCGTCACCGTTGCCGACCAGAGCCAGGTTGGAGACCACAGCGCGCCTGCCATTGGAGCAATTGTATGCGATCAGGTAGTTCGTATTATTTACCGCACCGATGCGCCGTATTGTCGTCACATCCTGACCCGCACCGTTCAAGTAGACGCCTGCCGGCACATTCAACTGCTGTACGCCCCAGTTGCAATCACCGGCCGGAATGTCAACGATAGTGCCGGCGGGGCCGGCGCTGGCCGCATTCACTGCAGACAGCACATCGGCATACGCGCAGCTCACCGCCGCTATCGACGTAGCGGGAACTGTAGGGTTTGTCGGTACCGTGGGCGTTGTGGGTATCGTGGGCACACTCGGTGTTGCCGGTGTCGTCGGTACGCTTGGCGTCGTTGCATTCGGATCATTTGGCGACGTCGGTGACGATGCGGTTCCGCCGCACGCAACCAGGACGCAGACGCAGACAACCAGACGGTGTTTATAAAAATTCAGATCCAGCAACGGCTGAGCGCCTGGAGAATAAATGTCCATTGATCCAATTTCTCTTTAATTTTCACTAAGCACAGATGGAGGGGCAACGACGGTGAGAATGACAATTCATCAGTCGCCCGTCGCAAGCCGCCGTTCAGTGACCCGGTTTATTTACACAGGAATGGTCGGACTTTTCTATGGCTGGCACTTTGCGTTTTGACAAACGCGACCGGTGTTCTTTTATGCTGGCAAAAATGACGCCTGGTAGCACGGGCAATAAAAAACCCCTGAGCCGATGGGAATCAGGGGTTAATTGTTAACTACCATCAACTATTCTTAACAGGAAATTTGGTCCCTCCGACAAGAATCGAACTTGTATCCCACGCTTAGGAGGCATGTGCACTATCCATTGTGCTACGGAGAGACGCTAAGAAATGNNGCAGTGGCGTACAATACTGCTTTTATTTACCCCGCATCGGCTCTTTTTAGCCTTACAGAAGTATTTATGGCAGTCATTTCCCTTAGTAACGCCCAACTCGCATTCGGGCACGTCGCCCTGCTCGATCATGCAGAATTTTCTTTAGAAACCTCAGAGCGTGTCGGCCTGATCGGCCGCAACGGCACCGGCAAATCCTCACTGTTAAAGATAATCGCGGGCAGGTTCAAGCTCGACGATGGCCTGCTGGTGATGCAACAAGGCATCAAGATTGCCTATGTAGAGCAAGAGCCGCAGTTTGATCCTAATTTAAGCGTGTTTGACGCAGTCGCATCCGGTCTGGGTGAAATGCCCGCCTTGTTGCAGGAATACGAAGCCATCACCGGCCAGTTTGGCGGCGACAATGACGATGCGCTGATGGAGCGTATGCACGACATCCAGGTACAGATTGATGCCGCCGACGCCTGGAGCCTGAACAATACGGTCGAGACCACGCTCGACAAGCTTAACCTTGCCAAAGATTCGCTGATGAGCACGCTCTCTGGCGGTATGAAGAAGCGCGTGGCGCTGGCATGCGCACTGGTCAGCGCGCCTGACGTGCTGCTGCTGGATGAACCAACCAACCATCTGGATTTCTCCTCCATTCTGTGGCTGGAAGGTCTGTTGCGTGATTTCAAGGGCAGCGTGCTGTTCATCACGCATGACCGTAGTTTCCTCGACAACGTGACCACGCGCATCATCGAACTTGACCGCGGCAAGATCACCTCTTTCCCCGGCAACTTCACAACTTATCAGGTACGCAAGGCAGAACAGCTGGAAGTCGAAGAAGTCGAAGCGGCCAAGTTTGACAAGTTCCTGGCGCAGGAAGAAATCTGGATACGCAAAGGCGTCAAAGCCCGCCGCGTGCGCGACGAAGGACGCGTCAAGCGTCTGGAACATTTGCGTCTTGAACGCAGTGCCCGCCGCGAACAACAAGGCCAGGTCCGTCTTGATGTCACGACTGGCGAGCGCTCGGGCAAGATCGTGGCGGAACTGGAAAACGTCAGCAAGAGCTTTGGCCAGAAGAATGTCATCGTCGATTTCTCCAGCATCATTTTGCGTGGCGACAAAATCGGCCTGATCGGCCAGAACGGTGCCGGCAAGACCACCCTGCTCAAGCTGATTCTGGGGCAAGACCAGCCGGACAGCGGCACCATCAAGCAAGGTACCAAGTTACAGATCGCGTATTTCGATCAGATGCGCAGCCAGTTAAATGACGACGACAGCCTGGCCGAAACCATTTCCCCGGGTAGTGACTGGGTAGAAGTCAACGGCCAGCGCAAGCACGTGATGTCTTACCTCGGCGACTTTTTGTTTGCACCGGAACGCGCACGCTCACCGGTCAAATCGCTGTCGGGCGGCGAACGCAACCGCCTCTTGCTGGCGCGCCTGTTCGCCAAACCAGCCAACGTTCTGGTGCTCGATGAACCGACCAACGATCTGGATATCGAAACGCTGGAATTGCTGGAAGAACTACTTGAAAATTACGAAGGCACGGTTTTCCTGGTCAGCCACGACAGAACTTTCCTCGATAACGTCGTGACACAAGTCATCGCGTCCGAAGGCGAAGGCCGCTGGAAAGAATACGTCGGCGGTTATTCCGATTGGGAAAAATACCGCACCGCCGCGCCAGCGCCAAGCAAGACAGCGATAGGCAAACCTGAGCAAAAGGCAGCTGCTGCAGCCGCACCGGTGGTCGCCAAGCAAAAGAAACTCAGCTACAAAGAGCAGAAAGAGCTGGATGANNCTGTACAAGAAAAGCAAAGCCGACGACATCCGCAAGATGAACGAACGCTTCGCCGAACTGGACGATCTGCTGCTGGCAGCGATGGAAAAATGGGACTTATTGGCTTGAATTAGCTGGATAGCGGGCGCTTAATTCCTGCCAATGGCATGCCCTGTCACGCAATACCGGTGCGGGCTGCAGGCCAGACCGGCTTGAAAGGCGCAGCAGGATTGCGCGGTGGCCGTGCCACTATTTCACTTTTTCGACGATGCAAATAAAAACGAGACACATGGCAGCCCATGTGTCTCGTTTTTTTATTGGACTGAACGGACAATCCGTCTGGTCAGCGCACGGCCTTGCGGAAGTCGCGCAAGCGAAATCCCATCAGGAGCAAGGCGGAAAAGTATGTCAGCATGCATGCCAGGATGACCCCGCCCAGCATGCTGATGCGCGTCAGCTTGTGGCTCTTTAAGCCTATCCAGTCCACCTGCCCAGACAAGGCCAGCGCGACCGTCGCCATCAGTATCAATGCGACCGACAATTTCAGCAGGAAAGACAGCCAGCCTTGTTCCGGCACATAAATGCCACGCTGGCGCAGGCCGCGATACAGCATCGCGGCATTGACGCAGGCGCCCAAGCCTACCGACAATGCCAGGCCNNGCCAGAATCTTCACAAAGATCAGGCCGACCAGGCCTACGCCATACGCCGTGACCGCCTGCCCCGTCATGGCAACCGCGTGGGCATCAAATTTCCCGTTATGAAATAGCGTCGCTGTCAACGCCTCAGGCAACGTGGCCAACGCCACCGCCGCCGGCATCGCCAGCAAACAGGTCAGGCGCAACCCCCAATCGAGCAATGACGAATATTCGGAAGTATCCGCATCATAATTTGCCTTGGCCAGGCTAGGCAGCAAGACCGTCCCCAAGGCTACGCCCAGCAAGGCGGTAGGGAACTCCATCAGGCGGTCGGCCGATGTCAGCCAGGACATGCTGCCATCGGGCATATGCGACGCCCATGTCGAGTTGATCAGCACGCTGATTTGCGTGGCAGACACTGCCAGCACTGCCGGTCCCATCTGGCGCAACACGCGCACCACGCCAGGATCGCGCAAGGCAAACATCGGGTTCAATTGCACGCTGGGCAGCATGCCTATCTTGATCAGGGCAGGCACCTGGATCAGCAATTGCAAAACGCCACCGGCAAATACCGCAATCGCCAACGCATAAATCGGTTGCGCCAGATGCTGCGCCAGAAACAAGGAGGCAGCGATGGAGGACAGATTCAACAGAACCGGGGTAAACGCAGGTATCCTGAACTCGCGCCAGGTGTTCAAAATACCGCTGGCCAGGGCCACCAGGGAAATGAAACCGATATACGGAAACATGATGCGCGTCATCACCACCGTCAGTTCAAACTTGGCGGGATTATCAGCAAAACCGGAAGCGAACAAGTAGACAAACACCGGTGCGCCGCCGACACCTACGACGCAAGTCAACACCAAGGCCCACACCAGAACCGTGGCAACATGATCGACCAAAGTCTTGGTCGCCTCATCGCCCTGCTTATTTTTATATTCGGCCAGAATAGGGACAAAAGCCTGAGAAAAAGCGCCCTCGGCAAACAAGCGCCGAAAAAAATTCGGTATGCGCATGGCGGCATAATAGGCGTCAGTCAAACTGCTAGCACCGAAGTAACTGTTAATCAGGACATCGCGTATCAGGCCAGTAATGCGCGACAGCATCGTCATGCCACTGATGGTGGCGAGTGTTTTCAATAAGTTCATGGATCGGCATTATAACGGCAGCCCGACCACCCCACCGCACATTGCGGGCAGGAGTAAAAAATTCAGGAAATGCGCTGCCCTCACTTTAGCTACCCTTCGCCGCCGCGACTCAAGGACAGGCAGTCACAGAATCAGAGCGGGATTTCTTGAGGAGTTTTCAAACTTAACGCCGAATTTGAAAAAACTTCTGCTATAATTGCGCGCTTCGCATGTTTGAAGTTGCTTGATACGACATGTGTAGCAGCAGGAGAGATGGATGAGTGGTTTAAGTCACACGCCTGGAAAGCGTGCGTAGGTTCATAGCCTACCGGGGGTTCGAATCCCCCTTTCTCCGCCAAGTACACGTTTTAAGAAGTCCAATTAAGTCCAATAACCCGCCTCAAGCCCAGTGCTGATGCGGGTTTTTTGTTCTCTAAGGGTTTTTAGCGTCCATTGACATCCAACATTCATGACAGTATCTTTAACAGCATCTACTGTCAAAAGAAAATCGGATACTGTAAAGATGCCAAAGTTAGCCATTCCGCTGAAAGACTTGCAGGTAAAATCCGCAAAAGCCAAAGACAAGGACTACCGACTGACAGATGGAGGCGGTCTGTACCTGCTCATTAACACGGATGGCGCGAAGTATTGGCGCATGGATTACCGCCTGAACGATAGGCGTAATACACTGGCATTCGGCAAATATCCTGACATATCGCTTGGACAGGCAAGAGATGAGCGCAAAGCGGCGCGCGACCTTATCAATGCAGGAACAGACCCTGCAACGGCACGGGACGTGAAAAGGCGGCTTGATAGTGATGCCAATGCCAACACCTTTGAAAAGATCGCCCGTGAGTGGCATACCAACCGTTTAAGCACTTGGAGTGCGTCAACTGCTAAAGATACGATCAACCGGTTAGAGAAAGACATTTTCCCAGAAATCGGCAAACTACCTATAGGAAAGATCACGCATCAGCAAATGATTGCAGCTTTACGCAAGGTTGAGGAACGCGGCGCGGGTGAAGTAGCGCACCGTTTGAAAGCAACCTGTGTCAGAGTGTTTAGCTATGCCAACCAGAACGGCATCGAAAACAAAAATCCAGCGGCAGACCTGAAAGACGTTTTAAAACACGTCAAGAGCGAACACTTTGCCACAATCGCACCAGATGAACTTCCTGCATTTCTCAAAGCATTAAAAGAAAACAATGCAAGGCTCTACCTCCCTACCCGCTTTGCCATCCGCTTAATGCTGCTGATCTTCGTCCGAAGTAGTGAGCTACGAACCACTCCTTGGAGCGAGATTAACTTAGAGACTGGAGAATGGGTCATACCGTGGCAACGCATGAAGCGCGGTAAGTTAACGGTCAACCCTGACACTACAGATCACCAAGTTTGTTTATCGCGCCAAGGATTAGAAACACTGCGAGAGCTTCACCAATACACAGGCGGGAGCAAGTACCTTTTTCCAAATCAACGCGACCATGAAAAGCCAATGAGCGGCGATGCAATCCGCATGGCATTAAATCGCATGGGTTACGAAGGCAAGATGACGACACACGGCTTTAGGGCTTTGGCGATGACGACATTAAAAGAAAAACTAGGTTATCGGCATGAGACCGTGGACAGGCAACTTGCCCACGCTCAGAAAGACAAGGTAGCCAGCGCCTATGATAGAGCGCAATTTTTAGACGAACGTAAAAAGATGATGCAACACTGGGCGGATTACACGGATGGCTTGCTAAGTAGCCCGAACGTGTTACCGTTCAAAGTAGCATAAACAGAGTTTCACCGAGCCTGACGGCATCAGGCAAGCGGCGAAATAAGTGCGGGAACACTTAGACCACCTAACCACAAAAAGAACTACAAAGGAGTTTGAATCATGGCTGAAGTGAAGTTTAACATTGCACAGAAAAAAATCGGCACCTTGGATGATCTAGGGAGCGATGTCCGGTGGATTGGCGATAACATAGGCATGGGCGATAGTGAAGAAATTATAACTATTGCAGATAAAACAGGATGTCACGCTTATTCAACGTTTGACGAATTGCGGTCACACCCAGCATGGATGCGCTTAGATGAATATAGCCGCAAACGTATAACGATGGATTAGAAGCGGCCGCACGATATTAAGACTCACCAGTTTAACCATGCCTACTGCGACGGCGGGAAAACAGAGTTTGCCTCTTTTACTCTGCTGGCATGAGTAAATTAAAGATTTATAGCTATTCGGTAGATTTATTTACAGACAATGGAGAAGCATTTTTTAGTGCTAGTTAGTACCTGCCAACATTGCATGAACTACTGTATGCCGCTTTAAAGAAGTCAATTGGAAATTTAATATAATTAATCACGAAATGTTTCGGAAAATCGCCTGTGAAACGCAGAATTAATGCGTAAGGTGATGATTTAATTGGGTTTATCCAATTTTGATTATTGTCGATTGCTAAAGAACGATGTTGTCCATTACAATGATCTGGCAACAATGGAGTACCGCAAGTGAAACACCAATACCTGAAACACCAATCGAACGACCGCATTAAACGAAGGAATGAATCAAATGAAAAAACTCACTCAATTTAGCCGTAACTTAATATTTTTAAGTCAACGGCGGCTTATAAGGGACTACCATGCAATCTCATCAATCGCCTTCTGTCACATCACCTAAGTTTGCAACTGCCACAGTTTCACCAGCTTTAAAATCAATAACTTCCGCAACACAACTTCCGCAAACAGGCTTTGTTCGCCTGCCCAAAGTTCTATCCATTTACCCTGTATCAAAATCCACTTGGTGGGCTGGCATTAAGTCCGGCAAATACCCTGCTGGAATCAAACTATCTGAGCGCGTCACGGCTTGGCGAGTTGAGGATATACACGCCTTAATCAGTCAATTAGCCCCTATCGCATCTTAGGGGCGAACCATGAAAACACATACAAAAACAGCCACCGCGCAAACGGTAGCTGCTGAAAACACACGCCCAAATTTTAACACGTTGGTCGTTCATTTATCCAAGGGCGAACCCGTCACGGACTCGCTGGCAATCGCGCATGAATTTGGAAGGCGACACGACAATGTTATTCAATCGCTTGAAAATTTGGTCAAAGATGGCACGATCAACCGCCTTGATTTTAAGGTGGTTAAATACCTTGATGCCAAGGGAGAACAGCGCAAGAAAATAGAATTATCCGAACGTGGGGCATTAATCGCCATGCCGTTTATTGGTGGGAAAAAGTCACGGCAAGGACAATCAATTCTCGTTAATTCGTTCCTGGCGATGCGTGCGGAAGCGACCGGTCAAGCGCCATGGGTTGAATCACGCAAGGCGGCTGCTGTAAGCTACATCACCATGTCGGAAACCTTGCAAGAAAGGCGAGAAGATCAAGGCAAGGCGACTGCTGGCTATCACTACTGCAATGAAGCCAAAATGATAAACGGCATCTTGTTTGATACAGCGGGTGCGGTAGATCGTAAAACGCTATCAAGCAAACAGTTATCTTTGCTGGTCAGGGTAGAAAGTAAAAACGCTATCTTGATCGGCACTGGAAAAGAATTTGCAGAGCGTAAAGCGGCATTGATTCAATATGTCGCCAAGCTCATAGCAAAGACGCTTCCAAGATTGAGTGGTGCAGCATGATCGCGGCGATGAAGTATTTCTTCATCAAGCTGGCATTGCTGCTGCAGTCTGTCCCAGTATCTTTGGGGGTGCGACCATGACACACGCCCATTTTCTCAGGATTAAAAAGCTAACGGGCAAGAACATCATCCAAGTAGCGGCAAAACACAACTGTCGAGAATTGGCGGCTGAAATTGGCTTAACGGCAGAGAGTCACATTGACCCGAAGCGCATCAGGCACAACATTATTTTAAGGGGCGCGGATACGGCTGCTGGCATTGCTGGCGCTGCGCAAAGACTTATGGATGATGCTGAGGTCAAGCCATTGCGCAAAGATGCTGTAAGGGCGCTAGAGATCATTTTCAGCCTACACGCTGAATCTACGATTGCGCACCGCCCTTATTTTGAAGATGCGACACGATGGGCAGAAGACTATTTTAATGTTCCTGCTATCTCGTCAATCATCCATCTAGATGAAGCGGCACCACACTGTCATGTTATTTTGCTGCCGTTAATTGATGGGCGCATGGTTGGCTCAGATTTAATGGGCGGTCGGTCAAAGATAGTGGCGCATCAATCCAACTTTCACGACAAGGTGGGCAAGTGTTACGGGTTGGCACGCATGACGATCAGGAAGCGGCTTAACGCATCAATCAGGCGTGAAGCGGTGGAGTTAGCCTTCATTGCTTTGGAAGCCAACAGCGGGCTCAATAGCGGCATTATTCGCGTATTGATCGAACCGCACCAAGTCAATCCAGCGCCATTACTCGCTGCTTTAAATCTGGATATGCCAAAGCCAGAAATAAAAGGCACGTTCGCAGGAATAATGACCAAGAAAATGAGGCCAGATAAACCTATAGGGTTCAATCAACAGCGCAACAAGAAACCTATAGGGTTTGATATTGAGTCACCAGAAAACACCGAACCCTATGTCTCTGTAGGGTTCCAATTATCTGACACTGTTCTTTTACCTAAATCTGAGCCAATCCAAGAAGACTATCAACGAGAATCTGACAGCAATCAATCATCAGACTGCTGGAACGAATCTTTAGGCGAGTTCATCAAGCGACCCGTTAAGGCATCAAAGAAGCCAGTCATCAAGGCAACTGTCGACAACACATTGCAATCCATGGGCAAGGTAAGAAGCGCACCGTCAAGAGTCATGTGATGTTAGCGACATAGAGGCACCCAGACAGCCTACTGCAATGGTGGGCTGTCATTTCTAAAGTAGAGCCAAGTAGAAGCATAGCGACCCCATAGGGCGGGGCAAAAGTACCCAGCATCATAAGCGGACACCGACTGTTATCTTTTCCCTTCACAAACCCTAACCAAAAAAGATACGTGGGGGCGGGTTAAAAGTCTATAGCACCCAGACTGGACACCGACTGTTGTCTTTTCATGTCATAAGCGTGGACAAAAAAGATATATGGGCGGGATAAAAGTCTGGGCATTCAATACCGGACACCGGCTGTAAAGCGCTTATTGACTCTAAACACACAAAACGCCAAGGAATTAAATCGACACATGCTGCAATCGTTGTGCGCGCGCGTGCGCGAGGGCACAAGGGCAAATGCTGCTAACAGCAAAAAAACAGCAATGCGCGCGCGAGGGCATAAGTACATTTCCATTGCTAACAACAAGAAAACAACAAGAGCGCCTTCACTGGCAAGCACAGAAAACGATCAGGGCAACAATCGGCAGCTTGAAAAACAATCAAAATCAATCAACTGAAAAATAATCAAATAATCAAATAATCAAATAATGAAAAAAACTATTAAGACATAGAATTGATAGTTAAATATTATCAGCGTTCATGCTTACTCTTTTTTGGTGAGCTCTCGATTAGCAAGTAAATCAAGAACGGAATATTTTTTAGCAGTATCAGTGACAGCATTTCGACTTAACGAAATATGTAGATCGTTTATTCATGCGGTTTTCAACGGTTTGTTCGACTTCCCCTTTCCGCCAAAAATAGCGCAAATCTTATCCAAAGATTTGCTTAAAGAGCCTCTAAGGAATCAACGCCTTAGGGGCTTTTTTACGCCCATAGCGGCAAAGTATGCCCATTGACAGCCACAGTTTTGCATCCATTCTTGCATCCATGGATGAACCCATAAAAACTGATGGATGCAAAAAATGCCTAAACTAGCCAAGCCACTGACAGACATGCAGGTAAAAAGCTGCAATTCATACTTAAACAACGTCTTAGGGATACAGGATTACTCAAATGCCTATAATGACCAGTTCACAATTTAAAAACTGTAAAAAATTAACTCATAACAATTTTCAATCTTTTTGCATTACTCATTTTTCCTTCAATCCAAATTCCAATCGAATGCCACATTGACTAGCCATTCGACCCCACCCACAATCAGGTGAAATGTCATCGCTCAGTTTTGAGAGCGAGTTTGCGCTCAACGTGATCAACTTTGAACGCGTACGGGACTTCCCCAATTTGGTCAATTATTGCCTCCGTGGCGGCTTCACCATTAACCTCGACCGTCCAAAAAAACGGATCTAAGTCTTGAAGGTGAGCCGTATCCTCTCCATTGAGCCGTCGTAGAACGAGCCCCCCCGACGGAACATGGTAATAAGAGGTCTCTAGTTGGTCTTCGCTCACATGTTTAACCTCGACTTTAACTTCCTTTGACTGAAATATCTCAATCGTTTTGCCTACGGGAAATTTATCTGGTTGAACTAGCGCTTCTGATATTTTCTCCTCTACTTTTTCTTGTACGTTTTGATCTTTCTGCTTAGCGAGACCGGCAAAAAGCACGTGGACCTCATCTCTAGTTTTGGTCAAAAAGGTACAGGCGAGTGAAAGACACAATGTCGTGTAATTTTCCTCTACAGGGCTGGGGAGTCCTCGCCCTCTATCAGGTTCGTCTCCACCCATCCGGTAGAACGACATCGGAAGACTATGCACGTGACTGGATAGCAGGATATATAAATAGCGGAACGTCGTTTTCTCAAGACCGGCACGCTCGGCAATGTCTTCAAGCGGCATGAGGTAAGTAGTTTGACCGTTCAAGATCTTTTTTTGGCCCCCAGGAAGTGAGTTGAAGAAACTGTTCGCTTTGAGCCGTTCGCGAAGTTCGTCAGCCTGCTGGTCGAATCCGGCAACTTGATCACTCTGCCCCAACGCATCGAAGAGGCGTCGACGCGCTGTGCAATCATGCAGGTTCAAGATGTTCCAACGACATTGCCACTCATCGTCAGGGCACTGGTCAGTGCAGAGGTAATAGTAAACCAGCCTTGCCTCCAACATAGTCCTCGCGATACCCGCAGCGGTGGCGTAATCCCAATGTTCGATCTGCTTGGCGGCCCATGGGCTATGCGGCGCAAGGCTCACGAGACTTACGCCTTTCGTGATAAGACTGGTGAAGAGGACAGAGGCATAGAAATGGCGCGATGTAGGGGCTGGAATTCCGCCATATCTATGCGAGACGTGCATACACTCTCGGACAATATTATCAAGAGCGTCTAAGCGCTCCTTATAGCTCGCGGACGGCTCTTTGCCCAAGTTTGCATGGTCAAGCAAATCCTCAAAGTCGGTCGAATCGGTCATCCAGTCTTAACTCCATAATGGTATCTCAATGGCCAGAGACCTACTTAGTGTCCATACCTTAGCCGCTAGACACATGTTCTAAGATTCCGATCCAGCTATAAACATCCAACATTGCGAGTGGATCCAGTTCCACAAGCCTAGCATGGATTGTCCTCGCTAGCGGACAGCAATTTAGATTAGGGGGGGTGTTTTTGACGGTATTGGTGACGGTATGAGGTTCATCGAAAATGGATAGATTGTTTATCCATAAAGTTTTCAAGGCACGATTAGACTTCCCCTTTCCGCCAAAAATAGCGCAAATCTTATTCAAAGATTTGCTTAAAGAGCCTCTAGGGAATCAACGCCTTAGGGGCTCTTTTACATTACGGCCCTCCTTCTTCAATTAGCAATTATTTAACGCTATCCGCAACCAGCAATTCAGGTGCAGAAAGCGGCAGAACGATGGTAAAACAGCTGCCTTGCCCAAGTTCGCTCTCAAGATTAAGCGTGCCGCCCAGCACTCCCGTCACCAGATTGTAGGCGATATTCATGCCCAGACCTGAGCCGCCCTGGCCCAGCTTGGTAGTAAAAAATGGATCAAATACGTGCTTACGGTCGGCCTCGTCGATACCGACACCGTTGTCACTGAAGCAGACTTCTACATGCTGTTCGTCAAGCAGTTTACTGATGAGCCGCATCTTGCCCTTATCTCGCCCTTCAAATCCGTGCGACAAGGCGTTGGTCATGAAGTTAGTGATGATCTGGCCCAGCGGGCCCGGGAAGCTATCCATCTGTATCTGCTCGGCCAGGTCCATTTCCAGGATATACGGGCTATTTTTATACATCGGCGACAAGGTGGAAACGACCTCTTCCAACGCCGATTTCAGATCGAATTGGCGGCGCTGGCTACTCGACTGATCTACCGCGACTTGCTTGAAGCTGCGAATCAGATCGCGCGCCACGCCCAAGGTGCGCATCAGTATCGCGGTCCCGTTGCTGGCATTTTGCAGATACCGGTCAAGCGAGGATTTGCGCAATTTACCTTCCGCCATCTCGATTAACAGATCGCGCGTCTTATCCTGCAGGGTACTGGCGACGGTAACGCTGTTGCCTATCGGGGTGTTGAGCTCATGGGCGACACCAGCCACGAGCAAACCCAGGGCTGCCATCTTTTCGGCGCGTATCAGTTCATCTTGCGTGTGTTTCAAGGAATCCAATGCGATGGCAAGCTCATGGTTGGCCTGCTCCAGCTTGATTGTCCTCTGCCGCACTCGCGCCTCAAGCTCGGCGGTCATCTCGCGGATTTCTTTTTCAACCTCATACTGTCTGGTCACGTCGAGCAGAGAAAAGATGAACATCTGCTCGCCATTGAGCACGAATAGCCTCGATGACAGCAGGCAGATCAAAATTCTTCCGTCCTTGCAGCGCTGGTGTATTTCCAATCGGTCGACTTTGCCCTCGGTCATCAACGTGCGTATCATCCCCTCGCGCTCTTCCGGCTGGTTCCAGGCATTCATCTCCAGCGCCGTCATGCCGATGGTTTCTTCACGTGTATAGCCGAGTTTATCCACCCAGCTGTCATTCACGTCGACAAATTCCGCATTTCTGGTGCGGATAAGCCCAAGCGGAATTGGCGACAACTGAAAAATAGTCAGATATTTTTGCTCGTTTTCCCGCAACAGATTCTCGGCTTGAATTCTGGCATTTTCGGCGGCGAACTCCTGATCGATGTTCCTCGCCGACAGCAGCAAATAACTTCCGTCGCTGGTCTCAAATTTTGAGCCTGAGACCCTGCATTTAAACGCATGGCCGTCCTTATGCCGGAACGACATCGTCATATTGCGCACTTCACCATCTTTGAGAATCAGCGCAATCATCTGACTGCGCTCTTCCAGATCAACCCATAGATTAAGTTCGCTCGACGTATGCCCGACCGCCTCTTCGCGGGAAAACCCGGAAAGCGGTTCCCAGTTGCGATTGACATCGATGTAATGTCCGTCAGCCATACGGGTGATAGTCAGCGTATCGGGCACCAATTGGAATACGGTTGCCAGTACCGCTTCCCGTTCACGCAGCTGAAGCTCGACGGATTGACGAAGTACCTGCGCCTGATGTCTGGCGCTGATGTCGCGCACCACATACATGACATACGACTCCCCACCGACCTCGAAACAGGTGCCGGAAATAAGCGCGGCAACATGCTGGCCCGTCCTGTGGCGCAAAGTGGCCTCCATATTGAGCACTTCGCCAGACGTTTCCATCGCATTGAGTAGCTGGTCGCGCTGTGAAAGGTCTACCCACAGGCCTAATTCAAGCGCATTTTTGCCTAGAGATTCGCTGCGGGAAAAGCCTGTCAGCACTTCCCAATGTTGATTCAATTCAACATAACAGGCATCTTTTTCTCTCGATATCACCAGTACGTCTGGCACCAGCTGAAACACCTTTTCAAAAAGGGATTCACGCTCTTTCAGCACATCTTCTGCCTTCTTGCGGACATCCATTTCCTTTTGCAGATGAGCAGAAAATTGCGTCGCCTGATCTTGCTGCCTGGTCAATACGGTCACCAGCAACATTAATCCGATAGAGAGATCGAGCATGGTTCCGAGCAAAAATCCCGCCGGGGCAAAGTTCGCCACCTCGCGCAAGAACGGGAAATCGATCAGGTGCAGGCCTTTCAGCGCGATCACCATTGCCAGTAACGCGTAGACGCCATTTTTTTGCGATTGGTAGACACGCCAGAAACGCTGGGAAGTGGCGAGTACCATCCCGCCTGCGACCAGATGTACCGGCAATGCCCGCCAGAAAAAATCGACGCCAGTCAGGTGTGTGCCCATAATCCACAGCGACAGACAGGCAAACCCCAGCATGATCTGAGGGCCGTGATCAGGCTCATCATTAAAGTAAGCTGCCCCGTACCACAGGAAACTGGCAAAACCCAGCAGAAAAAAATCAACACCTATCGCAAAAACCGGGTAACCGGCGGCGATCATCAGAGAACAGAAATGGCGCGCGCAGATACACGCAAATGCGGCAGACCACGCTCCGGTAGCGCGGGCGTTGAATTGAAGATGCCGCAAATAAAACAACACCAGCATCATCAAGGTGGATACAGCAAAAGACATGAACGCTGCTGTATATAATGAAAAAGATGGCATGAACATCCAAAGTTATAAACTCATGGTGTCAACAATGACTAAAAGTTGGCAAGTTGACTTAGAAAGGCGCCACTGGCGCAAAAGATTCTAATACGAAGGCCATATTTTCCCTAACCCAATTCCTATAATGCACGCATTATTTTTTTAAATTTGTGAATTATGTATAAATCATCTCTTGATGCTTGATTATGCCGAGAGCATCACATATGATTTAATTAGGACAATATTTAACCTCAGCAACAGGGAGATACTGATGAAGCTGCATGACAACAGTAAAGCGCCCAGTTTGTTAATGCGAGAAAATCGTATTCAATGTGCGGCCTATCACGCCTATGCGGATGGTTCTGCACACAATCAGCAGGGTCCGGCACGCTATTTCTCAGGAAACCCGGGGTCGGACTGTTCATTCGGTGAAGGTGATGATGACGACATCATCGATTTTCTGGCAGAAGAAGCCGAACCGCAAGGTCCTAAAAAATCGACTATCCCATGGAAGATACTCATTGCCGATGATGATATCAATGTGCATGACACCACCATCCTGGCGCTAACGGGCGTCCAGATTCACGGCAGGCCGCTGGAATTTTTGCATGCCTACACCGCAAAAGAAGCCTACCAGATTCTATTGGGCAACGCGGACATGGCGCTGGTATTGCTCGACGTGGTCATGGAAACCGTAGATGCCGGATTGAAGCTGGTCAGTGTGATACGCGACGAATTAAAGAACACCGACCTGCGCATCGTATTGAGAACGGGGCAACCGGGTTATGCGCCCGAGCAACTGGTGAATACCGAATTTGCGATCGATGGTTATACGACAAAATCGAAATTAACCCGCTCTGTACTGATTTCAGTACTCGATGAAACGCTGGGCAATTCGTCAGCGCCAGAGGGATTGCCAAATTAGATAAGTCGGTCCTTACAGATAAGAAAAAGGGATGCAGCCAAGGCAGCATCCCTTTTTTTATTTACTCGGCGTCAGGCTGATGCATGGGCATTGCCTTGGTGAAAGCCTCGATCTCCAGGCAGTGTTGGTTGATCCGCATCAGGGTCGGCATGCCGGATAAATCGCAGTTGAATCGCTGCGCATTAAAGATCTGCGGCACCAGGCAGCAATCGGCCAGCGTTGGCGTATCGCCAAAACAAAAATCCCCGGTACGCCGGTCGCTTGCCAGTTTCTGTTCCAGCGCGGCAAGGCCGGTACCGCACCAATGCTGATACCAGCTATTCTTTTGCTCGTCGCTCAGGCCTAGCGTAGCGCTCAAGTATTTCAGCACGCGCAAGTTGTTGAGCGGATGGATTTCGCAGGCGACTGACAAGGCCAACGAACGCACATGCGCGCGGTCGGCGGCACCACCTGGCAGCAATGCGGGGGCCGGATATTTTTCATCAAGATATTCGATGATCGCCAGAGACTGGCTCAAGACTATCTCATGCCCTTCGTCGCTATCCTGCAAGGCCGGGACCAGCGCCTCGGGATTCAAGGCACGAAAATCCTCAGACAACTGTTCGCCGCCATGCCTGACCAGATGCACAGGGACATGCTCGACATCGAGTCCTTTCAGGTTCAGTGCGATGCGCACGCGATAAGACGCNNACTTTCCCTCTTAGACTGGCAGCTCATTGGCGGCAAGCACTTTTTCCAGACGCTGTAATCTTGCGGCATCGAGCGCCGCCGGCATGCTCAACAGCTGGTGCAGGCCCGCGTTATTGGCATGCGGTTCTGCGCCGCGCTTGAGGGAATTTTGCAACACGTCCACCTGCATTTGCAGGCGCTCGCGCGATAAATCTGCCGGGCTGTCTATGCCAGACAAGATTTCCAGACGCAACAATGCGGCATCAAAAGCGACACTGTTTTTCTGCAACAATGCGCGATATGCCTGATCGTCTTTTTGCAAGGCGGCGCAGGCGGCGTCAAAGCGCAGCTGCAAGGCATGATTTAGCTTCGCTGGCACGCTGCCGGTCTGCGCCCAGTCATGGTTGACGCGCTCCATCTGCTGAGGCCGGTCATCCAATGTCGTCGCGTCCATCAGCATGGACTCCAGGCGAAGACATGCGGACAGCTTCTTCAGATAGTTTGCCTTGCTTGCCTGGCTCTTCTGGTCCTGCAAAGCCTGCATGCGTTGCCTGAGCGCGAGAACTGCCGCCTGATAACGCTGCTCTATCGCCGCCTCGTCTGCACGGGGCACGGCGGCAGTATTTTTCCAGCTGTTGGCGGTCTGCTGCAGCAGCTGCGGCAGATTGGCATCCGGTGCGGTGACGGCCTGTTCTAGCGCCGCGCACAGCCCGGCCTTGATCGTCAGATTTTCTTTGCGTTGTGCGTCTGCCTCGCCGGACGCGAGCTTGCGTTGGGCGAATAGCGCATCACAGGCGGCACGGAACTTCTCCCACAACGCCTGCTCATCCTTGCGGCGCAGCGGCACGCTCGATGCCTGCGCCTGCCAGCGCTCCTGCAATGCGCGCAACTGCTCGGTGGCAGAACGCTGCTGCGGGTCGAGCGCCATGACTTCGGCTATCAACGCCTCACGCGAAAGAATTTCCTCTTGCCGGCGCTGCTCCAGAGGCTGGCGCAGTGGCTGCAGGCTGGCCTCGAATGCCTTATCGAGGCGGGCTCTATGCTTGCGATCGACCTGCCCGAGTTTTTTCCAGTTCTGTTGCGCCTGCATGCAGAAATTGGCCATCGCTTTCCAGTCTGGCGTAGCAAGCAATAATTCTTCCGCCTTGCTGCGCAGTTCGGCCAGCAGGTTTTCCGCCGTGAGCAAATTGGTCTTTCTCAGTTCGTCCTGCTGCTGAAAAAACAGCGCCGCCGGTTCGTAAGCGGTCTTGCAGGCCGCATCAAAACGCTCCCATAATTCCTTGCTTGCAGAGCCGCTGTTGGCTTCCATCTCGCGCCAGCGCTCACGCATCGTCGCGACTTTTTTTGCCAGTTCGTTCGGCGCCAGAGACAGCGGGATCAAGCCGTTTACCGCATTGATGAGCTCATCCCGCGATACGTCACCGCCCCACTTCGCCCAGCCTTGCAAGTGGCCCAGCTCGCTACGCGCCTGGAACATGCGCTCTTTTTGCTCTGCCGTCAGGCCGGCGGCTCTAGCATCGACAGTGCGCAACTCCCTGTCGAATTTTCTGGCGTTCTGAATGCTGCCTTCCTGCAGGGCCTGTTCCAGGCCTTGTATCGCCGCCAGGATCTGGCTGCTGCTCATGATGGCTGCGGGTTTCTCGGTGCGTGATTTTTTGGCCGGTTCAGTTGTTTCAGCCGCTTCTACTGCCAGCTCAGTTGCCGGCTCTGCTGTGGATTCAGCTTGCGCGGCTGCTTCTGCCACGGTTTCTGNNTCTTGCTCCAGCCTGTGCAGGCGCTGAGCTTGCCGTTGCTGCTGCTGTTGCAATTGACTGAAGCAATCGCTCAGCAAGTTCTTGGGCAAAGAGCTGATCTCGGGCTGATTCTGGCAACGATACAGCTCCTCCTGCAAGTGCTGCAAGCGACTCAGATCGAGCGCCACATCGCTCTCGGATTGTTCGCCTGCACTGATTGCACTGATTGAGCTGAGCTGGTTCTGGATATCCAGTACACGGCGCTGCAACGCAGTTTGCGCCAGCATTTTTTCTGTTATCTGCTGACAAATCTGATCGAACTGCGGCTTCAACTCATCAGGGAAACCCGCGATCAGCGCGCCGCGCTTCTCCAGATCAATAATCTGCTGAGGCAGCAGGTGCGATTGCTGTGCCAGATGCTGCGCCTCTTCTATGCACAGCCTGGCCAGGCTTTCCTGCTGGCTGCGCTGGGCGATGGCGTCAAGCCTTGTCTGCATGAGTTTGGCAACCCGCTTGTCGGTGTTGAGCATCGCCGCCCGCACTTGCTCCAAGCCTGCCGGGCTGTGCACCTGCTGCGCCGCACTGAGGCGGCCATCGGCAAAATCGCAGCTGAGCAAGAGCGCGATGAGCGCCGTTTCGTCGTTAGCTGATGCGGCGATTTTCTCCAGCATCACCGCCCTTGCGCGCTCGGCCTGATTTTTTTTGCTCTCCGCCATCTGCGCTGCGGCTATTTGGTTCGCGGCAGGAGTGGGCGTGGTAGCGCTGGTCGGACGTCGGAAGATGAACTTCGAGAGAAAATCAAGCATGGCCATGAATCTGAGTAGAAGGGAAAGCAAGCATCATAGCAAGACTTACCCGATATAGCAGCAGGAACAGCGCAGGAACACCGCCGCGATGCAGATTGAACACAGGCATGGCGTCGCGCCAGCCACCCTGCCGGCGCATAAACATACAAAATGCATAGGCCCGCAGCGCACCGTCCATGCGGGTTTGCGGGCAGATAGGCTGGCAAGGCGCATGAACAGTGCGCGCTGGGCCTGCCTGTTTGAGATTTTTTGCTTTTGCCCGATATGATTTGCCCGGCCTGATTTGTTAACTTAATTCCAAAGTAAAATAGCAAGCTTGCCTTTTGCACCCACCAAACTCATTTGCTTACACCATGAAAAAAATCACTTGCCTCCATCCTCAATGGCTGATCCCGGTTGAACCGCACGCGACCGTGCTGACACAGCATGCGCTGGTGA
>CXWL01001436.1_pt1 | contig 27427 bp, 21 predicted proteins | sample 590931 | NCBI WGS metagenome assembly CXWL01 (sample SAMEA3498368, study PRJEB10139) | groundwater metagenome | biome: water well; material: biofilm material | place: Germany | collected 2015-04-27 | reverse complement strand
TGGGCCCCATCTCAGCACAGTCGGACTTCCCAGCCAATGGTCTAGTTTCCGGGGGGAAGGTCACCGTGCACTAACCACGATCTCTCAATTCCAAAGTGTAGATCAGAAATATCGAGGCCCCGAAACGGACAGTAACGCACACCATTCTGCACGACCAACTCAACCGATTCGCCAGCCTTGCGTACCATACTTTGTGAAGTGACAGTTAGAAACTTCAGGTCCTAACTGCTTAAGTGCTTGAATAACAGCCATGCGACAAGTTGGATCCACAAAAAACATCATAAAGCCACCGCCACCGGCCCCCGACACTTTCCCCGCCTTAGCCCCGACTTCTTTCGCCACCATGTATGCATTATCGATATGATCATTGGAGATGTGTGTGGCAGTTCGTTTTTTTGACTGCCAGGACAATTCCATTGACTGAGCAAATGCATTGAAATCGCCTTTTAGAATGCTCTCTTTCATTCTAACTGCTTCTTGCTTCAATACGTGCATCGCTGAAATCGCGTCTTCCTCTCTCGTTCGCACGTTCGTCGTTTGCTCATCAATAATTGTCGCCGATGAACGAGAAACGCCTGTATAGAAAAGCAGGAGTGAGGCTTCTAACTCCGAGATAATCCAGTTCTTCACTCGCAAGGGATTCACGATTACTCGATCTCCATCGTAGAACTCGATGAAATTCACACCGCCAAACGTTGCAGCATACTGATCCTGCTTCCCCCCATTGAGCCCAGCGTCGATACGCTCAATTTGATATGCCAAATGGGCAATCTCATATTCCCCTAACGGAATGTTCAGCAGTTCGACGAAGGCCTTGACCATCGCCACCACTAACGTTGAAGATGATCCAAGGCCAGATCCCGCAGGAGCGTCGCAAAATGTCGTAAGAGTAAGCGCAAGGGACTTCCCTGCGTTATATTCCCTCATAATTCGATTGTAGACTGCCTTGTGTAAGTCCAAGACCTTGTCAGGAGACAGCCAACACGTCGCCTCATACTCGCAGGATAGATTCTGGTCAGCAGCCACAAACCGAACAGTATTTACATTTTCGGTTTCGATCGTCGCATAGGCATACTTGTCGATGGTCGCGTTTAATACAAACCCGCCATACAAATCGCAATAAGGAGATACGTCCGTTCCCCCCCCTGCCAATCCCAACCGCAATGGTGCCCTCGCGCGTACAATCACCCGACTACCTCCTAGCAGAGAATTGAGATTCCAGAACCCTAAGGCTGCAAGGCTCTCCACTATGGGCAAATGAGACGGTCATAGAGCCGTAGGCACACCTTTGGATAAGCTATAATTCTGCATCATTGCTGAATGGTGGATTACCAACATTCGCGCGCTTGAGCGCGTCGGCATCATCACGATACTGATTGAAGTGTATACGCACTTCACGGCTAACCATCCGATTCAAGGATGGCACGACCCCGCCGTGAACGACTTCATCGATCGGACGCTTGCGGACTACGATCTCAATGCCACATTCGCCCACAGGAGAACGCGTCTGGTCTACTCTCGGAAGCTTGTATCGATACGTAGCATTGAGCAATTCCAGCTTGACGATGTCCGCCTGACCGCCTAACGACATCAACAATGTAAGCAGGTTGATGGACTTAGGGCTCCAAGATCTTTGCTTGTAGACAGTAAAGGTCCATTTATGATCAAGGTTAAAGGTACTCGGAAATTGTCCTTGCTCAAACAAGTCTTCATCCGGGACGATCAAGACCATATGGCCGCCAGGTTTAAGAACACGAAACCAATGCTTCAGGCCCTCGGCTGGATCAACTAAATGTTCCAAACAATGGCTACTGTGCACAAATTCATACTGCTCGTCCTGAATACTCTCAAGATATTGAGCATCTCCGTCCGCAAGATCCCACGTACGAACTTGCTGCACTTTTGAAAATAGTTCGCAGTACAATGCAAGCGGGTCCGGCTTTCCTCCGACATCAAGCCCTTCACCAACAAAATACCGATTGATGAAGTTTGGGTCACCAAGACGACGGGGAATGGATTTGCTACATTCCTTCATGAGATATCATCCAAAGATGGCCACACCATCTCGCGCCCGTTCCCACCAGGAATTTCCGACGCATCAGGAATGGCGAACACAAAACTCCGGGGTCAAATGACGGTAGACTTTTATTGCTGTACAGGGTGTACTTCGCATCGCAGCGATTAGGTGTGTCGGCTTAACAGTGCCGGTCTCAATCAACTCGTCATCTAAAATTCCTATCCTGTCAATGAAGTTCCGATCTTCTTCTAGCGCCGCATCAAAATTATGGCCAAAGGCTCGATCGATGAAGATATCGCTAACATTCCCGTACGCGAAAAATAGTTCAAAGTGAAATGTCTTGATCAAGAGGGGGAGAATGTCCTGTGCCCGAATACCCTCAAAGCCCCCGACTGAACAATCCCAATTGTCATAGATTTGTTCATGCCGTCGAAGCAGATGGTTGTACTTATACCTGTCAGGCATGGACCTCCAGACACTTTGAACCACTTCAAGGGCCTCGGGCCATCGCAAGTGACCATTGCGGCCTATCACATCGGAGATAACAAACACCCCTTCATCACCAATTGCCTGTCGAGTTTTTTGAAATAGCACTTCCAGCTCTTGGAAATGATGCAGCGATTGATTGGCAAAAACGACTGCGTATCCCCGGTCAATATCCCACCCGTTGATATCAGATTCAATGAAGCGAAGATGATGTGCCACTTGTTTCACGACAGCGAGCTCGCAACCCCTTGCAAGCATATGCGGGTTGACATCGACACATTCCAGAACGAAGTTCCTCACGTTGCTCGCAAGCAATTGTTCCACAATCGCCACTTCGGTCTCGCAGTTACCCGCACCAAGACTTGCGAAATGACACGTTTGAGTGGGGTCAACGTGGCAGGCAGCGCTGGCATACCTAACAAATAGTTCCGTGACCCCTGGAATATCCAGCTCATGACATTTCGGTCGAAGAAATTTATCCGCCCAGTAGTGGAAGATGGCAGGAAGGTCATGAACGTTCGTAACATTCCTGAAATTGGCAATCTCCTGCTTCAGTCGATGCCCATATTGTTGCTCAACGCAGTCACCGCCCCTGCACTTCCAGAATTTCCCCAATATCCGGTCTACAGAAGCAATGATCCCGCCCCTGCGGAAGAGCTTTCGACCCACATGAGTGAATAGAGCCATTCCTCCTTCGGCTCGCCAAATGCGCACCCCTTTGCCCACAATATTAGAGTTAGCCATAAGATCTGATCAGTGGTGGATGAAGAATACTAACCACGTGATGAATATCGCTTTTTCCTACAGCCGCACGGCATCGAAAAGAAGTCGCGGAGCGCAATGGCCTACGCCGACCGAACCTGATTCAGTCCCGCCCTGAATACAAAATGAGGAAATATTTGCTCTGAGTTCAGGCCATCTCGCCGGATGAGGATCTGCTCGACGGCTTCCGTGGCGCCAAGACAGCTAGATACAGTGGCATCATCGAAAACAAGATACCCACCGGAAACCATATAATCTTTTACAGCCTCATAAGAATATGCAACCGAGGAGTAAATGTCACAATCAATGTGGGCCAATACAATTTCCCCAGCTTGGGCCAATACCCTCGGTGAAGTCTCCTGAAAAAGTCCTTGAATAAACTCCAAATTCTCCAGTCCATGAGATCGGGCAAAATGTCGCAACTCCACCAAGTCGACATCCTTAAAGTCCCCTTGTTGATGTGCATCAATAGTTGAGTCGGTTACTGGCATGCCAGAAAAGGTGTCCAATGAATACACCTTCATTCCGGGATAGAGGCGCCCTACAATATGTGCCAAAAATATCGCATTCCCACCCTTATAGGATCCAAATTCGACGATATGACCAAACCCTATCTGTTCAAGATAGAATTTGACGATGAGAAAGAGGTTAATTCGATTGTCCTCGGACACCACCGTACGTCCTGCACACAATGCCAGAGCGTCTCTGTAGAGCGGATCTTTCCTCACGTGATCCCTTAGCTCACCAAACTGAATCCCCCAACCGCGCACATACCCATCATGGATGCTGCGTCCACTTCTCAACTCCCTCGACACGTTGCTCAGCACAGGAAGATAATTCTGCATTAAATTTGAACAATACTATGTGGAAAATCCGTACCGCTCCTATGCCCAAAGAAACATCCGACAAGAACACCACCATACCCTACCAAGAAAACTAGCAAACTACACTTAAAACTAAAACAAGCAGTTTGCATCAGAATGCCGCAACAACTTCCTGTATCCCCCACTGCCCAACCATCTTGCCACACCTTCCAGCCTTATATTAGCTAGAATGGTCTCGCACTCACTCATCATCGTTTCCTGCAAATAAACAGATCTTTCACCAAGATACCATGCAGCGGATCAGGCGTATCATCGAATTCGACATCGAAGCCAATAGATTGCAACTGCGAACATAATTCTCTCCCATAAATCCGGTAGACCAGGGCACCTTTACTACTTAAGGGATCTCCATGATATTGACTTTCCATTAAAAATATATCTTCCGGCCCTGAACTATCGACCCGGACTTGGGTTTCCATCCAGCTCGGCACGTACGGAGCAGTAAACACATAGTACCCGTCAGGCCTTAGGCAGCGATGAATCTCCCGATGAGCCTCCACGTCACGCCTTACATGCTCCATCACATCTGAAGTCAGAATTATGTCATACGAATCATCTGGGAATGGCAACCTCTGAAGATCTATATTCTGAAGCTTGGGCCCAATGAACTCTCCGAATGGCCGATGCGGTAAATACACTGATGACGAATAAAATGTGGATGTTTTCAAGGTCTTGAACAGAGCGCTATGCCCATCCGTGTCAAAGATAATTGGCCCGCTCGGCAATCGAGCCAGTTCAGCCATACTTCTAGCACCGGAAGCCTTGGTGAGACTGAGTAACCCCGCCGCAAGGGAACGATTTCTGCAACTCGCTCCACATGAATGGCAAAGTAAGCTCTCGCGTAAGTTCTCCGACCCCAACGTCTTAAATTGTGTAAAATCCCCGCATACGTTACACATTCCATAATATGAAGATGGAATATGTCGTTTCCTGATCGTACTGCTAAGTCGGCTTAGAGTTTCTTCGTATCTTTTCTCCGCTACTTCGAATGAGTATTGGTTCTGGATGACTGCATAGCCACGATGGGAAAGCTCTGTCCACAACACTTCATCTTGATACAACCGCTTGACTGATGCAGCAAAATCTTGTGGCGTATCAGCGATCATTACATCTTGCCCATCGCGTAGATCCATCCCCTCGAAGGAGATACTCGTACCAACACATGGAACTCCATAGGCCATACAGGTTACGACCTTCCCTTTGACCCCGGCACCATAGCGCAAAGGGTTTATGGAAAGACGGCAGCCTGACATGTACTCTTGAAGGTCGGGAACATGCCCCGTCACAATCACATCATCACAAGCCAAATCTTTCACCGACTGTGGGGGACGGCTTCCCACAATATAGAACCGAACCCCAGGCAGCCCCTCCCGTATCAACGGGAAAATGTCTTTCACGAAAAACTGCACCGCATCCACGTTGGGCAAATGCTGATATCCTCCCAAGAAGAAAATATCTTTGGTCTCGCGAAACCCTTTACTACGTGGATAGATATCATGAACCGCTGAAATAACGCTGACCTCAGCCGCCGGCAGTTCCTTCAATAGGGTTGATTTCTCTAGATCACTCACGACGATGGTGCAATCAACCTTGGCAACTAAGCCCAACTCCTGAGCCTTCCGCTCCTCTGCTCGATCAAACAGCAACGCATTATCTTCTATTTCAGCCTGTCGTCGCTCTCGAAGATAATGGAGATCGCCGGTATCGAAGAGGACCTTTGCCGATGGGCAATACATCCGATAACTGTTCAGATATTTCTCCGTCACATCCGGTCTACAAGAAAGAATGACGTCGTAGAAAGCACCATTTCGTCTGAGGTGATCCTCCAGCGAACTAACATATGGCCAGTACAAGCATTGCACCCCTCGTCGCTGAAGGTCATTGGTATAACACTCCAGAAAGGTCAAATTATCAGGAGCAAAGGTCACGTGCCAGGAGAGCGATTGGAACACTTTTATATAGTTATAAATCTTGAGAGATCCGGCATCTTCATCAGGTGTCGGCGTGCAGGCATCCACGATCAAGACTCGCTTTGTAACAGTTCGTTCTCGCTCAAAGTAAGGTTGCTCGCCAGGAGCCGCATGTTGCACTAAGATATGGGCCCATTTTTTGAAAAGCTTCTCCTTGTTGACCAGCTGATACCCCTTCACGCCACTCGATGTATCAGTCCCCGAGCTAACCCCTTCAAAATGGATGACTTCTGACTCCGGTTGATACAATACTTTCCGCCCCGCCTGACGAACTTTGAATGCAAGATCCGAGTCTTCCCCATATGCTGGAGCAAATAATTCGTCAAACCCGCCCACAGCCCAGAACAGTTCACGAGGAAGCATGATGCAGGCACCCGAGCAATAGTCCACCTCTCGAAGATAGCTATATTCGGGCTTATCGGGATCATCATAGCGACCATAGTTCCAACCCGACCCATCATTCCAAATGACGCCACCCGCCTCCTGCAACTTCCCATTTGGATAAATGAGCTTAGCCCCGACTAGGCCTGCGAGTGGAAAAGTCCGGAATGTTCTTGCCAACTCATCAAGCCAGTTCATCTCAACGATCGTATCGTTATTCAAAAATAAGATGTACCGCCCCCGAGCAATGTTTGCCCCCGCATTACATGACCTAATGAACCCCTGATTATCCTTGTGGCGAATCACACGAATCCCCTGGATTGCCCGAAGCATCTCACCGGTATCATCGCGTGATGCATCGTCGACAACAATGACCTCATAGGATTGATTCGGTTTGGATGTGAGAATTGAGCGGAGGCATGTATAGGTGTAGAGAGGCTTGTTAAAGACCGGTATGATAATCGACACTGTTGGGGTCAAGGATTCGTCGAAAGCAAGCGGCCCCCAAGCGGTCGCAATTGAATACGTTGGCCGTTTCTTTCGACGATGGGGACGCCATAAGCGGGCCAACCGGCCATACCCACGTCGCAGAAGCATGCCCGGGCCCTCGTCCGTCAGAATACGGACCGCCTTTCTCATCCCCTTGCGCCCAAGCACGGCTCCTGGAGACCAGGCTCGCACCCGATAAAGCAACGCCCTGGACAGATCGCGCCCATGCAGTGACCATCCACTCGCCCATCTCCGCCTGAGTCCCCAAATCATCCGATGCCGAGATGTCCCTGGAGGGCAAACCAAGTCACGTAATCGTCGAAGAGCCATGGCAGGTGCATTAAATAGATAGGAGATCATGATTCCGCCTTATTAGCCTCCCTCTTTATCACTACACACACTCCCGAGGCCTCTACCATGCACTTTGACGCTGATGAAGGGAGCAACCCTGTCTCAGACCTTCTCGAGATAGGCTGTACCAGATTTATCGAGTCGCTCACAGAAGGCAACACCCAGTCCGTTCGTACTACAGACATGGAGTTGCGCTTGCGACCGATCTAAAGCCACTACCAGCAATATTAGAAATACAACATTTGACCGTCTGGGCGACTTATGAGGGGCAATTACACCACTCGGCACCTCCTAATAAACGCACCAGCTACACGCAGTGGTTTCGTGATTCGCCAACTGATGGACGACAAAAGCGAGGCTACCTGACCATCACGCTCAAGCAAAGACTGGGTTAGTCGGGCAATTTGCGCATCACGTTCGAACATGGCTTGACTTAGCGTTTGTCTAGGCAACGAGGCAGAAGTCATCCAAGAATGAACATCTATGCGGTCAACAGCAAGATTCGACACCTCCGCGTGAATAGCGAGTTCTTGGTGGGCTAGACTCTCTAGCTGTTCGTTGGTGACATAAAATTCTATCGAAGCAAAGCAGGCTTGAAAAAAATCTGCCGGTGAGCGAACAACTCGGTTCGAGCAACAACCAATCCTGGATACTAAGTTAACTAGCGAGAAGGCTGCCCGAAAAATCAGTTGGCATGCAGGTATCGGTTCAATCGACGACCATTCTTCATCAATCATCCGCCAAGCGCCGCTATCATTGATAATGATATTTTGGGGGAGAAAATCAAAACACTCTCCTGGCAGGAGTGTGTTTGCCGATATGCCCTCGGAGGAGCCACCGCCTGAACGTGCAACGGATTCTAAAATATGCATGTACCGTCTAAAGAACTCACCCACTTCTTCAATCTGCCAACCATCACGACTGATGATGCGGATAAATTCCTGGGATAAAGGGCTCCCTTGTACATATTCATCTTTTTCTGGAACAGAAAATCTCAAGACTTTGCCAGCAGCAGATGTAGAGCGGCCGGACGAAAGCAATCGGTAATGCACTTCGATTGAGCCGTTATCAGCCCTCACGAATGATGCTTGCTTACAAAACTCCTTTGCTCGCTCCGTACTGAAGTGCCAAGCATATATTGGGCCTGCAGCCTCTCGCTTATAGGAGACGTCTGCAACAATTAAAAATGAATTCGCAAGGTCCAGCGCAAGTCCGTTTTGCGCTAAAACAGGCCACACCAGCTCAGGAGAAAAAGCCAAAACAGGAGGAAGTTGTGAGTCGCGCCTAACGCTTTGCCATGCAAACGCAGACCCGTCAAAATCCTCGGCATCAAAACCGGCTTCCGTGACAATCGAAATTGTGGATTTGTAGTCAGGAAATGGAGCCATGAATTCAGCATGAGCATACCCAGCCTGGGCCAGCATTTCCCGGAGTGCATTTCTTCCGTACGTCCTGGGTTCACCTCTTAGGTAACGGTCTTCAATCCCATACATAGGTGCGCCGAGATGATCCTCGGGTGAGCCAGCAAAATATTTAAGCCCGAGTTGGTTTTCGATTGCCAGAATGAGCTTGCCGTCAGGCTTAAGCAGTGACCGAACTCGCCCGAGCATGCTCAGAGCCGGGCTGTCACCTGCCGTGAACAAATTGGCATACTCAAGCACTCCAATCAGAGTGATGACGTCAAATTGCTGAGCACTTCTAAATTGATCAAAGCTATCCGACACGACAGCAACGTTTTCCAAATCTCGAGTCCTTGACCTTGCAATGGCTGCTCGCCGTGGGCTGCCTTCAAGCGCCACGATATTCCCCCCGCATTCACCTAGGTAACGAGTAATCGCACCACAGCCTGCTCCAACTTCCAAGACATCTCCTCGGAGGTCGAATTCAAATGGACGCAAGATATTGGCTCGTGCGCGGGACAAGTGGTAGAGCGATGTCCAGTCTGTGCAGTGCTGGCGCAATTCACTCGACAGCACACTAAGATCAGTTGCTTGCTCGATAATCCCAGCGATACGCGACTCAACTTCGTCACCATCGCTATAAGCAATGCCACCATAGTCGAGGCGAGACCAGACATTGGTGCTTTCATCGAGGATATAGCCTGCATGCGACAGCCGTAATTTCATGGAACCATTTCACCGGCAGTCAGCTTTAGGTCCAAATTAGCCAAACCAAAGAATGTATTTACGGGAAGGACCTGCAGGTGAATTGCGTCATATCGTCTATCGTGAGGCAATACGTCTGCTCCTTGCTTCGTCGCAATTCCCAGCGATATGAAATAGTCACCTGGCGCAAGACGGCCACAAAAGACCGCCTCTATCATTACTACAGTGCCCTTTCTTCCCTTCGACTCAAAGTCACTTGACTCTAAGGTTTCTGAATTAGCTCCGTAGACTGTGACCCCTTCCTTGGTCTTGATAGTGACCCCGAAAATTGGGCAGGCCAAGTCTGCATAGAACTTGATGGCAACACCAAGGGTAATGGCCTGCCCAGAGGTGATAGCGGTCGGATAGGGCTCGTTGTCTGCCGCCAGATAATAATCGAGGATTGTCGCAGTTCCATCACCCCACCGATACTCATGTGGGTTATAGCCCGTATGCGTGGAGAATATATCGTCAGCGCAACTCAGCAATGAATTTATGTTCCCTGCTGGTGCCTCAGGTAATGGGGCAGCAGGGGAAGATGGCAGAGAAAGCGCTTTCTGATTCTTGCCAAATAACAAATCCATGTAGCAATTGACCACATGCCTGGGCTCGCCTATCTCAAGCACGGATCCTTCATGAAGCAATATTGCTTGCGTGCAATGCGTAACGATCTGCTCGCCGGAATGCGTCACTAACAAGATAGTAGCCCCGCTATCTTTAAGCTGCTTGAGGCGTTCAAAGCATTTCACCTGAAACTTTGCATCGCCAACAGCTAACGCCTCATCAATAATCACAATATCTGGTGAGACCTGAGCCTGAACTGCAAATGCCAAACGCACCATCATCCCGCTGGAATAGGTTTTGATGGGTTGATCGAGGAACGCACCGACGTCGGCAAATGCTGCGATGCTGTCGAAGCGCTCATCGATTTCCTCAGCGGTCAACCCGAGGAGTGCGCCGTTCATGTACACATTCTCTCTGCCGGTGAACTCAGGGTGAAATCCGGCGCCAAGCTCAAGAAGAGCTGCCACTCGTCCCCGCACTTCTACTGTCCCGGACGTAGGTGTAAGTGTTCCGCAAATGAGCTGAAGGAGAGTGGATTTCCCCGAGCCATTTCTCCCGATCACGCCAACCGTTTCCCCCTTCATAATTTCCAATGAGCAGCCCTTGAGTGCCCAATACTCTTGATAATAGTGCTTTCGAGGGAGGCCCATGAGGCCTTGGAAGCGCGGGAATATGGATTGCTTCAACCGATCATGAGGTTTCTCATAGAGGAGATAGCACTTACTCAACTCTTTGACCTTAATCGCCAAACTAGAGGACATCAGCAAAGCCCTTCCGAGTACGTTCGAACCACACTAGGCCGAACCACGCGACCACAATGCTACATAGAGAATATATTCCTAGCCCATACCAAGAAGGCAACTTTCCCGCAATCAACACATCTCGTGACTGCTCGACTATGAACGTAAGAGGGTTCAGATACATATAGGGACGATAGGACTCGGGAAGTGCCGAAATGGGGTAGAACACAGGGGCAAGAAACAGCATGAGATTAGTCACGACGATAATCGCGTGCCCCACATCTCGCACGAACACTCCGACTGAGGCGAGAAACCACGACATCCCCAGAGAAAACAACGCTAAAGGCATAACCAACAGAGGGAATATGATGGCTGTCCAATTCAGGGAAAAATGACTCGCTGCATAAAATAGAAGCAACACCAACAGACTGACACTCATACGAAATAGCGCTCCCCCCAATGACACCAAGGGAAGAACCTCAAGCGGGAATACAACCTTTTTCACGTAGTTCACATGGTTTAGAATAAGGGTTGGTGCACGGTTGACACATTCGGAAAATACTGAGCACACGATCAGACCCGCAAAAAGCTGGAGCGCATATTCTGCGCTACTTTCACCTCCAGGAGTCCACTGTGCCTTGAACACAAGATGGAATATAAATGTGTATACCGATAGCAGCATGACTGGGTGAGCCAACGACCACAGCACTCCCATCATTGAACCTCGATACCGACTAATGACTTCTTGCCGAGCCATCTGCCAGATCAACGCCCTATAACGAAGAAAGCTTCTACCCACCACAATCGGGGATTTTAGGCTAAGCACTGAGACTACGCCTCCAGTTCTCACCACAAACGGTTACCTCCCCGGAGGGCTGTCCTCAAAAAATCCGCCATTGGCAGATCAGTAGCGCGTGGACAGATCAAGACACTGCCGAAATCACCATCTCGATGCATTGGGCTAAAAGTCCCGCCGTTCAAATATCGCGCATGCAATCGCTATAACCACCGCAGTATAGGCAAATCCATATCCCATCACGGTCACGAGATACACCGTATCAATAGGAACCCCATACACCGCATCGCCCTTAACATCGAAAAAATCGAGATTTGGCAAAGCGTAGTACAATCCGCGCAGTATTACCGGCGTGAGCCCATCTTGAACCTTGTCAGCCAGATCCTTAATATCGTTTACTAGATGTCCGATCACATAAATCGCTATCGTAAATGTTGCGCTCAGTGTGGGGGTGGTAAAGGTTGAAAACATGACCCCTACTGCCACGATGACTAATAGCTCCATGAATATCAGGCCGATAGCCTTCACCAAGCCAACGTCTGGAACAATGCTGCTCAATAGCAATACGCCCAAGAACGCGACAACCATAATGGCGGTATTTACCAACAAGGTAATAATAAGCCCCAAATACCGGCCGATAAGAAATTGATACCGGGGAACTGGTTTTGCAAGAATAGTATAAATTGTACGTTTCTCAATTTCCTTGCTCACCAAGCCGACTCCGACAAATATCGCAATCAAAACACCGAATACATTAATGCCAGCCAAGCCGATATCCTTGACGATTTTAGCCTGCTCCCCAATTGTGAGACTTCCTAAAAGAACTGAAGCACCGATCAGAAACAACCCGAAAAAGACGAGATTGTAGAGCACTTTGTCCCGAAGGTTTTCCTTGAACGTATTCTGTGCGATCACTATCATTTTATTCATACCTGAGTCGCTCCAGCCTCTTTAAGAAAGAGGTCCTCTAGCGATTGTTTGTGCGGCAACAGTGACACGAGACGACCATTTCTTTGACGAAGTATCTCCAGGCATTTATTCACTCCAGCTTCATCACTCACCGAGATCAGCGCTTGATTACCCCGTGCCACTACAGTTGCGCCGATTCCCAAGATCTCTGCTACCGCTTCTCCGTGGAGCCCTTCCACAACCAACTCGATAGACTTTACCGTCGCCTCCCCGACGATCGCCTGGACATCACCTACAGCCTTAAGACAACCCTTGACAAGAATTCCAATCCGGTCGCAAATCATTTCTACATCTGGAAGGATATGGGTACTAAAGAACACGGTCTTTCGCTCAGCTCTAAGATGGAGAATAATATCCCTGACATCTCGACGTCCGATGGGATCTAAGCCCGACATGGGCTCGTCGAGAATCACCAATCTTGGGTCGTTGATCAACGCCTGAGCAATACCAACGCGCTGGAGCATTCCCTTAGAAAACTTTCTCAGGGGGACACTCTTGACCGAGGTCATTGAAACCAACTCAAGAAGTTCTTCAACTTTCTTGGCCAACGTACTGCCCCCTAAGCCAAAGAGCTGGCCATAGAACGCCAGGAACTCCTCAGCCGTGAGGTATTCATAGAAATATGGGGATTCCGGCAAGAAGCCGACGTATTGTCTGACCGCAACCTCCTCAATCGAACGATCGAAGATCCACGCCTTCCCAGATGTCGGGCGCAGAAGACCCAGAAGCAGCTTGATTGCAGTCGTCTTTCCTGCCCCATTATGTCCTAGAAAACCGAAGATCTCGCCTTCCTCCACTTCAAGATTCAAATGGTCCAACGTCACCACCCGCTGTCGGGTAAATCCCAGATGATACTCTTTGGTTAAGCCCTGTATCCGAAGCGCCTTCATTTCACACGTCTCCTTCCCAGCGCCTGCAATCGTGTTGTCATCACGCTACTCGTAACCGTTCGGGTTTGTTGGTCATATACATACGTGCCACCAAAGGGTTCGCGGGGCAATTCAGAAATGAGTCCTGAAGCCACGAGTTCCTCTAACCGATTTGGGGGCCGTGCATTACGCCACGCATACTGGACCACGGCTGTCTCTAGCAGTTGGATATCACGTTCGACAAGGACTTCCCTCAATCGTTGATCGAGTACGCGTTTGACATTTCCATCGGTCGTCTGCTCATACATGTGTGTGAGGAATGTGATGGCCTCCTGAGGCTCTCTGGCAGATGCATACAATCTGGCAGCAAACGGCGCAAGATATTCCGGCGCCCGAGGCAAACGTGCCGCCTGGGCGATATATTCCGCTGCCTTGGCATCATTATGAAACTCGAAGTAGTAGTTGATCCCCAGCAAGAAAGGAAGCATCCACTCCTGCGGATTGTTTCTGATCCCTTTTTCGAGCAGCGCATTGCTTTCATCGGGCAAGACAACCATTGTGCATAGCGCAATTGCACCAGCCTGGTACGCCAGCACGAATCTTGGGTCAAGCGTCGTCACAACATCCAGGGCATGATAAATCCAACGGCCGGATTCTTCCGAGACCTTCTTTTCCGCCATAGCTTGGATGGTCTGAAGCCATAGCAGATCCGCAACGACATGCTGGTATCCCAACGATGCGACACGCAAAAACTCTCCCTGCGGCAGAGACATGAACCGTTGCAATTTGGGAGCTGCCTCTCGCATATGGTCGAGCCGAAGATGCAGGCCGTAGAGGCCCGCAAGGCACAGGACTCCCGCCACTGCAAGAAGAACTTGTCGCACCACAACAGTCATGCTAGTCGAATCCTCGGGCGCGTAACTGCTTCTCAAGAAAATCGGTGTCTACGTCTAAGTACTGCCGCTCTAAGTTGTTTAATGCAAGACCGTCATATCGATTGCGCGTCTCACGGATGATGGCATATTGCGCTCTAGCCAATTCCAGCCATCCGCTCTTTAAGGCTAAGTGGGCAAGAAGAACTCGAGCGGGCAAGAAGTTTGGCTCGTAGGTGAGCGCCTGGGAAAACAGTGCGCGTGCTTCATCTAGCTCCCTTTGTCTCCACCGCACTTTCCCTAGCTCCGCATAATTGAACGGAGAGAAAGGGTCTAACCTGATAGCCTGCTCAAAACTCCCACTTGCCTCTCGAACCAGGTTCTCATCTTGCTCGCCAAGGCCAGCACGATCAGCCAACATGAGGTAGATAGCTCCCAAACGGGAAGGAAACCGCGCATCCAGGGGATTCAGTTCCATGCACACCTTGATGTTTCCCACAGCCTTGACTAGCCATCCGGGATCACCTGAGACACGAAAGAGATCAACTTCTGTTCTCGCTACTGCATCCCAATAGGCGGAGGTGCCAGGGTCAATATCAGTGGCACGTTGATACCATTCTCGAGCAGACTCACGCTGTCCTTTTCCCGCTACACTATTACCCTGTTCAAATACAAACCACGCCGCAGGTGGACGGACAATGAGAACCACGAGTAGAGCGAGGAGATACGCCGCCATTATGACGCGCGCGGGATGGCAAGAGAAAGAAAAACGCACTATTGGGACTCTCGCAGGCTTTGCGAGTTGCTTCATGGAGAGTACTAGCCCTCCGCAGAGGATTAGGAGCAATACTAGCGCTGGTTCATGAAACACGGAGTCCATGGCCGCATGTCCCAAGAGCGCGACCGCTCCACCGGACAATCCCACGGCAGCCCCCCTTTCCCACGATGACAGCCCGCGCTGCAAGACTCCCTTTACATCCCATCCCCAAACGCCGATACCAACAAGAAACAAGGCGAGCCCCCCCACTCCCAACTCAACCGCCATCTGAAGATATTCATTGTGCGCAGACTCAGCTCGTTTTCCATATCGCACAATCGCACCCTCAATAGGGAAACGGTACTTGAAGGATAAATACTTATAGGTCCCCACTCCTGTCCCAAATGGATGATCCGCGATTCGGTCAAGGGAACCCTTCCAGATCTCAAATCTCGTATAGGCGTACGGATCCTGATCGGACACTGCCAGTGCGCGTTGCTTAATGGGATTTGGCAACGCGATCACCCCCAAGATCACTACGAGGGGAAGAAGAAGGGCCAGCTTCCATGATCGACAAAGCCCTAAGAACAACAGGGCCACCAGGAACGCGACGAGTGCCCCTCTTGATTGGGCCATCACAAACGCCGGCAGCGAAATACCGAGCGCTACTCCAAGCAAGCACTTTTCCTTCCACCCATGTTCCGCCCATTTCATCCAGCTCAACAAGCTGAGAGTGAGCACAACGGTAACAGCTTCATATATGGCAAAGAAGTTTGGATTGAAAAATGTCCCCCTGGCTCTCGCTTCCCCTATCCACACGTATTGGATAATGCCCAGCAATCCCTCAAGCAGTCCCATCGACACGATAACCAACACGAGGACACGCAATAAAGAGCGGGGATAGAGTTGGTGCAGGAGCAGAAATAAGAACACGACATACATGAATAGGCCAACAACTCCCTGTATCGACACCCCCACATATGAAGAGTGCAAGACCCCTAAACCTGAAACTCCAACGAACATTGCAACGAGAGGCAGCACGGAGTGCCGGTAAATGGTCATGGCCCCAGATCGAAAAGAAAAGAAAATCCATAGGGCTAGCCCGGCAACAAGAAGGAGACGAATAATCAGAACGGGAAGATGCGTTGTGCCACCTTCAATCAGGGGAGCAAATATCATGAGTCCAACGAGAATCCCGATCTCGCTCAATCCCTCCTGTGAAACACGACTTCGCCCGTTCAATGCATCGAACGGTTGAAGCGCGCCGGTATCGAATGTCGGGAGATTGTTTTCCTTGAGCATTCTATCGTCTCGTGTAAATAACCTGGGAGAATCCACCTCAGTATCTAGAACTCGGCTTTGCCTCACGCCTCCACCCTCCCCCTTCACTGAGTTCTTGCAATTCTTACGGGGTGAGCATGCGGTACGGAGAAGAGGAGCATTGTGCGCTACCCGATTGGAGGGCATTCAGCTGCGGTGTAGGCGAGGCTTTTGCCCCTTTCCAGGAACAAGAAAACACACAGTTACGCTAAAACGAACAAGAGCAACAGTCAAGAAACTTTGACGTTGGATCACAGCTCCATGCATAAAAAAGGAGAGGGACTCCCATTGAGCCCCTCTCCCTCTTTCCTGGAACCTGGATAACTCGGCTTACTTAACCAGTCACATCGTTGAAGCCGTTCACGTTAGTCAACTGACGTGCGTCATTGATGGTCCACACATCACATAACGGGTCAGTATCAATCTGCCCCTTGGCTGAAGCCGTAAAGCCAGTTGCGGATGCAGCAGGAGCCCCGGCACCAGTCGGGATTGCACTAAGAGCGCAACCTGCGGTGTCAACGACATTGCTGCCGGTGAAGTACTTGTTCCCGCCCGTGGCATCATACCAGTACCCATACCTCGGCGTTCCGGACGGTGCCCATCCGATTAACCCGATAGTGGGGGCGATAAATGTTGACGTGGGCTGCTCGGCCTGAAATGCCACGGTTGAGGTGAAAATCGCGCCGAGACTCACCTTCGCCTCAGACTGCTTTGCTTTGGACTGATAGGTAATGAAGTTCGGGATGGCGATGGCCGCCAAGATCCCGATGATCGCCACGACGATCATCAACTCGATGAGGGTGAAACCCTCTTGTTTACGCAATGCCTTAAACATCGTACTGCCTCCTTGTTGATGGTTCACTGACCTTCCCCTTTCACACCCTGATTTTTTCTCACCAGGACTCACATCTGTACCTGCTACCTTACCCTATAGCAGGTTCGATGCCGGAGATGATCGCAAGGGGAGAAAGGCTAGGTTAGACGAAATATTATATAGTTATGATTTTCATCCTACGAGGCAGCAGACCCTAAAAGGAAAACTTACTCCAGCTTTTGCTTTGATCTGCCAATATTTGTCGTCCACTGTACGAAGCCTGGCACCTATCGTAGCTTCTTGGCTGTCTAGGATGGTCCAAATACAGTCCCCAACAGTCTAAAGTTGATAGCCCTGTGGTAACAATGGCTTAGATGAAAAGTCTAAGGCTGATGAGTCTAACCCGATATAGCATCGCTGGCTCAAATAGACCGCGCCACATGGATTTAGCCTTTGGAGCAGAGGAAACGGTGCAGAAACCGAAAATGCGATGCGTGACTAGGGATTGGGTGAATGGCTCTGTATCTTCTCTGATACACGCTGTTTAGCCTGTTGGATACGTTCTTCCTTGGTGGGGTCGCCCATCCCTAGGTCACGGAATCGGTCCATGAGCTTAGTATTGGAGGGATCAAGTTCCAACGCATGGAGCCAGGCCTCGCGGGCCTCTGAGAGGTTCTGTTGCTTCGCGTAGATATCACCGAGNNAGCCCAGGCGAGGCTATCGACATAGTACCCATTGCTCGGTTTCAGCGCGACGGCCTGCTTGGTCAGAGAAAGTGCTTGCTCAATCTTGAGCCCCCTCTCTGCATAGCTATAGCCCAGATAGTTGAGTGCATCGGCATGATGGGGGTCCAGCTTAATCGCGGTCTCCATGACGCGCACCACGTCCTCGAAGCGATTGAGCTTGTCATAGGCCGTGCCGAGATTGAAGTGCAAGTCGGCGCTCGTGGGGTTCTGGCTGATGCCTTCTTCAAGAGCCCTTACCGCATCGTCGAACTGGTCCTGCTGCAGATAGGTCAAGCCCAGCACAATGTGGGATTCAGGCTGCTTCGGATTGATCGTGATGGCCTTGGTCAAATGCGTAATGGCCTCGGGAAATCGCTTCAACCGATAGAACAACACGCCGAGATGCAGATGCCCCTCGAAGTAAGAGGGCTCCAGTTGAACATTAAAAGTATAGGTCTCGATGGCGTTCTTCGTGTCTTTGGACTCCTCGTAGAGAAACCCAAGGTAATCTCTGATTTTGAGCTCCGTCGGGCGCGCCTTGAGAATCTGGATCAGCTGATCGATGGCCTTGGGATATTCCTTCTCTTCCCCATACACAAGCGCCAGTCGAAGCTGGGCATCGAGGTCCGACGGATCTTCTGTCAGCAAATCACTCAATTCTTTCCTTGCACCCTGGAAATCCTTTGCCGCCACATAAAGCCGAACCAGCTGGTGCCGGATATCCCGGTTTCGGGGATTCACCGTCTGGAGATATTTCCGCAACACCGAGACCGCTCGCTCCTGATCCTGGCGTGATTCATGCATCGAAGCGAGCGCGAGATAGGCCGGTTCAAACGAGGCATTGACTGTAATCGCTCGCTCCAGACTCGCCGCCGCCTCTTCCCCTTTTCCCGCGTCAAGGAGTATGCGCCCCAGATGATAATGACCGACAGCCGATTCGGGAACCCGTGCCAGACCAGCTCGAACAGCCTGCTCTGCCTCGGGCTGCCGCTTCAGATTCAGGAGCAATAGGCCCTTTGTAAAATAGGGGTCACCGGATGTTGGATCGACTTCGATCGCCCGATCCAGCAAGGTTACCGCCCGATCTCCCTGCCCCGCGCTGGCTAAGATGCCGGCCATCTGTGTGAGCAATTGACCGTCTTGGCTTGCTCCTTCTGCGGCCTGATCCGCATACCGAACGGCATTGGGCACATCGCCCAATGAAAAGTAGAGACCGGCCAGCCTTGCATTCACAGACTGGGACGTGGGATCTGTCTTCAAGGCGGCCTGATACTCCTGAATGGCGCGATCCATCTCCTGCGCAAGTTCGGCTTGGTATCCGAGCATAAAATGGAAGGAGGCCGCGGCATCGGGAGAATGAGTCGAGGATGTTGCCCTAGGTACATTGGCAGAGGTGAGAGGTTCTTTCGGCGCGTGAGGCGCTGTGGCGCAGGCCAGGAACGCGAAGGGAACCAGCGCGCCCGCCACGCCTCTGAGTAACGAACGGCCTCGGCTACTCGCCGTTCGGCTCAGGATGAAGCGTGTCGTGAAGGTTTGCACGATCCCCTTGCTGGATTTAGGGTAATGGCCCAGGTGTTTCAGGCTGAAGGACTGAAGACTATAAGCCTTCAGTCTATCGACCTGAGTAGGTCAGAAAGATTATACGAGTGGGATGGGACCGGGTCAAACGACTTCGCGATTGTCGAGGCTTTCGAACTTGGCAAAACGATCGTGGAAGAAGAGTTCTTTTTTCCCGATCGGACCGTTCCGATGTTTACTGATGAGAATATCGGCAATGCCCTTCCGTTCGGAGTTCTGGTCATAGACCTCCTCACGGTAGATGAACATCACGACGTCGGCATCCTGTTCGATCGCGCCGCTCTCGCGAAGGTCGGCCAGCATCGGAACAGGTGGCTTTCTGGCTTCCACGGCGCGGCTGAGCTGCGACAGCGCCACAACCGGCACGTTGAGCTCCTTGGCCAAGGCTTTCAGCGAGCGAGAGATGTCGGAGATTTCCTGCTGGCGGGACTCGGAATCGCTCCGCCCCTGCATCAGCTGGAGGTAGTCGACGATTAAGAGATCCAGGCCCCGTTCGGCCTTGAGCCGCCGCGCCTTACCCCGCATCTGTTGCACGGTGATACCACCGGTATCGTCGATGTAGATCTGCGCTTGTTCCAGTCGGCCTGCCGCCTCTGCAAGACGCCACCAATCCTCTTTCTGAAGCTTGCCGGTCCGGAGTCCATGAGAATCGACCCTCGCCTCTGAGCTCAACATGCGCAACACGATCTGCGGCTTGGACATTTCAAGGCTAAAAATTCCCACCACCGCATTCGCGTGAATGGCGGCATGGACGGCCATCCCCAACGCCAGACTGGTCTTTCCCATGCTAGGCCGCCCCGCGATCACCACGAGGTCTGATGGCTGGAGCCCGGCGGTGATGTCGTCGAGATCGTAAAATCCGGTAGGAACGCCCGTAACATGTTCTTTTCGTTTCGACAACTTATCGACGAGGTCGAGACTTTCCTTAATAATAGAATTAATGGGGGTGAACGACCGATCCAGTTTCCCCTGGACGATGCCGAAGACCGATCGCTCCGCGAAATCGAGGAGGTCGTCGATTGATGAGCTGCCTTCGTAGCCTCGCGTGAGAACCTCCGTCGAGGTATTGATCAGCTCTCGCAGCAACGCCTTGTCGCGAACAATCTTGCAGTGGTAACGAATATTGGCGGAACTGGCCACGCTCTGCACGAGCTCCGCTAAATACGCCGAGCCCCCGACGGCCTCAATTTCCCCCAGCGCTTTCAACCGTTCCGTCAACGTAATCTGATCGATCACTTCTCCGATGTCCGACAATTCCAACATCGCACGGTAAATCTTCCGATGCGACGTCCGGTAGAAATTCTCTTCGACCAGTAATTCCATTGCCTTGGCCATCGCACTATTGTCGAGAAGAATTGCGCCGAGGACCGATTGCTCGGCCTCCACATTCTGAGGGGGGAGTTTGGGCTGTGAGAGATCGACGGCTGACATGGATTTCATGATCGTTTCTTGGGCTGTCGAAGAGCAAGACGAGCCGCGGCCACTAGATCATCAAGCCCCATTTTCTTCGACTGACGGCTGCGATTGCCGGTTCGGCGGCCAGGCAGGTGAGCCGCCAGGGAGTCGACCACCAGCACATCATCACGATCTACGCCTGGGCCCCCCACAATGACGACAGACGAAGCATGCAGGGCCAGCCCCGCCGTCACTGCGGCCGTCACGAGCGCCGCGTCGCGCCCCTTGATCGTCTGCTGTACCACTCGAGCACCTGTCTGACGCAACTGTGCGGCCACCTCCATCAAACGTGGAGTGGCCTTGGGTGGCGCGGCGACAAGATACTCGACTCGCGATGATCCTGAGCCCTCCTCAGGAAATGCCACGGTACGAAAGAGCCGATCGACGTCCAAGCCAAAACCGGTTGAGGGCAATGGCCGGCCAAATCGACCCATCAAATGGTCATATCGTCCGCCGCCGCCTAACTCCGCCCCCATCCCTTCGGCAAACACGTCAAAGACGACACCATCATAATAGTCGAAGCCTCTGAACTCCCCGAGATCCAGGAGGAGGGAATCCCGGTGGCCCGCTGCACAGAGCAACTGATACACCTGCGTAAGCCGTGCGAGTGGAGCGGCCAATGCCGGATCACCAGCAGCGAGAACCCGTCCCCGTGCCAAGACTTCCTCTTGGCCATACAGCTCAGGCGCTTCCCGAATAGCACGCGCCGCCGTTTTAGAGATGCGTTCACTCGCCAGGACCTCTTCGAGTCTCGGCAAATCCTTTCGCGCAGCCGCCTGCTCAGCCCGCTTCTGCCCCTGCAGCGACAGTCCAGACCTCGAGAGAAGCCCCTTAATAAATCCAACATGCCCAAGAGATACCTTGAAAGACTGCAGGCCGATCGTGTGGAGACATTCGATCATCAAACCAATCACTTCGCTATCGCTCGTGGCATCGTCCAGGCCGATGAGTTCGGCTCCGACTTGGAAAATTTCGCGCCCTCGCCCGGCATGCTCCGTTTCATACCGAAATACCGAGGTCCGGTACGACAGCCGCAACGGCAACGTCGCGCCCGTGAGCCCCATCGCAACCGTCCTGGCGATCTGCGCCGTGGCATCCGGACGGAGGAGGAGCGTCCGCCCTGTCGTGCGATCGACGAATTGGTAACAGTGATCGATCAGTTCCGGTTCAAGCCCCGGAGCCAACACATCGAGATACTCGAATGTGGGAAGAATGATCTCGTCGTAGCCCCAACGATTAATATGCGCGAGCAGCTGTTCTTCTAGGCGGCGAACCTGCTTCGCCGCATGAGGAAGTATCGTCGCCATGCCCACGGGCACGAGCGAGCGCTCGCGGGACGACGAGACCTGTCCCGAAGAGGGGCGCGGCTTCGGTGAAACGGAGACCATAGCTGACCTGGTGGGTGGCGCGCGGGGTTAGGACAGAGCCGCGACTTTGACTGAAAGAATGTCCTTGCTGGATTTGATCGTCTCAAGCACCGTGTTCGGAAAAACCGCATCGGATCCAATGATGAGCAGCGCGGTACCGCCCCGCTTCTCCAGTGCACATTGCATGCGGACAATATTGATCTGGTTGTCGCCAAGGACCTTGCCCACCATCCCGATCACTCCTGGGCGGTCGACGTTGAGGATCAACAGCATATGTCCTTCCGGCACGACCTCGACATTGAACTGATCGATCTCGACCACGCGCGGATCTTTCTTGTGATAGAGCGTGCCGGCGACCTGATACGATTTCTTCCCGGCTTCCACTCGCACACGAATCAGGCTGGTGAAGTCTCCCGCATCGGAGCTCTTCACTTCCTTCACTTCGATCCCGCGCTCCTTCGCCACGATCGGCGCATTCACATAGTTCACAGGCGCTTCCATCATCGGACTCAGCAATCCCTTCAGCACGGCGATCGTGAGTGGGGCGACAGACAAACCTGCGACCTCCCCGCTGTATTCGACGGTCACACGTTCAAGCCCGCCTTCGCATAACTGGGTCTGCAACTTCCCTAGCTGCTCGGCTAAGGACAGATAGGGCTGAAGCCGCGGGAGCAATTCTGGAGAAACGGACGGGATATTGNNTTGTTCCGCGATGCCGACGGCCACATTCTCTTGCGCCTCGGCCGTCTGGGCTCCGATATGCGGCGTACAGATAAAGTTATCCAAGGTCAACAACGGATGGTCCGCCTTCACCGGCTCTTCTTCAAACACGTCGAACGCAGCGGCCGCCACGCGCTTAACCTTCAACGCATCAAACAGATCACCCTCATGGATAATCCCGCCGCGGGCGCAATTCACAATCATCACCCCCGGTTTCATCGTCGAGATCGATTGCGCATTGATGAGCCCCTTGGTCTCAGGGGTCAACGGCGTATGCACAGAAATAATATCGGCACGTTTGAAGAGCTCATCCAGCGACATCATGGTGACGCCCATCTTCTGCGCGCGCTCTTCGGCCAAGTAGGGATCGTAGGCGATCACGCTCATGCCGATCCCCTGAGCCAGCTTCGTGAGATGGCTGCCGATTTGCCCCACGCCGACGATGCCGAGCGCCTTGTTATAGAGTTCGACGCCCATGAACTTATCTTTTTCCCACTTGCCGGCCTTCACGGACGCAGTGGCTTGGGGAATACGACGGCTCATCGCCCAGATCATCGACATCGTATGTTCGGCAGTCGTGACAGTATTGCCGCCCGGCGTATTCATCACCACGATCCCGCGACGCGTTGCGGCCGGCGTATCGACATTATCCAGCCCCGACCCGGCACGCCCGACAATCTTCAACTTCTCGGCTGCCGCAATCAGTTCTGCCGTCACTTTGGTCCCGGACCGCACGATCAAACCATCGGCGTCCTTGATCTCCTTGAATAGCTCTTCTTTCGACATCTTGGATTTCACGACCACCGTGAATCCGGCCTTCTCAAGAAGCTCTACGCCCTGCGGCGACAAACTATCGCTGATGAGGATTTTCATGCCCATTGTGCCTGCCCTATGTATAAGTTTCGAGACGTACCCGCTACGCCATCAAAATTTCTTGTGCCTTCGCCACGCCACTTCCAAGTTTCACGGGATGACCCAGCCCTTTAAGCACCATTTCAACAGCTGCCACAGCCATGATGACATCGAAACGATCCATGTAGCCCATGTGGGAGAGCCGGAAGATCTTCCCCTTCAAATGGTCTTGCCCACCGGCCGCTGTAATGCCGTATTGCACACGCAGGTTCTTGTAGATCGCCTGTCCATCCACGCCCTCAGGCGCTAAAACAGCGGTGAGGGCATCGCTGGGCGACTCTTTGGGAAACAACGCCAACCCTGCCCCCTGCAACCCTTCGCGCATAGCCTTCGCGAGCATGGCTTGACGTCCGAACACGCCCTCGAGCCCTTCCGCTCGCATCATCTTCAAGACTTCCTGCAACCCGACGATGAGAGACACGGCCGGCGTATAGGCCGTCTGATTCTTCTGCTGATTCTCATGCTCTTTCTTGAAATTGAAGTAGAACGCGGTGTTCTTCGCTTTTTCCGCTAATTGCCAGGCTTTATCACTCACGCTCACAAATGCCAGGCCCGGAGGGAGCATCAGCGCCTTCTGCGACCCTGTGATCACGACATCGATCCCCCATTCATCGGTCTTGATGTCGAACACGCCGAGAGCCGTAATGGCGTCCACCACGAGAATAGTCTCGCTATAGGGCTTCACGATTTCCGCAAGCGCCTTGATGTCGTGCGCCACACCGGTCGAAGTTTCACTCGCCTGCACATAGACCGCTTTAATTCCAGGATCTTTCTTCAAGGCATCCGCCACCACTTGGGGATCGACGGCCCGTCCCCACTCCACCTTAATCTCGGTGACCTCTGCGCCGAACGTCTTGCAGAGCTTGGTCCATCGTTCCCCGAACTTCCCGCCATTAATGGTGAGTGCTTTGTCGCCGGGAGAGAGGAAATTCGAGACCGAACCTTCCATGCCTCCGGTTCCGGATGCCGCCAGCATGAGCACGTTATTTTTCGTTTGGAACAGCCACTTCAGCCCATCCCGGACTTCCGCAAACACCTTATCGAACTCGGGAGCACGGTGATGGAACATGGGTCGCGCCATAGCCAACAACACTTCAGGGGGCACAGGCGTGGGACCGGGGGCTAGCAAATACCGCTTCAGCATCGACGGATCCTCCTCGGATAAAACGTGAAAAATCCTACGCGGGAAGGGGGGACGATACCATTGCCTCCCAAAAGCTGTCAAGGTAAGCAAACGTGTAGACATGCGTGTTTTCAGACTGTTCTGCCCTCCAGCTCCCGATGTGATGTCCGCTCATGATTTCGTGCGAACGTGAGCGCGCCTGACCGCCGTGCCACTACGAGTAGAATGCCAATCCTCTTGCAATTCCTTGACAAGCGCGAGGTCGCTCGATAGTCTACCCTCACAGAACATGTCGAACCTCAGACACCATACAGATAGCCAACGCATGTCAACGGCACCACTCCAACCAAGATATGCCGCCCTCCCGATTGCGCTCATCCTCGGAATCTGGCTCAGCCTCTCCCTGCCGATGGAAGGTCACAGCGCCACTTTCACCGAACCCGCCATAGCTGATCCGTCCACAGTTCTGGACGAGAACGCACCGGCAGCCGACGACCCGGACGACAATCTGGTCCCACTCGATACGGTAGGCTCGGCAACGGAAGGTACCAACTCTCCCTCCTTACGAACGAGCAGCGTTCCGCGGGCCGAAGACCTCTTGCAGCTGAACCCAGCGGGAAACTCTCCAGCAACCGCACGTTTCTCAGATGCCTTGAATCCTCCGGCTGAACTGGCCCCGACGCAAGACGCCCCTCGAAGCGCGACAGCGGAATATGCCGCCTACGATATGCCGATCGTCATGGACTCCTCGGTCCAGGCTCACATTCGTTACTTCAATACCGGCATCCACGATCGCTTCGAGCAATGGCTCCTCCGGCTCAGCCGCTATCGGCCGCTCGTTGATAAGATCTTCTCGGAGTTTCATCTCCCCAGCGATCTGGTCTATCTGTCCCTAGTGGAGAGCGGATTCAACCCCTACGCCTACTCCCGAGCCAAAGCCACGGGTCCCTGGCAGTTCATGCAGGGCACGGCCAAAGCCTATGGGCTCCGCGTCGATAACTATGTGGACGAACGGCGAGATCCCATCAAGTCAACGGTCGCGGCGGCACGTTACCTCCGCGATCTCTATGACCTCTTCGGCGCCTGGCCGCTCGCGATGGCCGCCTACAATGCCGGAGAAGGCAAAGTGATGCGAGCCCTCCACAAAGCCCAGGTCGAAAGTTTTTCCGAAATTTCCAAGACTCGATTGATTCGGCGGGAAACGAAGGAGTACGTGCCGCGGTTCATGGCCGCAACGATCATCGCCCGGAATCCTGATCGATACGGCTTTACTCAGGAGTCCGCTGCTCCCCATGAGTTTGACGAGGCCATCATCACTCGAACCGTCCATTTCCGCGCCATCGCCAATGTAACCGGCATTCCTTATGAGGAGCTCCGGCTCCTCAATCCTGAGCTGCGCCGAGACGCCACACCTCCTGGCGACGAGACCTATCACCTCAAAGTACCGGTGGGAATGAAAGCGAAGGTGGAGCAGCTCCTTGATCGCATCCCATCCTATAAGTTCCCGCAGCTCCCGGAGAAGGCTCATCTTGCGGCAGCCGGGCCCTCTCGCTGGTATAAAGTCCGCGTGGGAGACACGCTGGGAAAAGTATCGAAACGGTTTCGCATCCCCATCAAGACGCTCAAGACGAAGAATAATCTTTCCAGCCCGACTATTCGACCAGGTGACTTTCTCGTCATCAGCCGCTAGATTCGGTCTTCCCTATCCCCTCCCCTGATCACAGGACAGAGCAAATCGCCAAGCCGAGGGCAGCAATTAGCCAGCCTGTTTAATAGATTGCAAAAAACGATGCCTGGTTAGCCTGCGAGAACTTCGATATCCACACCTGTGGTACGGTAACAGGCTCAGGATAGGTTGCAGATATCAACGTGGAATGCTGTCGACTGGGATTACTTCTTGCCGGATGTGGGAGAAGGAGATGCAGAACTTTTCTGTGGTGCAGCACCGGCCGGGGCCATCGTCGAGGGCGCAGGCGTCGACTCCTGGGATTTCTTCACATCCATGATCTTGGTCCTGATCGTCGCCTCACTGGTGAAAGGAGAGCTGGGATAGGTCTTGATCAGCTCCTGATAATGGGCTAATGCCCCTTCTGGCCGCGACTGAGACTCTTCCAGCCGCGCCAACTCAAACAAGGCTTGATCTCGATTCAGCGTGCCGGGGGTCTCCAAGATGCCGGTCAATGCCTTGACGGCTAGATCCCGGTCTCCCTTGAGCAAATACACATAGGCCAACCGTTGTTGTACAAGCCCTGCCATTGAGGGATTCGAACCGTACAACATCAAGAATCGCTGATAGGCCTCAATGGCCGCACTCAACTCATTGGTCTGGACCAACGTATTTCCCAAATGATACAACGCCAGT
>CXWL01000189.1_pt1 | contig 27429 bp, 22 predicted proteins | sample 590931 | NCBI WGS metagenome assembly CXWL01 (sample SAMEA3498368, study PRJEB10139) | groundwater metagenome | biome: water well; material: biofilm material | place: Germany | collected 2015-04-27 | reverse complement strand
CGCCTCGCGCTTCAAGGATAGCAAAGCCAAGGACGCCGATAGCCTGGGCAATCACAATTGCGATGCCGACGCCTGTCATCCCGCTTCCAAGATACGCCGCGACCGCGAAACTCGCGGCGACCCAGCCCAGATTTCCAAGGACGATGAGCCTCAGGAGCAAGCGGTTCGGCTGCGCCTGCAGCGCGAGCAGGCCAAGCAGGATCGCGGTCGGCAGGCAGATCCAGCCCGCAATGGAAACGATATTCTCCGGCAGACCGAGCAGCGGCGCGACGATTGCTGCGTCGGCAACCCCGACGACAGCCACGAAAGCGCAGGTGATGGCATCGGCCAGCAGGACGCGTTTGAGGACAAGGATGGACATGGTCATTCTCCTTCAAGTGAGGAGGCACTCTTCCCGTGTGCGGCGCGGCAAGTCGATTACCTCGCAGGTAATGGAAACGGTTTTCGCTTTCGCCTAATCTGGATTCCGAGGAGAATGCCCATGCAACCTGCCCCTGTCGGCCTCCAGCTTCGCGAATGGCGATCGCGGCGGCGGCTGAGCCAGATGGACCTCGCGCTCGATGCCGAGATTTCGACCCGGCACCTGAGCTTCATCGAAACCGGCCGCGCAAGACCCAGCCCCGACATGCTCCAGCGCCTCGCCGACCGGCTCGATGTGCCGCATCGCGCGCGCAATGCCTTGCTGCTCGCTGCGGGCTATGCCCCCGATTATGCGGAGCGCCCGCTCGACAGCCCAGAAATGGCCGGCGTCCGCACCGTCGTCGAACATATCCTGAAAGGCCATGAGCCCTATCCGGCGATTGCCGTGGACCGGCACTGGAACATGATTGCCGCCAATGGCGCGATCGGCATCCTGATCGAACAGATCGCGCCCGAACTGCTGATCCCGCCGGTCAATGTCCTGCGGCTGGCGCTCCATCCCGACGGCCTTGCCCCGCAAATCGCCAATTTTTCCGAATGGCGCGGCCATATTCTCGACCGGCTCGACCAGCAGGTCGAAACCAGCGCGGATGCCACACTTGCCGAATTGCGGAACGAAATCGCAGCCTATCCGTCGATCCACAACGACAATGAAGGAGGCTTCGAAAACGCTATCGCCGTCCCGCTGCTGCTTGATACGGTGGTGGGGCGGATCGCTTTTGTGTCGACGATCACCATTTTCGGGACGCCGGTGGATGTGACCCTGTCCGAACTCGCGATCGAGGCCTTTTTCCCGGCAGACGCAAAAAGCGCAGAACTGCTGCGCTCGCTGGCAAAAAAATGAGATTTGGGAGGCTTCCCGGGTGAGGGCGGGTCGGTGCGAGACCAGGGAAGCAACCGACCCGCCACTCTAAGCGTTGAAACGCTCTTGGGGGAACGCCAATAACCATGCAGCGCCCGTGCCAAACCGTGCCAATCGCAGTTTTCCAAGGGAAACGGTGGTGAAGAGAAATTAACCTGTTGGAGCAGGTGTAAGAAATCCCGACGATTTCGAGCTGGCTTGAGCAAACATTCCCGACTTCAGCCGCATCCATTTTCGCCGCCGCATTGTATGTTAAGACTATGGAAACAAGGAAAATTATAGCTTATGCCATCATCCTGCTCCTGATAGCAGCTATCGCCGCGCTTGAGTCCGTGCGCCGCACACGGAAGCGCGGTAGGGAAAAATCGCGCTGGAAATAGGCTGCGGGCTGAAAAACCTCGCAAGCGCCCTCAATAAGTCCGCCCAATCAAAATCCGCTCCACCGCCGTTTCGCCGGTAAAGAAGCAGGGCGCATCCGCTGGCGCCGCCTCAACCGGCACATTGCGCATCGTCAGTTTCAGCGCCTTGAGCTGCTGGACGATGGCCTCCAGAGCATCGCCAGTCGGGCGGGCCCATTGGACTTCGACCCAGCCGATCACCTTATCATCGCCCGCATAATGCGCGGCAAGGTCGGTCACGTCGCGGCGGATGCCTGCATCCATCCGGGCCTTGGCTTCGGCGTGGAGCGCGGCCTGGATCTCTTCGAGCAAATCAGCCGCAGCACCCACGAATTCGCTGCGCGGCGTGAACGCGGTCGCCAGTTTGCCCTCCGCATTATAGAGCCGGTCACGCCGCAGCACGGCGACATTGCCACCTGCCACATCGCGCGGCCCCACCTCCACGATCAGCGGCGCACCTTTCTTGACCCAGGCCCAGCGCTTGTTCGAGGCCTTGATTGCCTTGGTATCGAGCAGCACCCGAACCGGCTCTCCGAACGCCGCCTGGCTCCGCAGTTCGCCAGCCAGCGTCCGGCAATAATCGAGGATCGCTTCATCCTCGTCATTGTCGCGCAGCATCGGCACGATCACGATCTGGTGCGGTGCGATCTGCGGCGGGCAGCGCAGGCCATCATCATCGCCATGCGTCATGATGACGCCGCCGATCATCCGGGTCGAGGTGCCCCAGCTTGTCGTATGGCAAAGCTGCAAGCCCCCGTCCTTGTCCTGGTAACGGATGTTCGCGGCTTCAGCGAAGGTCGTCCCCAGATAGTGCGAGGTGCCCGCCTGGAGCGCCTTGCCGTCCTGCATCATCGCTTCGATCGAATAGGTTGCGTCGGCGCCGGGGAAGCGTTCATTCTCCGGCTTTTCGCCCGCGATCACCGGCATCGCCAGCGGCCCTTCGGCAAAGGCACGATACATTTCGAGCGCGCGTAGCGTTTCGGCCATCGCGTCGGCCTTGTCTGCATGCGCGGTATGGCCTTCCTGCCAGAGGAATTCGCTAGTGCGCAGGAACATCCGTGTGCGCATTTCCCAGCGCACCACGTTGGCCCATTGGTTGGTCAGCATCGGCAGGTCACGCCAGGACTGGATCCAGCGGCTCATTGCTGCCCCAATCACGGTTTCAGAGGTCGGGCGGACGACCAGTGGTTCTTCGAGCTTCGCATCCGGATCGACGACGAGCTTGCCATCGACCGATTTCAGCCGGTGATGCGTGACGACCGCCATTTCCTTTGCAAAGCCCTCGACATGATCCGCCTCCTTCTCAAAATAGGAGAGCGGAATGAAAAGCGGGAAATAGCAATTCTCGACCCCAGCCGCCTTGATCTGCGCATCCATCAATTTCTGGATGCGTTCCCAGATGCCATAGCCCCAGGGACGGATGACCATGCAGCCGCGCACCCCCGATTCCTCGGCAAGGTCGGCCTCGGCAATGACCTCCTGATACCATTCGGCAAAATTCTGGGTGCGGGTGACCGACAGGGCGTGTTTCATGCCCGCCCCTATGCCGACCACAAACCTGTCCCGCAAGCTTTAGGGGGATTTCTGGTCATTGCATTGCCCGCGCGGCGGGTGGCGGTTAGGGCGGAGGCACGATGATCGATGCCCCGGCCCACAATGAAAACCGCTTGCGCGCGCTGGGCCTCAGGCTGTTCGGCATATCCTGCCTGTCGATCATGACGGTGCTGATCAAGCTGGCGAGCGATGCGGGGGTGCAGCTTCCCGAAATCATGTTCTGGCGGCAGGCGCTGGCCGTCCCGGTCGTGGTCGCAGCGCTCATTGCCGGGGCAGGGCTCTCGTCGGTCCGGACAAGCCGCTTCGGTGCCCATGTCAAACGGAGCGCAATGGGCCTGTCGAGCATGGCGCTCCATTTCGGCGCGATCATTCTGTTGCCCCTTGCCGAACAAACAACGCTGGGCTTTGCGGTGCCGATCTTCGCAACCATCCTTGCTGCTTTGATCCTCAAGGAATCGGTAGGTAGGCATCGCTGGGTCGCTGTGTTTGCAGGCTTTGTCGGCGTACTCGTCGTGGTCCAGCCCGGCGGAAGTCAAATCCCTCCCTTCGGCGCGCTTGTCGGCCTGTCGTCTGCTGTCATGATCTCGCTTACCAGCCTGCAGATCCGCGACATGGGGCGGACCGAGGCCGCGACGACAACGGTTTTCTGGTTTTCCTCGCTTTCAATCCTGCCGATGATCCTTTTGCTGCCCTTTTTCATGACCAGCCACGATGCGCGCGAATGGCTGCTGCTCTGCGGCATCGGGATGCTGGGCGGAATCGGGCAGCTCGGATTGACGGGCGCGCTTCGGCTTGCGCCGGTATCCACGGTTCTGGGCATGGACTATATTGCGCTCGTCTGGTCAGCCTTTTTCGGATGGCTGATCTGGAACCATGTTCCCGGCCCCGCGACCTGGATCGGCGCGGCAATCATTATCAGCAGCGGGCTTTATATCGCCGTGCGCGAACACCGGCTTTCGATCGAACGGGCAAGGGAGATGATCGCATGAGCAGGCCAATCCTTTACCATTGCCGGGACGCGCGTTCGTTCCGCTGCCTGTGGGCGGCAGAGGAGCTGGGTCTCGATTACGAGCTTGTGACGATGCCCTTCCCGCCGCGCTTCCACGTGCCCGCCTACAAGGAAATCAATCCGCTGGGCACGATCCCGTGCTGGGTCGACGGCGATGTGAAGCTGACCGAGTCCGCCGCCATCTGCCACTATCTCGCACGCGGTTCGGTGCTGGAAGTGACGCCCGATGAAGCCAGCTGGCCCGACTGGCTCAACTGGCTCCACCGGTCGGACGCAACCCTGACATTCCCGCTCGCGATCATGCTGCGTTACAGCGTCTTTCCCAAGCCCGAGGAACGCAAGCCGGACGTGGCGGAGGATTACAAGCTCTTCTTCCTCGGCCGCGCGCGCTCGATCGAAGCGGCGCTCGCCGACGGCCGCGAATGGCTCACCGCAGGGCGATTCACCGTGGCTGACATCTGCATCGGCTACGCGGTGATGCTTGCGCTCACGCTTGGCCTGCAAGCCGAGCTGGGGGCACACACGCTCGCCTGGTGGGAGAGGCTCTCCGCTCGCAGGGGTTTCAAGGCTGCCAAGGCACGACAGGGTGGCCAGGATTCGGACGGCCTCCTTTAGAACTTCGCACTCAGCGTAAAGCGCGCGTTGAGCGGTGCGCCCGTCGCAATGTTATTGTCATTATGTGCGGCCGGGAAGTAAGTCTTGCCGGTCAGATTCTCGACATTGATCTGTGCCTCGATCCCGTCGCTCACCTTGTAGAACAAGGCCGCATCCATCCGCGTATAGGCGGGGAGGAAGGTCGTATTGCTGATCGTCGTGAACTGGCGGGACTGATGGTAAAGCCCCACGCCGACGCCGAGCTTGTCCGTCACTTCATAGCGGTTCCACAGCGAGAACTGGTTGCGCGGCACTTGGCCGATGCGCCGCCCGGCCGGTGCAGCTGTCGTAGTTTCGCGTATTTCGGCCTTGGTATAGGCGTAGCCGAGGCTGGTCGTCCATTTCGACGTGATCCGTCCGGCCAGACCAAGTTCGAACCCGCTGCTGCGCTGTTTTCCGGTCTGGACGATGGTGCCCGCAACCGGCCCCGCCGCGCGGGTGTTTCCGCGATCGAGCCGATAGACGGCGGCAGTCAGCGTCAGCGCCGGATTGATGTTCCACTTGGCGCCGATTTCATAATTGTCGAAGGTCTCGGGTTTGAGCGCAGCGTTGTTGACATCGAAGGCGACGAACTGATCGCCCGCCTGGGGCAGGTAGGATTTGGCATAGCTGACATAGAGCGAAGCCTCAGGCACCGGCTTGAACACCAAACCCACACGCGGCGACCAAAGATCATCGACGCGCGAAACGGTTGCGCCAGTGAAAAGGTTGGTCACATTGTTGTCGAACCGGTCATAGCGCAGACCGGCGATCAGATCGACCTTGTCGCCAAAGCTGATCTGATCCTGAATATAGCCGGACAGTTGCTCGAGATTGGCACTGACCTTGCGGTTGGCATTGCCGGCGGCGCCAGCGATGAAGAATATCGGCGGGATGGTGAGCGGATCGGTGAACGGCACGATACGCCGGCGGTTCGCCGATGACGGCACGGTCGAATTGAAAAAGCCGTTGATCCGCTCATTGGCCGAATCCTGGTCGGTATATTCGCCGCCGATCAGGATCACATGATCGATGCCGCCCGTTGCGACGTGCCATTCGAGATTGGCCTGTCCGATCAATGTCTTTCGCGTGGTCGGATCGATATAGGCTTCGATGCCAACGGTCGGCGCAGCGGCGGTCCCGCCGATCGCGGTTACGGCGAAGACATTGTCATACTGCTTGTCATAATCGCCATAGAGTGCCTGCGTCCTGAAGCTGAGCCCTTCTGCGAGTTCGGTTTCGCTGCGAAAGCGGATGACATTGGCTTCGAAATCCGAATCGTTGATCCCGCGAACGCCGAAAAAGGTATCGCGGGATCCGCGCAACGGTCCGGCAGGCGCAGCAATTGTCCCGGTGAATGCGGATGGAATGCCGCGATCCGTGACGCGGTTGTCACGGACATATTCATAGCCGAGTTCGAACTTGGTCGCGCCAAGTTCGGCCCCGATCGTCGGGTTGATTGCATAGCGTTCGCCGCCAAAGGCATCGCGGTGATTGTTCAGATTCTCGTAAAAGGCGTTGACGCGCAAAGCGGCTGTTCCGAATGTCACATTGACATCGGCAGCTCCATAATAGCTGCCAAACGTGTCGGCAGAGAGGGTTCCGTTGTAAAAGCTGCGGTCGGAAACCGCGCCCTTGGTGATGCGGTTGATGACCCCGCCACCGCCGCCACGACCAAAGACCATCGCATTGGCGCCCTTGTGCACCTCGACCCGGTCGATATTGTAGAAACCCCGGAAATACTGGACGTCGTCGCGCAAGCCATCGACGAAAAAATCTGCGGTAGTATTGTTGCCGCGGAGCGTGACCTGATCGCGATTGCCTTCGCCGGTTCCCGATGTGATGCCCGGAACATAGCGGACAAGATCGGCTACCGAGCGGATCTGCTGGTCCGCGATCTGCTGGCCCGTCACCACCGAGATCGATTGCGGGACATCGAGGATCGGGGTGTTGGTCTTGGTGCCGCTGGTCGTCTCGATCGTGCGATAGCCATCAACCTGCCCGGTCACGATGATCGTGCTGCCATCGTCGGCCGCTGCGTCATCGGCGAACGCCGGAGCAGGGATCAGGAGTATGAGCGCCATCGCGGTGGAGGCAGGTTTGAAGATCATCGAAGCTGGTCTCTTTATACATGTGAGGGAGTTAATAACGATTCTCAATTGCGGGATTATTGCGAATCGTTATTAGTTGCAACACAAAAAGAGGCGGCCCGGCAGTTTCCCTACCGGCCGCCAGATCCCACAATGCACAGGGAATCGGTTGACAGCGGCGCCTGTGTCGCTTAGCGGGCTGCTTTCCGCGCGAGGGGTATGCCTCTGGCGTTATCTGTTGCGCGGGCAAGCATTTGAAAAGAAGAGATTTACGCCATGTTCGCAGTCGTGCGCACGGGCGGCAAGCAGTATCGCGTTGCCGCAGGAGACAAGATCGTCGTCGAAAAGATGGCGGGCAATGCCGGTGACACCGTGTCGCTGGGCGATGTCCTGTTCGCGGCCGATGGCAGCGAAGCCAAGGCCATTGCCGGTCTCGCCGTTTCGGCAGAGATCATTGCGCAGGCCAAGGCGGACAAGATCATCGTCTTCAAGAAGAAGCGCCGCCATAACTATCGCCGCAAGGCCGGGCATCGCCAGCAGCACACGATCCTCAAGATCCTGAGCGTCGGCGCGCCAGAAAAGAAGGCAGCGCCAAAGAAGGTGGAAGCCGCTCCGCTGGCGGAAGCTGTCTTAGAAACCAAGCCTGTCAAGGAAGCCGCACCCAAAAAGGTTGCTGCCCCCAAGGCAGAGGCAAAGCCAGCGGCTGAGGCTCCGGCAAAGAAGCCGGCAGCGAAGAAGCCCGCGGCCAAAAAAGCCGACGCGGCCAAGTAAGGAGTTTTGAACCATGGCACATAAAAAAGCAGGCGGTTCATCGCGCAACGGTCGTGACTCGGCCGGTCGTCGTCTTGGCGTGAAGAAGTTCGGTGGCGAAACCGCCATTCCGGGCAATATTCTCGTCCGCCAGCGCGGCACGAAATTCTATCCGGGCCGCAATGTCGGCATCGGCACCGACCACACCCTATTTGCCACCGCCGAAGGCCGCGTGACCTTCCACTCGGGCAAGCAGGGCCGAACCTATTGTTCAGTGGATGCGATGGCGGCAGCAGCCGAATAATCAGGCGATCTATCCGGGTCGCCCAAAGGGTGGCCCGAAGGTCTGGCAAGCCAGACAGATTTGAGGGAGACGGGCCACCCCCGCCTCCCTTTTTTTTCGGGCGGTTCGTCTCTCCCTCAAGCACAATGTCGTCGCGACGTCATATACTGGCGGTAACGGCGCAAAGGAGGAGAGAGATAATGTTTGCACGGACGGAAAGGCTGCTGTTGCGGCCTGGCTGGGCGGAGGATGCAGCGCCCCTGGCAGCGGCGATCGGCGATGAGGCGATCCTGACCAAGCTCGCTCTGGCGCCATCGCCTTACCGCGTTGAGGATGCGGCGAGCTTCCTCCAGATCGAGCGCGAGGAAGGCGATGCCGATTTCCTGATCGTCGCCCGAACCGAAGGTGTGCCGCGACTGGTGGGCGGCATTGGCCTGCACCCCGATGGAGACGAGCTCGAACTGGGCTACTGGATCGCGCGGCCCTTTTGGGGGCTTGGCTTTGCCACCGAAGCCGGGCGTGCCGTGATCGAGATCGCGCGCCACACGCTCAGGAAAACGCGGGTCGTTTCCGGCCACTTCATCGATAACCCCGCCTCGGGCCGGGTGCTGTCAAAGCTCGGTTTCAAACCGACCGGCCAGATTGTCGCCCGGATGTGCCGGGCGCGCGGCCATGCCGTGCCGACCAAATTGTTCGCGCTGGATTTCGACGACGCCTCGGAAGGTGACGCCGGAATCCCGCGAATGTTGGCCGCCTGAGCCCTTACCTGACCACCATGCAGTTGCCGACCTGCCCGCACATCGCTGCTGCATTGGCGGCCGAGCCCGCATTGGCACGTAGCCGATAATAGGTCTTGCCGCCGACCGAAGCGGTGACGACCGATTTGGGCAGCTTGCCAAGCGCCGGCGTTTTCGCCGCCAGCGAACTCCACGCAGAATTGGCGCTTGCCGCCGAGTTATAGGCGCCAAGCTGGATCTGTGTGCCGCCCGCGCCCGGCGCGACCAGCTTGCCACCCGAAGGCGGTACCGCCGCCGTCACAGCCGGTTTTGCAACAACGACAGGCTTTGCTGCAGCCGTCTTTTGCCCGGCAATCGGCACTTCGGGCTGCGCTGCTGTATCGACCTTGCCATTGGCTTCGGCGCCTTCGGATGCCGCGAAGGTCGAATCGCCCTGCCCTTCGACCTTCATGCCGCCGGGTGCATCGGGCTTGACCTTGTAATCGCCTTCTTGCGCCGCGATCAGCGTACCATCGCCCTGTGGAGCCTGTTGCTGGTTGCGAAGCCACCATACCCCGCCGACGATCAGGCCGAGCGCTGCCAGCCCGACGAGCAGGAAGCCCATCAGCTTACCGCTGGAAACGCCGTCTTCATCATCGTCATTATCGACGGCTTCAAGCCAGGGCAGGCGATCTTCGTCCTGCAGGCCCAGTTCGCTTTCTGTCTCGGTCATAGCTCACATCTCCTCGGCCGCTGTCACTCCCATGATGAACAGGCCGTTAGCGATAATTTGCCCGATTGCCGCCGCCATGAAAAGGCGTGACAGGGTTAATTGGGCATTATTAACTACCAATATGCGCCGGTCGGGCCGGTCATTGCCCAAATTCCAGTGCGCGTGGAAGCTGGCGGCCAGATCGTAGAGGTAGAAGGCAATACGGTGCGGCTCATGATTCGCCGCCGCTGCTTCGACAATCCGCGGGAATTGCGCCGCCAGCCTGGCGAGTTCGAGATCCTCGGCATCGAGCAGCGCAAGATCGGCTTCACCCGCAAAGCCAGCCTCCGCCACCTTGCGCTTCAGCGACGCGATCCGCGCATGCGCGTACTGCACGTAAAACACCGGATTGTCCTTCGATGCTTCCACCACCTTGGCAAAATCGAAGTCCATCTGCGCATCGGCCTTGCGCGTCAGCATGGTGAAGCGGACGACGTCCTTGCCCACTTCGCGCACGACATCGGCAAGCGTCACGAAATTGCCCGCGCGCTTGGACATCTTGATCGGTTCGCCCCCCCGCAAGAGCCGAACCATCTGGACGAGTTTCACGTCGAATTCGACGCGATCGTCGGTCAGCGCCGCGACCACGCCCTTGATCCGCTTGACCGTCCCCGCATGATCGGCACCCCAGATGTCGATCAGCATGTCGGCGCTTTCCGCCTTCTGGAAATGATAGGCCATGTCGGCACCGAAATAGGTCCAGCTCCCGTCGGATTTGCGGATCGGGCGATCCTGGTCGTCGCCGAACTGCGTCGAGCGGAACAGCGGAAGCATGACTGGCTCCCAATCGTCGGGCGTCTCGCCCTTGGGAGCTTCGAGCATCCCGTCGTAGATCAGGTCGCGGGCGCGCAACGTCGCTTCGGCGGCTTCGGGTTTTTTCGCTTTCTGGACCGCTGCCTCGGAGGCGAACAGATCATGATGGATGCCAAGCAGCGCAAGGTCGGCGCGGATCAGGTCGAGCATCGCGGCAACGGCGGTCTCGCGAAATAGCGCCAGCCACTCGCTCTCCGGCTTGCCGACGAAGCGTCGTCCGTATTTGGCTGCGAGCTTCTCTCCAACTGGAATTAGGTAATCTCCGGGATAGAGGCCGTCGGAAATAAATACGTCTTCACCAAGGTTCTCAAGGTAGCGCAGATGAACCGAGCGGGCGAGGACATCGACCTGCCCTCCGGCATCATTGACGTAGTATTCGCGCGTGACGGCATAGCCCGCATATTCGAGCACCGACGCCAAAGCGTCGCCCACCACCGCGCCCCGGCAATGCCCCATATGCATCGGCCCTGTCGGATTGGCCGAGACATATTCGATATTGACCCGCTTGCCCGCGCCCAGCGCCGAACGACCATAATCGCCACCCTCTTCGACGATCGCCTGAAGTTCATCGCGCCACACTTGATCGGCCAGCTTGAGGTTGATGAAGCCCGGCCCCGCGACGCTGGCCGAAGTCACCTCATCAAGCGCGCCCAGCTTTGCGACCAGCAATTCGGCCAGCGCCCGCGGATTGGTGCCCGCCCCTTTGGCCAGCACCATCGCCGCATTGGTCGCCAGATCGCCGTGCGAAGAATCGCGAGGCGGCTCCACCGTCACGGCCGTACGCGGCAAACCTGCAATGAGCGCTCCTTCAGCCTCAAGCGCGTCGAGCGCGGCATTCAGATAGGCAGCAAAACGGGCATAGAGGGTCACAGGGCGAACTTTCGAAAACCGGCACAAATTGTCAGGCGAGAGTGGCCCTTATCCGATGCGGTGGCGTGGGCGCAACCATCCCTCCGCTTCATTACCCGTGCGTCCCTCAACCGCCTGCGGGCGGGGGAAAGACGCCAGATGCGTCGAGGATGGGGGCTCGAGCCGGCCTTGCCAAACACGAAAACGCCGCCGGCCTTTCGGCCAGCGGCGCATTCAATTTTCAATCCATATGAAAACTAGACGAACGAAACCGCCGCTCGACGACGCAACGTGAATCCGACAAAGCCCAGTCCGAAAAGCATCATCGCCCAAGTCGCGGGCTCCGGAACTGCCGGTGGCACATATTTTCCGGTGTAATAGAGACGGGCATTTGATAGGCCTGCCCGGTTGAAGCTGAACGTGTCGAGGCCGCCCGCAAAATTTCCAGCGTCAAACCTGAAGAATGCCGTGCCATTGTAGCCCACGCCGCCAACCGCACCAACGGCGGCGCCCACATGAAAACTGACAACGGTATCGCCAAAGAGCGCGTTCGTGAAATTCACTGTGTTTCCGCTCACATTGAAGTTCTCAAGCCAGCTGAGCGTCGGGCCGGTATAGCTGGCAACCCCGAGCAACGCATTTAGCGCGGTTGCGGAATCGGCTTTGTCGGTCGCATTGCCGCTGTTGAGATTGCCTTGATACCAGCCACGGCATGCGCTTGCTGCCGGCGTGATGTCCGTCGGGCCACACGCCGTTCCGCCGAGCACTAGTGCAGCGGATGCCGTCGTTGCCGCCCCAAGGCCGATTGCTGCTGCAAATGCCGCTCCGGCGGACAAAATGAACCTGCGCATGTGTAGCTCCTTCCAGGATCTCCCACTTTCGCGACTCGTCATCCTTTTCTTATCGACTCATTATCCACCCATGCGGGGGAAACTACCAGAGCCTTAACCATATCAACGCCGTGTTGCACTCAATCGTCTCGAATCGGGACGGTTTTGTATTCACGCTCGCCCCAGGGGAAAGGGGAGCGCCGAAGCAGTGGAGGGTCGGTTTGACGCAGAATAGCCAAGCCGGGTCGATCCCCATTCGTCATTCCCGCGAAAGCGGGAACCCATATCCAGTTGAAAATTATCCTTCTTTGCATGAGCTCCACATTGTTCGGATCTCGCGCGAAGACGCGAAGATGCCGGCATCCGCGGGCTCGCAAACGAAGCACGACGCCTTGCCAAGGCGTCGGCATAGAATGACGCAAGTCGGGCAAACAAGGTTTCAAACGCTGCATTCATCACGGGTCTCCCTAGCGGCGGGGTTAGCTCCGCCCCTCCACAAAAATAGTCTGTTTGTTTCCGATGGGTGGGTAGTGAGGCGATTCAGGCACAAATCGCCAATATCGACTTTCTAGCCGAAAGAGCGTGACGCTGTCAAGAAATAATTGCTAAATAGGATAATTATTGGAACATATGGCCAAAATATCGCGGTTTTCGTGGATATGGACGCCGCCTTCTTCCCTGCCGACACAGGCCGCGATCGCGCCAGCGACGCTGTCCGCCCCGATCGAGCGATACTGGTCGAAAACATGCGGGGTCAGCAGATCGGTGATCGGGCTGATCGCCATCATGATCCCTTCGCCTGGGCGGCTGGCCCCCTGGCGGTTTCCGCGCAAAAGCCCGGGGCGGAAGATGTCCACGCGACCGAACCCGACGGCCGCCACGCCCGCCTCCGCTTCACCCTTGGTCTTGAGGTAAAAATTGCGCGCGTCGGCATTGGCGCCGACCGATGTGATCATCAGGAACTGCCGGACACCAGCCGCCTTTGCGGCCTCGGCAAAAGTGATCACCGCGTCGCGATCGACGGCGGCAAATGCCGCTTTCGATCCGGCAACGCGGATCGTCGTGCCAAGGCAGCAGATCGCCACATCATGCTTCGCCTTCACAACCAGTGCAGTCCAGTTTTTCATCTCTCCCACCAGCTGTTCCGTCCCGGCCGGAGCGTTTGACACCTCGCGTCGCCCGACCAATGTCAGCTGGTGCCCGGCAAGCTGCGGCAGCAGCAACCCGCCGACCAGTCCGCTCGCCCCTGTCATCACAATCCGCATGCGCCATTCTCTCCGCCCGGTTCGGGCAAGCGATAAACCTTTGGGAGAGCAATGAAAATGGGGCGACAAACCCGTCGGTCGTCGCCCCTTTCATGGTGCGCATTGGCCGATGCGGGCCATGAGCGGATGATGCGCAAGCGCACGACCCGTCCGACCCGGCCTCGCAATGACCGTGCCAGCCGCATATTTCCTTCACTTTTGAACAATTTGGCTGCAAAACCTGTCCCGTTATGGGACGGGTGGGTCACCTGATCGTCGTCGCCATGTGCCAGAACTGGAATCGCCGGGCAGCAGCATCGCGGGCGGCGAGGTTTTCGAACAGCGCAAAACACGTCGCTCCCGAACCCGACATGCGGACGAAACTGGCGCCCGGCTGCGCGGCCAGTTCTTCGAGCAAGGCGCCGATTTCAGGAACATGGGCAATGGCAGGCACGGTCAGATCATTGCGACCCGTCCGCCAGTCCGCCGGATCGAGCGCGCCGCGATCCATCCCATCCCAGCCGGCAAAGACCGATCCGGTGCCGAGCGCCACACCCGGATTGACGAGGAGCAGCGGCATGCCAGCGAGGCTCGCATCGAAAAAGGGCACCAGATCATCGCCGCGCCCGCTGCCAAAACAGGCTTCGCTCAACACACAGGCGGGAACATCCGCACCCAGCCCGCGCGCCACCGCCATGATCGCAGGGTCGACGGGGTCGATGCCCCAAAGCCGCGCCAGCAAGCGCAACGCCGCCGCCGCGTCGGCCGATCCGCCGCCCAGCCCCGCTGCAACAGGCAGATGTTTTTCAAGGTGGAGCGCTGCCCCGTGCCGAACTCCGGTCGTTGACCGAAGTGCTGCCGCGGCGCGCAATACGAGATTGTCTTCACTATCCAGCCCGGCAGCTTTTGGCCCGTCAATGATCAGCGAAAGGCCGTCGGCCAACGATGCGCTCACCCGGTCACCGTCTTCGGCAAAGGCAAAGAGCGTTTCCAGTTCGTGATAGCCATCCGCCCGCCGCGTCCTGACGTGAAGCGCAAGGTTGATCTTGGCATGGGCAGTTTCGGTCAGTTGCGCGTTCATTTGCGGCGCGCAGGCAGGCCATCGGCGATCTTGCTCTCGATCCGTTTGGTGACGTCGGCCGCTTCTGATTGGATCAGCGCGGCGCGCCAGGCATAACGGGCATCCATCCGTCGCCCGGCGGCCCAATAGGCGTCGCCCAGATGCTCGCCCAGTGCTGCATCGGTAGGCTCGGCGGCAACCGCGCGCTCGAGCAACGGGATCGACTGGTCGTGCTCACCCCGAAGATAAAATGCCCAGCCCAGCGAGTCCGTGATCGCCGCATCGTCAGGCCGGAGCGAACTGGCCTTGGCGATCAGCCGCGTCGCTTCGATCAGGTCTTCGCCGTGCTCGAGCATCGCATAGCCCAGATGGTTGAGCGCAGCAGGTTGATCGGGGCCGACCGCCACGGCGCGTTCGAGCGCGGGCCTTGCCTTGGCCCAATCGTCCGCCTGATCGAGGACTCCGCCATAGAGTAACCACAGGTTCCACGGTGCATCCTGTCCCGAACGGCCGATTGCCTCACGATAGGCCTCGGCCGCATCGCCATAATGTTTCAGCCGGGTATGCGCGTCGCCAAGCCGGGCGTAATCGAACAGGCTGGCATCGGGCAGTGCCACCGCAAGCTGCGCCTGCGCCAATGCCTCCTCATGGCGGTTCATCCGCTGGAGCGTCGCAATCCGAATTTCGCGCACGGCGGGCACGAATGGCGGCCCGACGGTGTCGAGCACCGTCAGCGCCTCCTCCGCACGGCCATTATTCGCCAGGGTCTGTGCCAGGGTGAGCTTCACTGCATCATTGCTGGGCGCGGCAAAACTTGCGAGGCGGGCGAGGGTCAGCGACGCAGGTGAGGCCGTGTCACGGATCAGGTCGCTTGCAACGCGCGCAATCAGCAGGGCCGTGCCGGACGTCGCGGTATCGACGGCCCCGGGCAGCGGCTTACCTGCCTCGACCAGCGCGCGCGCCGCCCGGATTGCCGGATCGTCTCCCCCCAGAAGTTCAAGCGCCTTGGCTCGCTCTTTCAGCGCCACGAGCCGGGCGGCGGCGGCCAGCCTCAATGTCAGGCCGCGCCCATCGACTCGTGTCTGCGCTTTCGCCGCCGCCAGCCCCTCATCCACCTGCTTGAGCGCAAGCAACAGCAGCGTACGCTGTTCACGCAGATAGACCGAACCAAGGCCGTCGCGTGGCAGTGATTCAGGTTCCGCCAACGGATCGCCGTCGCGCGCCGCGAAAAATGTCCAGGCGCGCAGGGCTGGCGCGAGAAATTCAAAGCCATCAGCCTCCTCGATCCGGTCGAGCCAGAGCCGTGCGCCGCGCCAGTCGCCCCTGGCCAGCGTATCCGAAAAGAGGAGCAAACGAGCGTCCTGCGGCAATCTCTGGCGGACTTCGAGGGCGCGGGCCGCGCGCAAGGCGAGTGCCTTGTCACCCGCCTCGACCGCCTCCCGATAGGCGCGCGCCGCCACCCGTTCACTGTCCGGCGCGGCGGTCAGCGCACGGGCGTAAGCAGCTGCAGCTTCCGCACTGGCATTTGCCGAATCGAGAACCCGCGCGGCCACATAATGGGAGAGTGCCGACGGCTCGTCACGCTTTGCAACGGCGGGTTGGGAAACCAGCACCGCCGCCGCAAGCGCCGCAACGCTACATGTTCGGATAGTTCGGGCCACCGCCGCCCTCCGGCGTTACCCAGTTTATGTTCTGGGTCGGATCCTTGATGTCGCAGGTCTTGCAATGGACGCAATTCTGCGCGTTGATCTGGAGCTTGGGATTGCCTTCATCGCGGCCTACGATCTCATAGACACCGGCGGGGCAATAGCGCGTTTCGGGCGCGTCGTAGAGCGCGAGGTTGATGCTGATCGGAACGTCCGGATCGCGCAACTGAAGGTGAACCGGCTGGTCTTCCGCATGATTGGTGTTGGACATGAACACCGAGGATAGCCGGTCGAAGCTGATGACGCCGTCGGGCTTGGGATAGGCGATCGGCGCGTAAAGATCCTTGCGGCCGATCGTGCCACTGTCGGGGTGATGCTTCATCGAAACCGGCAGGCCGATCTTGAGGGTGCGCATCCACATGTCGATCCCACCGATTATCGTGCCGAAATCGCCGCCGAATTTGGCGACAGCCGGTTCGACATTCTGGACGAGCTTCAATTCCTTCGCGATCCAGCTCGCGTTGACGGCGGGCTGGTAATCGGCCAGCTCGTCGCCCGAACGGCCCGCGGAGAGTGCGGCAACGATGCTTTCGGCCGCAAGCATCCCCGATTTCATTGCCGTATGGCTGCCCTTGATGCGGGGTACGTTCACAAAGCCCGCCGTGCAGCCGATCAGAGCGCCACCGGGGAAAGCCAGCTTGGGAACCGACTGCCAGCCGCCTTCGTTGATCGCGCGCGCACCATAGGAGACGCGCTTGCCGCCTTCGAGAATGGCGCGGATCTCCGGATGCTGTTTCCAGCGCTGGAATTCGTCAAACGGGAAGAGATGCGGATTGGCGTAGTCGAGCGCGACGACGAAGCCCAACGCAACCTGGTTGTTCGCCTGATGATAGAGAAAACCCCCGCCCCAGGCATCGTCCAGTGGCCAGCCCTGCGTATGGATCACCCGGCCCGGCACGTGCTTGTCGGGGTCAATGTCCCACAATTCCTTCATGCCAAGACCGTAAACCTGTGGCTGGCAATCGGCTTCAAGGTTGAATTTGGGCTTGAGCTGCTTGGTCAGGTGCCCGCGCGCACCTTCGGCAAAGAGCGTGTATTTGGCGTGGAGTTCCATCCCGGGCTGGTAATCCGGCTTATGGCTCCCATCGCGGGCGACGCCCATGTCGCCCGTTGCAACACCCCGAACCGCGCCCTTTTCGTCATAAAGAATTTCCGCAGCGGGGAAGCCGGGAAAGATCTCGACGCCGAGAGTCTCGGCTTGCCCGCCAAGCCAGCGGCACAGATTGCCAAGACTGCCGGTATAGCAACCGTGATTGCTCATCAGCGGCGGCATAGGGAAATGCGGGATCGGATATTTCTTCTTGGCCGAAAGCACCCAGTGCCAGTTATCCGTGACAGGCGTCTCAGCCATCGTGCAACCTTGGTTCCGCCAGTCGGGGATCAGTTCGTCCAGCGCCTTGGGATCGACCACCGCTCCGGACAAGATGTGCGCCCCGATTTCCGAACCTTTTTCAAGGATACAGACCGCAATTTCAGGATTGAGTTGCTTCAACCGGATCGAGGCTGCGAGTCCCGCCGGGCCGCCACCAACGATGACGACATCATACTCCATCGATTCCCGCTCACTCATCGATCGCTCCCCAATTTCCTTTTTCATTCATTGGCTTCGCTCCCGCGGCTTCACTCACCGCACGCTCATACCGGCTGACCAGATAGCGCGCCTTGTGACGTTGACCAATATGTCATGCATCCCTCTATCTCCCGCCATGGCAGATATCGCAACGGTGATTCCGGCCTCCCATGCCGCAAGCATCATGTCTTGGTGGCATGAAATGGGCGTCGATACGCTGATCGACGAACATCCGGTTGCATGGCTCGATCGCGGGCGGGCAAAGGCGCCGGTCGCCGCCGCTGCGGCGGCTCCCGTCGAAATCCGGATGCCGAGCACCCTTCCCGCTTTAACTCGCTGGTTGATGGAAAGCCCCGATGTGCCCGAAGCCGGACCTCCCGCGCGCAGAATCGCGGTTTCGGGGAATCCGCAAGCTGATCTGATGGTCATGATCGACATGCCCGAACCGGGCGATCCCGAAGCCGGGCATTTGCTTTCCGGGGGTGCCGGAGATTTGTTCGATCGCATGCTGGTCGCGTTGAAACTGGATCGGCAATCGACCTATCTGGCGGCGCTTTGTCCGGGACGCGTTCCGACGGGGCTTTTGCCACAGACGAGCGGCTCACAATTGGGGGAAATAGCGCGGCATCACATTGCCCTCGCCGCCCCGAAACAGGTCTGGTTGATGGGAACTGCGGTGAGCCGTGCCATCCTGGGGATGGAACTGGCCAAAGCGCGTGGAGTTTTGCATAAAATTAACCATGGAATGGGCAGTGTTGACGCTGTGGTGAGCTTTTCACCGAGCTTTCTGCTCCAGAGCCCGCGCCGCAAGGGCGAAGCCTGGGCAGATATGCAGATGCTGATCAGGGGAAATGACGCGTGACGATCAAGACAGCCCTTTTTGCTTCCGCGTTTCTGGCCCTTGCCACGGGCGCCCCGGCGCTCGCCGCAACCGACACAATACCGCAGATTTCGCGCACCACCTATGCTGCACAGCTAGGGCCGCATGCTCGCGAGAAGTATCGGGAAATATTTGCAGCGATTCATGACGCCCAATGGATCGATGCTGCGGCAAAGCTCGACGCGATGCCCGAAGGCCCGCTCCACGCCGTCGCGCGCGCCGAGCTCTATCTGGCCAAAGGCAGCCCCAAGGTTTCGGGTGAAGCGCTTGCTACACTGGCTGAGAAGGCCCCGGAGCTTCCAGCGGCACAGGCGCTCGTGCGCCTCGCCCAGGCGCGCGGGATGACGGCCCTGCCAAGCCTGCCGAACGCGCAGGAGTTGCGCTGGTTGGGTTCTGCTCCCCGTCGTGGCAAAGTGGCCGGTTCGGAGGCGCGGGCAACCGCAATGTCCGGTCGCATCGCTCCGTTGTTGAAGGGCGATCGTCCCAACGAAGCTGAGGCCATTCTCGATTCCGCAAGTGGTGATCTCGATACCGAAACACTGACCGAATGGCAGCATCGCATTGCCTGGTCCTACTACCTCACCGGCGACTATGCGGCCGCGCGCCGACTCGCCGACAAGGCCCGCGCCGGGTATGGCGATTGGGCCGCTCAAGCCGATTGGGTCGGCGGGCTCGCCGCCTGGCGCCAGCAGGATTGGCAGGCAGCCAGCGATGCCTTTTCTGCTGCTGCCCGCCGTTCCAGCGATCAGGAAATGGTTGCTGCCGGGCATTTCTGGGCTGGACGCGCCGACATGGCCGCAGGCCATCCAGAACGCGTCGAAGCCCGGTTGAAGGCGGCTTCCATCAATCCCGAAACCTTCTACGGCCTGCTCGCGCTGCAACGCATGGGGCTGACTGCAAAACCCATCGATCAGTCGGCGCTAGGCACTATCGAAAAGCGCCCTAACGTTCGCGCGGCGCTAGCGTTGGCGGAAATCGGTGAAATGGAGCTGGCTGACCAGCTGATCCGCTATCAGGCACGAATCGGCGATGCGCGCGATCATGCAGCGCTTGCAACGATTGCTGGCCGTATGGATTTGCCCGCTACCCAGCTTTGGCTTGCCCATAACGGCCCGGTCGGAGCGCAGGCGGCGGTGAGCGCGCGCTATCCGGCACCTCCGGGCTGGCGTCCCGTCGGTGGCTGGCGCGTCGATAAGGCTCTTGTTTTCGCCCATGCGCTTCAGGAATCGCAATTCCGCACGACCATAACGAGCCCGGCGGGTGCGCGCGGCCTGATGCAGGTCATGCCGGGCACGGCAGCCATGCTCTCCCGCCGCAAGGGAGAGGCTAGCGTCGGGCCACTCACCAACCCGTCGGTCAACCTGGAATATGGCCAGAGCTTCATGGAACTGGTTCGCGACATGAGCGAAACCGGAGGGCTTCTGCCCAAGGTGATCGCGGCATACAATGCCGGCCCGCAACCAGTCGGTGCTTGGAATGCCCGCTCGCGCGACAACAATGATCCACTGCTCTACATCGAATCGATTCCCTATTGGGAAACCCGCAGCTACGTGACAATCGTGCTGCGCAACTACTGGATGTACCAGTTGCAGGCAGGCGATCAGGCCAAGAGCCTTGCTGCACTATCGCAGGGCCTTTGGCCGCGCTTCCCCGGATTGCCAGGCGCGACGGCTGTGCGCCTGACATCGACGGGCGGGGTCGCCAGTGCCGATTGATGAGGCGCGGGCCTTCCTGCCCGTCCGCGTCGCTCTCCTTACCATTTCCGACAGCCGTACCCGCGCCGATGACATATCGGGAGACACTCTTGTTGCACGGATAGCCGACGCCGGGCACATCCTTGCCGAACGGGCGCTGCTGAGGGATGATACGGACGACCTTGTCGCGCTGCTCCACCGCTGGGTCGATGATGAGAATATCGATTGCATCATCACCACAGGCGGAACCGGCGTTACCGGCCGCGACGTGACACCCGAGGCATTGGCCCGGCTGGGTGGCAAGGACATTCCCGGTTTCGGCGAGATGTTCCGCTGGCTCAGCTTCGCCAAGATCGGTACCTCGACGATCCAGTCGCGCGCCTGTGCGGTGGTTGCGCGCGGGACCTATGTCTTCGCGCTTCCTGGCTCGCCCGGCGCGGTCAAGGATGGCTGGGACGATATTCTCGTCCACCAGCTCGACAGTCGCTTCCGCCCCTGCAATTTCGTCGAACTGATGCCGAGGCTGAGGGAGGTATAGGAAGCCGAAGCGGGCATTTGTCGGCTAATCGCCAGCCACCTCATCCGGTTCCGGATCGATCTCCACCACATCGACGCTCTGCAAACCAACCCGGACGCAATGGGCAACAACGCGCTGGCCGACGAGCTTGCGGGCTTTCAATGGCAGGCCGCACACCTTCCACCACTCCCCGCCATCAAGTGCGATGATCATGCTGCGGCCGAATCTGTAGGTGAGGCGGCCGATCAAAATCATGCCGCCGCCGGGTGGAACGTCATCCATACGCTACTCTCCAAGAGCAGGCCCTTCGCGGTGCGCCCCCGCGTTGGCCTGTCCATCTCGATCCCGTGATCGGGGAGGTAGAAAACCGGCAAAAGACGGCCCCATGACTTTTAGACCCGAGAGCCCTGGACATATGCCACAGGCTCCCCGACCGAAAAGGATCAGGGCGTTGGTAGGGACGAAGTCCTAACCAACAGTTCTTTTGCGGGGCTTCTACTCCCCAGAGCCGTGCGTGGCGGCTCCGCTTGCGAGAATGTCCACAAAGCGCGCCCGATGCAAGGGCCACACCCCTCCGCGCCTCTGCGCCTCCGCGCGAACCATCCAAACGGTTGGGCCACGCCCAAGCTTGAACGTTTCACGCCGGCGCGCCGACGACTGGGTTCCCGCTTTCGCGGGAATGACACAAGGAGGGGGCGCCAGCGGCCATTGCCCTTGCACCGGGGCTGCGGCATAGCCAGTGGCGATGGCAGAGGATAATTTGGCGGAAACCCGCATTCCCGTGATCATCGGTGTCGGGCAGGTCAACGACCGGCCTGTCGATGATGCAGACGCGCTTGATTCGCGCCAGTTGATGGAAGCGGCGATCCGTGCGGCCGATCGTGACGCCGGGGGCGGCTTTATCGGCCGGATCGACTGGCTGGGGATCACGCGGCAGATTTCCTTCCCGTCGCTCGACAAGACTATGGTCGAAGGGCTGTGCACGGCGCTGGACATTGCCCCGGCGCATGCCGAACAGAGCAAGGGCCCCAATGGCGATACGCCGATCCGCTACCTGAACGATGCCGCCAATGCGATCGGTGAAGGCCGCGCGCAGGTGGCCGTCATTGTCGGCGGAGAGGCCTTGCGGACGGCGGCCAAGCGCCCCGATGGCGGCGGCATCGGCCGCAACATGCGGATGCCCGAAGTGCCGCCTATCCATGTCAAATACGGCCTGCGCACGCCGACCGACATATACCCGTTCTACGAGAATGCGGGCCGTGCCAAATGGGGCCAGACGCTGGCCGAGGGACAGGCGGAAACAGGCGTGATCTGGTCGCTTTTCTCGCAGGTCGCTGCCGCCAATCCGGCCGCCTGGCTGCGCAAGGCCATATCCGCTGAAGAGATCATCACCCCGGGCCCGACGAACCGCCCCATCGCGTTTCCATACACGAAGCTGACGGTGGCCAATTCTTCGGTGAACCAGGGTGCAGCTTTGCTGGTAACGAGCGTTGCCGTCGCCAGAGCGGCCGGGGTTCCTGAAGGCCGGATTGTCTATGTGGGCAAAGGCGCGGCGGCGCATGAGGCAGAAGATGTACTGGCCCGCTCTCGCTGGGACGAATCGCCGAGCATGGCCGTCACGCTTGAACAGGCCATCGCCCGCAACCGCCTCGATGCGCAAAGCCTTGATCATCTCGAACTCTATTCCTGCTTCCCCTGTGTCCCCAAAATGGCGCGGCGTATCCTCGGGCTTCCCGCCGATCGCACCGCGACGGTCTTTGGCGGGCTGACCTTTGGCGGCGGCCCGATCGGCAATTACATGGCGCATGCCGCCGCATCGATGGTCGAGAAGCTGCGCGCCGAACCCGGCGACGGGCTGCTCTTCGCCAATGGCGGCTTTGCGACGCACAACCACGCGATCCTGCTGACGACGCGCCCGCAACCCGCTGGCACCTTTCCGCAGGATTATGACTGTCAGGCCGAAGCCGATGTCTGGCGTGGGCCGGTGCCCGAACTGGTGGACGGCTATGAAGGTGAAGCCACAATCGAGACCTACACGGTGATCTATGACCGCGAGGCGCAGCCAAAGTTTGGCGTCGTTCTCGCCCGTATCCCCGATGGCCGCCGTGCAATCGCGCGGATTCCCGGCGAAGATGAAGCGATGATCGCCTTCCTGACCTCAGGCGAAAGCGAGCCTGTCGGAGCGAAAGGGCTGGTCGTTCGTGCAGGCGAATTTAGCCTTTGGTCGACTGGCTGATTTACAAACCCCTGATCCGGCCATTAACAGGACGAAAATGTTTGAGGATCGCGATGCGGATTATCACTACTGGCTGGCTTGCCTTGGCCGCATCGCCCGCGCTTTCACAGACCGCCCCTCCACCGCGTGACACGCCCTATCCCGGCACGATGACCCTGAATGTCGATGCCAGCGATACCGAGCAAGGCATCTTCCGCGTGACGCAGACGATCCCGGTCGCCGCCTCGGGAGCAATGACGCTCAATTTCCCAAAATGGCTGCCCGGAAACCATGCCCCGCGCGGCCAGATCGAAAAACTCGCCGGATTGACGATCAAGGTTGGTGGCAAGACCCTGGCGTGGAAGCGCGATCCTGTGGATGTTTACGCCTTTCATATCGACTTGCCATCGGGCGCGCGGCAGCTCGATCTTTCCTTCAACTTCCTTTCCGCGACCGAAGAAGATCAGGGCCGCGTCGTCGTGACGCCCGAAATGATCAACCTCCAATGGCAATCGGTCTCACTCTATCCGGCAGGATGGGCCACGCGACGGATCCCGGTTTCGGCGAGCATGACCTTGCCCGCCGGTTGGAAGGCCGCGACTGCGCTACGCCCCAAGCCCGGCGAAGGGGGGCGCGTGATTTATGAAACCGTCGACTACGAAACTTTGGTCGATTCGCCGGTTTTCGCGGGCAAGCACTTCCGCACCGAGCCGCTCGGCTACAACGTCACGCTGAACATCGTCGCGGATGAGGCCAAGTATCTGGCAGCAACGCCCGCCCAGATCGATACGCACAAAAGGCTTGTCGATCAGGCGGTCAAACTGTTCGGATCGCGGCCGTTTGACCATTACGACCTGCTGCTGGCGCTGACCGATCGGATGGGCAGCATCGGGCTTGAGCATCACCGTTCGTCGGAAAATGGCGCGAATCCCGAATATTTCACCGATTGGAACAGCGGTCCGGGCCGACGCAACCTGCTGGCGCATGAGTTCAGTCATAGCTGGGTGGGCAAATATCGTCGCCCCGCAGGCCATCTTGTGTCGGATTTTGCCACGCCGCTCGTGAACGACCTGCTCTGGGTTTACGAGGGGCAGAATCAATTCTGGGGCTATGTGCTGGGTGCGCGTTCGGGGCTGTTCACCAAGGCTGAGACCCTCGATGCAATTGCGGCGATTGCGGCGGGTCTTGACATACGCCGGGCCCGCGATTGGCGCGATATGGCCGATACGACCTATGACCCGATCATCGCCGCGCGTCGCCCCAAAGGCTGGATCAGCTATCAGCGCGCCGAGGATTATTACAATGAGGGCATGATGATCTGGCTCGAGACCGACGCCATGCTCCGCGCGCAAACCGGCGGGGCAAAGGGCATCGACGATTTCGCGCGCGGCTTTTTCAGCGGGCCTGAAGGGGACTTCAAGGCCCGGGGCTTTACCTTTGCCGAAGTCGCGACCGCGCTCAACGGCATCTCGCCCTATGACTGGGCGGGCTATCTCACCAAGCGAACGACGGAGAAGGCCATTGGCGCGCCTATGGGTGGCCTCATGCTGGGTGGTTATCGTCTGATTTATACCGACGAACCGACGCCCTTCTTCCAGGACAAGGAAAAGCGGGCGACAGAGCTGGATCTCAGCTATTCGATCGGACTGACAATCGGCAAGGGCGGCAAGGTCAATACCGTAATCTGGGACAGCCCGGCTTTCAACGCAGGCCTAACGTCGGCAGCAGAGATCGTCGCGGTCAATGGCCGCACTTATACGGACGATGCGATCAGGGAAGCCATCACGGCGGCGAAGGGTGGCAAGGATCCCGTCAGGCTGATCGTGAAGTCCGGAATCCGGGTTCGCGAGGTTACGATCATGTGGAATGGCGGGCTGCGCTATCCGAGGCTGGAAAAAACGGGCGCGGGAGATGGATCGCTGGATCTGCTTCTCAAGCCCCGGCCCTAAACAGGCGATACCACAATGCGATGAACCACCCCATCGCTTGGCGCGAAGGGATGGTTCATTTTGTGCGCCCTGCCAAAGGGGAGGGAGGTCAGGCCGGGCACGATCTTCGAATCAAGTCTTACCAGTCGATCTGGGCGCGGATCGCAAACGCATCCGTGCTGTATTTCCGTTGATCTACCGGCGCAGTCGAAAGCGGCTTGACTGTTGCCGCAAGCGGCCCGCCTTCGACTTCGGTATGGATATAGTTGACCAGGAAACGGACATAATCGGTGGGGATCCAGGTCAGGCCAAACAAATACCCGGTCTGGGTGCCGCCGCGTCCCAGCCGCGTGTTGAGCGCGGCCAGGGTGGATACGCCGGTGGCGAAATTGTTGGTCGCCGCGTTCTTCAGCTTTGCGTCGTCGAGATCGAGATAATCAAAGCGCCCGATCAGCTGGAAGGCGCCGGAGCCGCCCTTGTTGATCGGGTTGAGAACCTTGGTGCGGTCCCAGGTGCCGTTCTTGTACCCGCGGGTTTCGCCGGTCAGGAAATATCCGACCTCGAAGAACCCGCTGAGGAAGCTCGGATCACCGGTGGGCGTGACGGCCGAGCCGCCGTTAAAGGCATCGAGGCCGGTCGAAATGTCCCCGGCGCTGTACGACTTGACCTTCACATATTGCGCCTCGCCACCAACGTGGAGCGATTTGAACACGCCGTAAAGCTCGGCACCAAAGATATTATCGCTCTTCGCGGCAAAACTGCCAGTGTCGACAAACCGGACATCGGTCGTCTGGAGAAACGGCCGGGCGCGATAACGGCCGAGCTGGTTGGTCGAAGGTGCGCCGATCGACGTCGAATTGACGCCATTCGCGTTCGACTGGAACTCACGATGCTGGAAGTTCAGGCCCATATGCACAAAGCCGGGCCCGACATAAGGCGCATAGGTCATGCGCGCGGCGCCGATCCAGCCATCATTGTCGAGCGAAGCATCGATGCTGTGCGCGGCAAACAGACCAGTGTCGAAACGGAACAGATTGTCCTTGCTGTGCAGGTTGAGCGACAGGCCCAGACGGCGGCTGTTGCCGAAGGCATCGTTACCCTGCGCCCGCTCAATGAACGATGACCAGCGCGAGCTGCTGATCTGCTCCATGCCGTTGAGCGATTCATGGTTGCCCAAGGTCAGACCCCAGATCTTTCCGGCAGGAGCGTAGGTCATCACCACATCGCCAAATCCGACCGAGCTGTTGGCATAGTCAACTTCTGCTTTGTAACCGAACCCGCCAGGAACCGCGCCTTCGACACCGATACGGAAGCGACGGATGCGGGTGTTGAAGCCAAGGTTGCGATTGGCGACGAAATTGTCAGGCCTTGATGTATAGGCCGTATCGAGCATCAGGCGACCACGCACCTTGAAGCTCCAGCCATCGCTGTCGGTGAATTGAGGCGCGCCTTTCCAGCTCGGCTGCGCCTTGGTGACGAGTGTCTTCAACTCGGTAAGCTGGGCCTGGAGCCCTTCAATCTGCGCCTCCAGCTCGGCTGCACGGGCATCGGCNNGGTGCGTCCGTTGGCGGTTCGACTTCCTTGTCCGTCGTTTGTGCATTGAGCTGCGGTGCGAAGGCCATTGCACTGGCCCAGAGAAGGACCCGCAACAGGGTAAAGCGTTTCATGGATTGCCCCTTATTTTCTGGATTTGTTTACTTGAGACCCGCCGCATTCATCGGCGTCATCGTGGTGGCGAAAGCGGCCGCGCGCTTGCGCGATGCATCGGGACTGGCAAGCAGGCCATATTGGATGAGGTAGCCGCGCGGACCGAAAGTGCCTTCCTTGGCATATTCCGCAGCGAACTGACGGATGCCGGGAATGGCCTTCAGATGGGCATTTTTCACATATATGTAGAGAGCGCGGGCCCCGGGATATTTGAATGAAGAGATGGTCGCGGCATTTGGTGCGACGCCGTTGATCGCAACGCCGCTCAGCCGGGTGGCATTTTCCTCAAGATAGGAATAGCCGAAGATGCCGATGGTGCCGGGATTGCCTTCAAGTTTCTGGACGATGAGGTTGTCGTTCTCGCCAGCATTGATGTAACCGCCGTCTTCGCGCAGGCCCAGGCAGATTTGCTTGTACTTGGCTTCGTTGGTCTTCTTCATCGCCGCGATCGCCGGATTGGACTCGCACGCGGGGGTGAGGATCAGGTCTTCAAGCGAAGAGCGCGTACCGCTGGTCGTCGGCGGGCCATAGACGCGGATTGGCGTCGCGGGCAGCGCTCCGTTCACATCCTTCCAGGTCTTGGCAGTGTTGGGCTTGCCAAAGGGCGCCTTGGCAATCGCCATGTAAACGTCACGAAGGCTGACATTTTTGAGCGGGCCACCCTTGGAAGTCGCCAGCGAAAGCCCGTCGAGGCCAACCTGGATTTCGGTGATCTGCGTCACGCCATTGGCGGCGCACAGGCGAAACTCCGACAGCTTGATGCGGCGCGAGGCATTCAGGATATCGGGATGGCCTGCGCCAACACCGCCGCAGAACAGCTTTGCACCGCCCCCCGTGCCGGTCGATTCGACGATCGGCGATGGAACACCCGGATTGGCACGCGCAAAACGCTCCGCCACGGCCTTGGTGAAGGGATACACTGTAGAGGA
>CXWL01050953.1_pt1 | contig 27431 bp, 27 predicted proteins | sample 590931 | NCBI WGS metagenome assembly CXWL01 (sample SAMEA3498368, study PRJEB10139) | groundwater metagenome | biome: water well; material: biofilm material | place: Germany | collected 2015-04-27 | reverse complement strand
TTAGCGTGGGAGACGTTGTTGCCAACCATCGGACCCTTGCCAGTTACTTGGCAAACACGTGCCATAGCGCACTCCTTAGTAAACTTCCGCAATCGGGAAAAACGAGAGTATAGCGCGAAAAGCATCGCGGAATCAATGACTTGTGAAAAACAATTGTGTCTTGATATCGGTCTGAGATTTAACAATTGACCGGGCGAGCCGCGCCGTCGATGGAAAAGGGTGTGGACAAGCTGTTATCGCGCCGGGCGCGCTACATTTGCCCGTGTTCCGCGAAGGAATGCACCTGTGGACCGGCTACAACAAAGTGGTCGAGGATGCGCACGTCCACCAGCGCCAGGGCCTGCACCAGCGCGCGCGTCAGCAGCAGGTCGGACTCGCTCGGTTCGGGGGCGCCGGACGGGTGGTTGTGGGCCAGCATCACGCCGGCCGCATTGTGTTTCAGGGCGGCCTTGACCACTTCGCGCGGGTAGACGCTGGTATGGGTGAGGGTGCCGCGAAACATTTCCTCGCGGGCGATCAGGCGNNAGGGCGTGGCCGGACTGCAGTTGTTCGCCGATGGCGCGCTGGGCGAGTTCCATGACCGCCTGCAACTGGGCGAATTTGGCCGGGCCGAGCCCGTGCAGTTTTGAAAACTCGGCCAGGCTGGCGCTGAACATCGCGTTGAGCGAGCCGAAGTGCTTGATCAGCTGGTCGCCCAGTTCGACCGCATTCTTTCCCTTGACGCCCACGCGCAGGAAGACCGCCAGCAATTCGGGGTTCGACAGGGCGCGCGGGCCCTCGGCGATCAGGCGCTCGCGGGGACGTTGCTGTTCCGGCCAGTGGTTGATGCCCATCGTTTGCGCCCCTTTAATTGCGTACGTTCTTCAACGGCATGGCGCATCGGCCCGGTTTTGCCATTGGTGGCTTACAATATCGGTTTGCACGCCAGAACCAATACCATGACCCAAGCGTCCCCCGCCGTCGTCACCGACTCGGCTTACCTCACCCTGCATTATCGGCTCGCTACCGCCGAGGGTACTGATATCGTCACTACCTTTGCCGGAAATCCCGCCACCCTGATGCTGGGGCAAGGCCAACTCGCGCCATTCCTCGAGCAACGCCTGATCGGCATGGCCGAAGGCAGCCACCAGACCTTCGAACTGGCGCCCGCCGAAGGTTTCGGCGAACGCAACCCCGAGCTGATCCAGAAGGTGTCGCGCGCGACGCTGGACGAGAACTCCGCGCCCGGCGCCGACTACAAGATCGGCGACCTGGTCGACTTCGCCGCACCAGGCGGCGGCCGCTTCGCCGGCGTGCTGCGCGAACTGGGCGACAATTCGGCCATTTTCGACTTCAACCATCCGCTGGCCGGCAAGGCCCTGCTGTTTGAAGTGAAACTGATTTCAGTGTTGTAAACGGGATTCCCCATGGACAGCGAAATTCTCTTAGCCCAGCCGCGCGGATTTTGCGCCGGCGTCGACCGCGCCATCGAAATCGTCGAACGCGCCCTGCAGCAGTTCGGCGCGCCGATTTATGTGCGCCACGAAATCGTCCACAACGCCTACGTCGTGGACGACCTGCGCAACAAGGGCGCGATCTTTATCGAAGAGCTCGATGACGTTCCGGCCGGCAACACGCTGGTGTTTTCCGCCCACGGTGTGTCGAAGGCGGTGCGCGCCGAAGCCGCGGCGCGCGGCCTGACCATTTTCGACGCCACCTGTCCCTTGGTGACCAAGGTGCACATGGAAGTGGCCAAGATGCGCAAGCAAGGCTGCGAAGTGGTGATGATCGGCCACGACGGCCATCCCGAAGTCGAGGGCACCATGGGCCAGACCGAGGAGGGCATGCACCTGGTCGAAACGGTGGCCGACGTCGACAGCCTGCAGGTGGGCAATCCCGACCTGCTCGCTTACGTGTCGCAAACCACGCTGTCGGTGGACGACACCGCCGCGGTGATCGCCGCCCTCAAGCGCAAGTACCCCAACATCCTCGAGCCGAAAAAAGGCGACATCTGCTACGCCACCACCAACCGCCAGGAAGCGGTCAAGTTCATGGCGCCGCAAGTGGAACTGGTGATCGTCGTGGGCAGCCCGAACAGTTCGAACTCGAACCGCCTGCGCGAAGTTGCTGAGAAGAAAGGTACGCCGGCCTACATGATCGACAATGCCTCCCAGATCGACCCGCAATGGCTGGCCGGCAAGCTGCGGATCGGCGTCACCGCCGGGGCGTCAGCGCCGGAAGTGCTGGTGCAGGCCGTGATCGACCGCCTGAAAGAACTCGGCGCGCGCAGCGTGCGGGCGCTGGAAGGCGTCGAAGAGCACGTGACCTTCCCGCTGCCGAAGGGGCTGGACGGCGCCAAACCGGTCAAAGCGTAAGATTCTATATTTATAGTCGGCAAATTAAATTTGGGCAAGTTGTTATTTTCCGATATGAGTTTTTACCAAACCTCGCTATCATTGCGACGCTCGGATTGCGCGAGGTTGCGTGGTCGCGGTAAATGCATGTAACACCTTGCGCGGGTTGGCAGCGGTGGAGTTTGTGAACTACGGCGTCAGGCCAGGAGCGGCACTACGGGGACTTCCCCGAGTGCCGTTTTTGTTAGAACGAAAGAAAGAGACCCAAAAAAACATGGATACCTTTATCCAACAGATTATCAACGGATTGGTGCTGGGCAGTATGTATGCTCTGATCGCGTTGGGCTATACGATGGTGTACGGCGTGCTCAACCTGATCAACTTCGCCCACGGCGACGTCTTGATGATCGGCGCGATGGTCGGCCTGACGATCCTGAAACTGCTCGAAGTGTTTGCGCCCGGCTTGCCTGGCTATATCGACCTGTTCATCGCGATCGCCGGCGCCGTGCCGATGTGCATGCTGGTCAACGTCATCATCGAACGGGTCGCCTACCGCCGCCTGCGCAATGCGCCGCGGCTGGCGCCGCTGATCACCGCCATCGGCGTGTCGATCCTGCTGCAGACCTTCGCCATGATGATCTGGGGCCGCAGCCCGCTGCCATTCCCGCAACTGCTGTCGACCGCGCCGATCATGATCGGCGGCGCGCTGATCTCGCAAACCCAGCTGCTGCTGCTGGTGCTGGCCGCGCTGGCGATGTTCGGCCTGGTGTTCCTGGTGGAGAAAACCAAGATGGGCCGCGCGATGCGCGCCACCGCCGAGAATCCCCGGGTTGCCGGCCTGATGGGCGTCGACTCCAATATGGTCATCGTCGCCACGTTCGCGATCGGCGCCGCGCTGGCTGCCGTGGCCGGCGTGATGTGGGGCGCCAACTACGCGTCGATCGCGTTTGCGATGGGCACGCTGCCTGGCCTGAAGGCGTTTTGCGCCGCGGTACTGGGCGGTATCGGCAACATCTACGGCGCGATGATCGGCGGCATTTTGCTCGGCATCATCGAGAGCCTGGGCGCCGGCTACATCGGCGACCTGACCGGCGGCTTCCTCGGCAGCCACTACCAGGACATCTTTGCGTTCGTGGTCCTCATCATCGTGCTCACGATCCGGCCGTCCGGCATCATGGGCGAGCGCGTCGCTGACCGCGCCTGACCCGGAAAAGGAACATCATGGCTCTCCTCAATTTCGACGTCCAGAACAAGCCGCGCCAGGCATACGCCAGCATGGCGGTACTGCTGATCGGCTTGCTGATATTCCCGTTCGTCGCCGCCCAGTATGGCAACTCCTGGGTCCGCATCATCGACATCGCGCTGCTGTACATCATGCTGGCGCTGGGACTCAATATCGTGGTTGGCTTCGCCGGCCTGCTCGACCTCGGCTACATCGCGTTCTTCGCGGTCGGCGCCTACCTGACCGGTTTGCTGGCGTCGCCGCAGTTTGCCGCGCTGCTCGAATCGATCGTCAACTACAACCCGACCCTCGGCAATGCGCTGGTGGCGATGATGGGGCCCGACATCGTGCAGAACGGCATCCACCTGTCGGTCTGGATCATCGTGCCGCTGGCGGCGATGGTGGCCGGCTTCTTCGGTGCGCTGCTCGGCGCGCCGACCTTGAAACTGCGCGGCGACTACCTGGCGATCGTCACGCTCGGTTTCGGCGAGATCATCCGCATCTTCATGAACAACCTGAACGACCCGATCAACTTCACCAACGGTCCGCAAGGCATCAACCTGATCGACCCGATCCGCATTTTCGCCGTCAACCTGGCGGGTGAGCCGGGCTCGCGCGCCAACGTGGTGGTGGGCGGCTTCTCCCTGCCATCGGTGAACGCCTATTATTTCCTGTTCCTGTTCCTGTGCATCGCCATCGTGTTCGTCACCTCGCGCCTGCAGCATTCGCGCCTGGGCCGCGCCTGGGTGGCGATCCGCGAAGATGAAATCGCCGCCAAGGCGATGGGCATCAACACCCGCAACATCAAGCTGCTCGCGTTTTCGATGGGCGCCTCGTTCGGCGGCGTCGCCGGCGCGATGTTCGCCTCGTTCCAGGGCTTCGTGTCGCCGGAATCGTTCTCGCTGACCGAATCGATTGCCGTGTTGGCGATGGTGGTGCTTGGCGGCATCGGCCACATCCCGGGCGTGGTCATGGGCGGCGTACTGCTCGCTGCCTTGCCGGAAGTGCTGCGCCACGTGGTCGAACCGGCCCAGATGGCCATCTTCGGCAAGGTCGTCATTGAATCGGAAGTGCTGCGCCAGTTGCTGTACGGCCTGGCGCTGGTGCTGATCATGCTGAACCGCCCGGCCGGCCTGTGGCCGTCGCCGAAACACGAAGACCGGCCTGAAGCCGCCGAGACCAACAAGGGCGAAGCGTTTCCGGCCTGATGGCCGCGCGCGAGGACAAGCAACCATGAGCGAACAGATCATTCTCAACATCGCCGGCGTGAACAAGCGCTTCGGCGGCCTGCAGGCGCTGACCGACGTCGGCATCAAGATCATGAAGGGCCAGATCTACGGCCTGATCGGCCCGAACGGCGCCGGCAAGACCACTTTCTTCAACGTCATCACCGGGCTGTACCAGCCGGACACGGGTACCTTCGAGTTGGCCGGCAAGCCGTATTCGCCATCCGCGCCGCATGAAGTGGCCAAGGCCGGCATCGCCCGCACCTTCCAGAACATCCGCCTGTTTGGCGAGATGACCGCGCTGGAAAACGTCATGGTGGGGCGCCACGTGCGCTCGCACCAGGGCGTGTTCGGCGCCGTGTTCCGCCACAAGGCGGCGCGCCTGGAAGAAGCGTCGATCCGCGCCCGCGCGCAGGAGCTGCTCGACTTCGTCGGCATCGGCCAGTTTGCCAACCGCACCTCGAAATTCCTGTCGTACGGCGACCAGCGCCGGCTGGAAATCGCGCGCGCGCTGGCGACCGATCCGCAACTGCTGGCACTGGACGAACCGGCGGCCGGCATGAACGCCACCGAAAAACTGGCGCTGCGCGAGCTGCTGGTGAAGATCAAGGCCGAAGGCAAGACCGTGCTGCTGATCGAGCATGACGTCAAGCTGATGATGGGCCTGTGCGACCGCATCACCGTGCTCGAATACGGCAAACCGATTGCCGAAGGCTTACCGGCCGACATACAAAAGAATCCGGCTGTGATTGAAGCCTATCTCGGAGGCGCGCATAAATGAGCGACAACATCCTTAAAGTTGCGGGACTGAAAGTAGCGTACGGCGGCATCAAGGCGGTCAAGGGCATCGACCTGGAAGTCAACAAGGGCGAGCTGGTTACGCTGATCGGCGCGAACGGCGCCGGCAAGACCACCACCCTGAAAGCGATCACCGGCACCTTGCCGCCATCCAGCGTCGAGGGCGTGGTCAGCTATATGGGGCAGCCGCTGAAGGGCGTGCACTCATACCAGATGGTCGAGAAGAAGCTGGCGATGGTGCCGGAAGGGCGGGGGGTGTTCACCCGCATGACGATCCAGGAAAATTTGCTGATGGGCGCCTACACGCGCAACGACAAGGCCGGGATCGACGCCGACATCGAGAAATGGTTTACCGTATTCCCGCGCTTGAAAGAGCGGTCGGCGCAGATGGCCGGAACTTTGTCGGGCGGCGAGCAGCAGATGCTGGCGATGGCGCGCGCGCTGATGAGCCATCCTAATTTGTTGCTGCTGGACGAGCCATCGATGGGGCTGTCGCCGATCATGGTCGACAAGATTTTCGAAGTGATCCGCGATGTGTCGAAGCAAGGCATCACGATCCTGCTGGTGGAACAGAACGCCAAGCTCGCGCTGGAAGCGGCGCACCGCGGTTACGTGATGGATTCCGGCTCGATCATCATGACCGGCAACGCCAGCGACATGCTGCACGACCCGCGCGTGCAGGCCGCGTATTTGGGCGAATAAATCCAAAGCGTTTCCAGGACAGCAAAATGCCTCGACAGTCGGGGCATTTTTTTCGGCACCGAAAAAATAACGCTGGTGTCAGGTCTGACATTCGGACATTAAACTGGTGTCAGGTCTGACATTCGGACATTCTCAGCGCCAAACCGGCGGGCTCGGCCGCAGTTTCGTTGCTTCGGGATGTGACGTGGCGGGCTTTTGGGGAGAAATTGCGGCGAAATGTCCGAATGTCAGACCTGACACCATGAAAATGTCCGAATGTCAGACCTGACACCAGCGTTGTATGGACGAAAAAAATGCCTCGACGAATTGAGGCATTTTTTATTCCGGCGAACCGGAGCGTTTGATTACTTCTTGGCGGCAGCTTTTGGAGCGGCCTTCTGGGCAGCTTGCGTGAACTGGTTCACGGCAGCGCTCATGTTCGACTCGATTGCCTCGACCGCTTGCTTGGTGGTCTTGGTGAACTGCTCGTAGCCGGCGTTGGCGTTGCCGAGCGATGCTTTGAACGCTGCAACAACATTTTCCGAACCGGCCGGTGCGTTCTTGCTCACTTCGTCAACCAGGCTGATGACCTTGCGGTTGGTTTCGGCGATTTGCGTCTCGGCAGCTTTGGTGAACTCAGCCTGGGTGCCGGCGGCGATCGATGCCAGCTGTTTGCCATACGAAATTGCTTTCTCGGCGGTCGGCTGGGCTTGCGCAGCGGTCAGCGAGAAGAATTCTTGTGGGTCTTTGGCCGACAGCAACTGACGGGCCGCGATCGTCGACTCTTCCAGCGATGCCTTGGCAGCGGTAATGTTCAGCTCTACCAGCTTTTCCATGCCCTCAAAGGCTTTGGCCGTCAGCGACGAGAAGATCGCAAATTGCGATTCGAAATTGGCTTTGGTGGCGTTCGAAAACTGCTCAGGGATTGCAAACATGTAATTCTCCAATAATTGAATGTTAAAAACGAATGTTGCGTCAAGCCGGTGAAGCAGATGAATCCGGAAAATCTCTCGCTGAACAGATATTGTGCAGCGCAACAAAGTCTATTTTACTGAGTTTTATATCTGCGTCAAGCACTTTTTGTGCGGCGCACAAATTAAAGATAAGTCAACTGTTTGATATGCTAAATTGACATATGCAGGTTGCATAAAACGGCGCTCTCTCATAGAGGAATTGGGCTGGGGCAACGGCAGCCGCGTGCCCATGCTAGACTGCCTGTCTCGCGCTCTCTTGCCTGCTGATCCGGCGCATCGGCTGTGGTTTTGTTTCAAAGCGCTTTTGATCTATGTCAAACATTCCTACTGATGCTGCGGCGCGCCAGGGCGCGGCCTGGCTGTCCCCGATTCCCATCTTTTTTGTGCTGCTCTGGAGTACCGGCTTCATCGTGGCCAAGTTCGGCCTGCCGTACGCGCCGCCGCTGACCTTCCTGATCCTGCGCTGCACCGGGGTGCTGCTGGTGCTGGTGCCGTGCGTGATGATCTGGAAGGCGCCCTGGCCGAAGGCCGCCGGCATCGGCCACATCGCCGTGGCCGGATTGCTATTGCAGGCCGGCTACCTGAGCGGGGTGTGGTGCGCGATCAAGCTGGGCATGCCGGCCGGATTGTCGGCCCTGATCGTCGGCATGCAGCCGATCCTGACGGCCGCCGCGGCGCCGCTGATCGGCGAGAAGGTGCGCCCGCGCCAATGGCTGGGCCTGTTGTTCGGCCTGACCGGCGTGGCGCTGGTCGTGGCGGCAAAAATCACGCTGGTGGGCCTGTCGGCGCTGTCGATCGGGTATAGCCTGATGGCGCTGTGCTCGATTACCGCCGGCACCATGTACCAGAAACGCTTTTGCCCGCGCTTCGACTTGCGCACCGGTACGGTCATCCAATTTGCCGCCACCGTCGCCGCGCTGCTGCCGCTGGCCATGCTGTTCGAAGACTTCAACCTGCCCCTGACCACGATCGAATGGACGCCGCGCTTCATCGGCGCCTTGCTGTGGTCGGTGTTGGCGCTGTCCATCGGCGCGATCTTCCTGCTGTTCAAGCTGCTGCGCCGCAGCGATGCGACCCAGGTCACCAGCCTGCTGTACCTGACTCCGCCCACCACGGCAATCATGGCGTGGATCATGTTCGGCGAGGCCTTCAACCTGCTTGGCATGCTTGGCATGGCGGTCGCCGTGATTGGCGTTATATTTGTCGTTAAAAAATAGGAGCACACCATGATTTCGAACCAGCAGCAGCACACCGTCGACGCCGCGATCGCTTCGCGCCGCTCGATCCGCGCCTTCCTGCCGACCCCGGTCGCGCGCGACGACATCGAGGCGATCCTGGACGTGAGCGCGCGCGCGCCGTCCGGCACCAATACCCAGCCGTGGAAAGTGACGGTGCTGACCGGCCCGGCCAAGCAGCGCCTGTCGGATGCGATCCTGGAGGTCTACCATGACAAGGACGCGGCCGCCACGCACACGCAGGAGTACGCCTACTATCCGCGCGAGTGGGTGTCGCCGTTCATCGACCGGCGCCGCAAGGTCGGCTGGGACCTGTACGCGCTGCTCGGCCTGACCCGCGAGGACAAGGCCGGCATGGCCGCCCAGCACGGCCGCAACTACCGCTTTTTCGACGCGCCGGTCGGCCTGATCTTCACCATCGACCGGGTGCTCGAACAGGGTTCCTGGCTGGATTACGGCATGTTCTTGCAGAACATCATGGTCGCTGCGCGCGGGCGCGGGCTCGATACCTGCCCGCAAGCTGCGTTCACGCAATTTCACCGCATCATCGCCGAGCAGCTCGCGCTGTCCGCCAACGAGACCGTGGTATGCGGCATGGCGCTCGGTTACGCCGACCCCGGCAAGATCGAAAATTCGCTGGTTACCGAGCGCGCACCGGTTGCCGAATTTGTACGCTTTCTCGAATAAAGTCGTATACTGTTGAACAGACAACGGCGCTATTTGACGCGACCGTTGCGCAATTGCATAAGTATTCCTTTGAATGTTAAATACGCTTGCCATTGCTGAGTGGTTTGCTACACTGCAACGAGACTCATCAGTTTCGCCTCAAAGGATTTACAGATGTATAAGCTTGCGCTGGGCGCCCTAGTTTCCTTGCTGTTTATCCTTACCCCGGCCTCCGCTGCCCGAGCGGAAGGGGGCGCGCATGCGACCACTGCGAAAAAACATCTGGTCAAGAAATCGACTGTCAGGCGCAAGGCGCTGACGAATGTCGTCGGAGTCGAACGCAGCCGGATGGTGCGGCATGTTTCCGTGGTCCGCGGCAAGCGCATGGTGTCGCTGCGGCCCATTCGCAGCGCCCATTTCATTGCGACGCCAGCCGCGCGCAGTGCCGGCGACGTCGCCGGCCTGAACCTGACGCGCGATCCGCTCGCGCTCGCTTCGAACGTCGCGCTGGTGCTCGACCAGTCCAATTCCGAAGTGCTGTTCGAAAAGAACTCCAGCGTCGCCTTGCCGATCGCTTCGATCACCAAGCTGATGACCGGCCTGCTGGTCGTGCAAGCCCAGCAGGACATGAACGAAGTGCTGACGATTACCGACGACGATGTCGACCGCGAAAAGCATACCAGTTCGCGCCTGAAGGTGGGCGCGCGCATGACTCGCGGCAACCTGCTGCACATTGCATTGATGAGTTCGGAAAACCGCGCCGCGGCCGCGCTGGGCCGGAACTATCCGGGTGGCACCAGCGCGTTTGTCGATGCGATGAACGCCAAGGCGCGCCAGCTGGGCATGAACGACACTCATTATGTCGATGCGAGTGGCTTGTCGAGCCGCAATGTGGCCAGCGCGCGCGACCTGGCCAAGCTGGCGATCATGGCGCACCAGGAGCCGCTGCTGCGCGAATATTCCACCGATCCGAAATATGCAGTCGATGCCGGCGGCAGGATCATGCACTACTCGAACACGAATTACCTGGTGGCCAGTCCTGACTGGGACATCGGCTTGCAGAAAACCGGCTTCATCAACGAAGCGGGGCGCTGCCTGGTGATGCAGGCAATGATCCAGGGCCGCGCCGTGATCATGGTGTTCCTCGATTCCAAGGGCAAGCAGTCGCGCACCGCCGATGCCGGCCGGATGCGCCGCTGGCTCGAGGCGCTCAAGCCGCCAGGCGTCGGCTGAGTTTCTAAGGAGGCGTGAAAAAATAAGTGTTACATTTGGGCGGTTCTGGCCGGATGCGAAGCAAGGCGCGAGGAGGAGTCATAGCGAGCTATGGCGACGACGAGCAACGCAGCAGCGCGCCGGCCAGAGCCGACCCAAATGTGACAGTTATTTTTGAACGCCTCCTAAGGCGCCATGGGGCGCTTCAGGCGGCCGGCGCATAGCCCAGCGTCGCCGAAATCTGGTGGGCAGTTTGCACCAGGTCGTCCAGCCAATCATCCTGCAGCCGGTCGGCCGGCGCCGAAATCGACAGCCCGGCGATCAGCTTGCCGGTGTCGTCGTGGATCCCCGCCGCCATGCAGCGCACCCCCAGTTCCAGCTCTTCGTTGTCGCGCGCATAGCCGCGCGCGCGCACCAGGCTCAGCTCGCGCTCGAGCTTGGCGAGGTCGGTAATCGAATTCTTGTTGTGCCCGGCCAGCCCGGTGCGGGTGGCGTACGAGCGGATCGCCTTCGGATCGTCGACCGACAGGAACAGCTTGCCGGTTGAGGTCAGGTGCAGCGGGCCGCGCCCGCCGATTGCGCGCACCACCTGCATCCCGGAACGTTCGGAAAATGCGCGGTCGATATAGACGATCTCGTCGCCCTGGCGCACCGACAGGTTGATCGTCTGCTGGGTTTTCTTATGCAGCGCGCGCATGAAATCGAGCGCCGCTTCGCGCACCGACAGCCGGCTCTTCACCACATTGCCGAGTTCCAACAGCCGCATGCCGAGCCGGTAGGTGCCGGGCTCGACCCGGTCGACAAAGCGCGTGATCACCATGTCGTTGAGGATCCGGTGCGCGGTCGACGGATGCAGGCCGGATACCTTCGACAGCTCCTTCAGGCTTACCGGATCGCTGTAGTTGGCCAGTGCGTCAAGCAGGGCGACCATGCGCTCGATCACCTGGATCGATGTTTTGGCCTCGCGTGGCCCAGCCGGTTCGATCGTTTCGATTTTCATGATGTGGTTGGTGCAGTGCAGTATATGTTCACACTTTATACCATAATGTGAAAATGATTGGCAATCTCCCCAGCTGCTGTCGATCTATTTCGCGGCGCGGCGCATAATGACGCATCACATGCCTTAATCTAAACATCCCATGGTAGAACCAGTCAGCCAGTTCAAAAGCAAAAGCGGCCTCAAGCGCATCTTCTCGGCCTTTAACTACTCGATGGACGGCTTCAGGGCCGCCTGGCAGAACGAAGCCTCGTTCCGTCAGGAAATGCTGGTGGTGGTGATCGGCACGGTGACCGCGCTGAGCATGAAGATTTCGGCGTTCGAGAAGCTGATGCTGGTCGCGGTGCTGGTCTTCGTGCTGATCGTGGAACTGATCAATTCGGCGATCGAAGCGGTGGTCGACCGCATCTCGCTCGAGCCCCATCCCTTGTCGAAAAGCGCCAAGGACATCGGCAGCGCGGCCGTGGCATTGTCGATCGGCATCGCGGTGGCGGCATGGGGCGTGGTGCTGTTCAACCGCTTTTACTGACACCGTGCATATGCCCGCACCGCATATGCAAACGCCAAACAATTCGTTCCGTTGCGCCAGGTGACACCGTACCCTGCAGCTTAGGAGGCACTATGCGGCAGGAACTATTTCCCGATTTTCAAGTAATACTGGTGCCCGGCTTGCACGACAGCGGCGCCGGTCACTGGCAAACCAGGTGGCAGCGCGCCCATCCCGAGTTCTGGCGGGTCCGGCAGGATGACTGGAGCAATCCGGACTTGCCGGCATGGGCGGCCAGGCTCGACCAGGTGCGCGCGCGCGATCCGCGCCCGGCACTGCTGGTCGCGCACAGCTTCGGCTGCCTGGCCAGCCTGTATAGCATCGCCGCCAATCCGCGCGGCGTGGCCGGCGCCTTCCTCGCGGCGCCCGCCGATCCCGACAAATTCGGCGTTGCCGGCATGTTGCCTTGGACGCCAGTCCGATGCCCGAGCGTGGTCATCAGCAGCACCGACGATCCATGGATGCGCGCCGATCAAGCCGCCCTGTGGGCGCGCCGCTGGGGCAGCGTGTTGGTCGAGGCCGGCGCGGTCGGCCACATCAATGCGGAGTCGGGTCTGGACGACTGGCCGCCGGGGCTGCAAAGATTGCAGTTATTGTATGATTTAGCGCACAATGAACGTCCGGCGATGTCGGCATGATAGGCGGCTCGCCTGATTTTTCCCTTAACCACTGGAGACAACCATGACCTTACGTTTGGGCGACACCGCCCCTGACTTCGAGCAGGATTCTTCGATTGGCAAGATCAAGTTCCACGAGTGGGCAGGGGACTCGTGGGTAGTACTGTTTTCCCATCCGGCCGACTTTACGCCAGTCTGCACGACCGAGCTGGGCCTGACTGCCAAGCTGAAGCCAGAATTCGAAAAGCGCAGCGTCAAGGTGATCGCGCTGTCGGTCGACCCGGCCGAGACCCACAAGACCTGGATCCGCGACATCGAGGAGACCCAGAAGACCATCGTCGGCTTTCCGATCATCGCCGATGGGGACAAGAAGGTTTCCGTGCTGTACGACATGATTCACCCTGAGCAGTCGGTGACGGCGACGGTGCGTTCGCTGTTCGTGATCGATCCGCAGAAGAAGGTGCGGCTGATGATTACTTATCCGATGAGCACCGGCCGCAACTTCGACGAAGTGCTGCGGGTGATCGACGCGCTGCAGCTGACCGACAAGTACTCGGTGGCCACGCCTGGCAACTGGCGCGATGGGGATGACGTGATCATTCCGCTGACGGTGCAGGATCCGGAGGTGATCAAGCAGAAGTATCCGAAGGGCTTCACCGCCCCGCGGCCGTATTTGCGGATGACGCCGCAACCGAACAAATAAACTTGGGTACGCAAAAACGCGCCTTCGGGCGCGTTTTTTGTGAGAGAGGCGCGAACCCATGCACTGCATGAGTTCCCCCTATGGTGAGTTTGCTCCGTCGTGGCTTGTGCCTTTTATCGCTGCTTTGCATCGTCGTCCCATAGCGCGCATAAGCAAATAAGATCTCCGTCGTTTGTCCAGCCCATCAATTAGCTTAACCTTGCGGCTAACTTGAGGGATCCTGTATGTTACTGACGTATGTAGTTTCCGGCTTCGCGGTAGGCTTGCTGGTCGGCATGACAGGTGTCGGCGGCGGCTCGCTGATGACGCCACTGCTGACCTTGCTGTTTGGCGTGCCCCCCTCCGTCGCGGTCGGCACCGACCTGGCGTTCGCGTCGATCACCAAAACCGCCGGCACCTTCACCCACCGCCTGCGCGGCACTATCCGCTGGGACATTGTGCGGCGCCTGTGCGTCGGCGCCTTGCCGGCCGCCGTGCTGGCCACGCTTGCGCTCAAGCACTACGGTGCGCTCGACCAGCAGATCGGCCAGCTGATCCGCTACTCGATTGCCGGTTCGGTCCTGCTGACCGTCACCGCGCTGCTGTTCAAAACCAAAATGCTGGCGTGGATTAACGCCAGTCCCACCCGCCAACTCCACGGCAAGGCCTTGGTGGCCGCCACGGTCGTGGCCGGCGCCGTGCTCGGCACGCTGGTCACCGTGTCGTCGATCGGTGCCGGCGCCATCGGCGCGACTTTGCTGGTGATGCTGTATCCACGCATGAGCTCGGCCGAAGTCGCCGGCACCGACATCGCCTACGCCGTGCCGCTGACCGCGATTGCCGCCTTCGGCCACTGGTGGCTCGGCTCGATCGACTGGCAGTTGCTGGCCACTTTGCTGATCGGCTCGGTACCCGGCATCACCCTCGGTTCCTGGGCCGCGCGCGCAGTGCCGGAGCGTTTCCTGCGCGGTTTGCTGGCCGCGACCCTGACCGGCGTTGCCGCGAAGCTGATTTACTAGTGTCCTGAGTTGCAGATTCGTTGACTAAATATGGCGAGAATCGACCCGATACTGCGTCGCAAATGCGCGCAAGGCCCCGGCCTTGCTGTGCTTTGCTCCTTGTCTCGGGCCGATTTCTCCACATTTATTCGTCAACGAACTAGCAACTCAGGACACTAGCGACCGCTTACCGGATTGAGCCGGGTGTAGCCGGGAATGCTCTTGTAAAACGACTCCAGCGGGTTGCCAAGTCCGAGTTTCGACAGGCCGTTCAGTTCCAGCTGGAAGAACACCGGGGTCGAGATGCTCTGGGCCGCCGTCACGAAGCGCTGCGCGCCCATCCGGAACACCCAGCAGTCGGCCTTGTACTCGAGCCCGATGAGGCTCTCGAGTACCTTGCGGTCGCGCAGCGAGTAGCTGACCCGGCCCACGCCATACCAGCGCAGCGACAGCGGCCACTGGCTCGACACGTCCATGTTCTTGAAGCTGTCGCGCTGGTAGCGGTATTCCGCATTGACAACTTTCTTCGGGCCGGCTTGCCACTGTACGCCGTAGTTCGAACTGAACACGCTGCGCGCACTCGCATTGTATTGTATTGCGCTGTCGAAGCTCCAATCGTCGGCAACCCGGCCGGAGGCGGCCAGCAGCACGTCGGAACGGCTCTGGTTCAGCTTCGCGTTCGGATCCAGCTGCACGCGCTGCTGGCTGAAGTAGAACCGCTGTCCCAGCGCCAGGCGCAGGCGCTCGGCGCCGTTGCTTTCGATGTAGCGCGACACCAGCGCCGCCGTGACCTGGTTGGCGTCGGCGATCCGGTCCGAACCGATGAAGCGGTTTTCGGTGAAGATCTGGGCGAAATTGAAACCGGCTTCGGCGCTGTCGAAATTCGGGAACTGGCTCTGGTCTTTGAACGGCGTGCGCACGTAGAACAGGCGCGGCTCGAGCGTCTGGGTGACGGCGCGGCCGAACAGCTTGCTGTCGCGCTCGAAAATCATCCCGCTGTCGAGGGAGAAGGTCGGCAGCACGCGGGTCAGCGAGGTGCGGGCCGCGTCCGGGTTGGCCGCTGTGCCGTCGAGTTCGTACTTGCTCGCGTTCAAAATCAGTTTGGGGGTGATGAAATAGCCCGGACGCACGAACGGATAGCTTATTTGCGGCACCATCACCGCGCGGTTGCCGCGCACCAGGTCGGGATGCCAGAAGCGGGTTGCCTCGGCGTCGAGCGCCCAGTCGAAGCCGGCCACGTCGTAGCGGCCGGCGTGGAAATTAATCTGCGGCAGGCGGTCGTACGGGCGCGGCACCGCCAGGCTCGGGTTCGTGGCCGCGGCCGGATCCTGCAGCACCTGGTAGTTCTGCACCCGCGCCGCCAGGGTCCAGTACTGGGCCGAGTAGTCGGTGCGCACTTCGCGCAGCAGCTGGCGCTCGGCGCTGTTCGAGATCGACTTCGAAAAATCGCTCGGATATTCGTTGTCGGAGGCGGCGCGCAGGTTCCAGCCGTACGACCAGCGCGGCGCGATCGACTGCGAATGGATCGAGTTGAGCAGCCAGCGGTCGGCATTCTTGATGCGGTCGTGCAGCAGCAGTTCAACGTGGGTCTCGCCCATGTACGGGCCGGCATCGGTTTCGCCGAGGTAGCGCCCGGTCGCGCCCATTTGCAGGCCGCGCGAAAAGATCATGCGCGGAAACAAAGTCAGGTCGCGGTTCGGCGCGATGTTGAAATAGTAAGGCACCATGACTTCGGCCGACCCCTTCGAGCCGAAGCCGACCGAGGGCGGCAGCCAGCCGGAGCGGCGCGCGCCCGACAGCGAAAACGACATCGCCGGCGTGCCGATGATCGGGACGCCCTTGAAATACACGATGGTCTTGCCGGCCGTGCCAACATCGCGCCCGGTGTCGAGGCGCAGCGTGTTCGATTTCAGGTACCAGTCCGGGTTCGGCCCTTCGCAGGTGCTGTAGGTGCCGTCGGTGACCAGCGCCTCGTCCTCGTTGATGAAGTCGATCCGGTTGGCCTTGCCCTGCGCGTTGTTCAGCGCCATCCGATATTCGGGATGCAACACCCAGCCCTGGCCGGAGGACAGGTTCAGCTGCAGCGAGTCGCCCTTGTAGCGGTCGCCGAAGCGCCACATGTTGACGTTGCCGCTGGCAGTGACCTCATCTTCGATCACCTTGTAGCAGGCGGTGTCGGCGGTCATGCGGGTCTTGCCCTTGATCAGCTCGGCATCGCGGACCAGGTTGATTTCGCGGTCGGGACGGCCGGTGATTTCTTCCGCGCGCGCGATGACCGGTGCGTTCGGGTCGTCCACCTTGGCGCGCTTCTGTGCATTTTGCGCATTCAGCGGCCCCGAGGTGACGGTGACGAGCGCACCCAGGGCGTAAACCCAGCGTTGCGAAGGGAGGGGGGCTGAAAACCAGCTCATGAAAAGACGTAGGCAAACACTATTGAATGGCGATTTTTTGGGGCTAATCCCTTATTATATGGGAATCTTCACCTTCCTCCGGATTCTACAGGTCGCTTCATGTCTTTATTGTCATCACCCCCACTCGCACCGACCTCGCCCGACGCCCGCCTGGCTCAATTGACCAGCTGGCTCGACACGCTTGGACTGGTCCAGGTCGACAGCCGTCGCCCTGCTTCGTCCGACGCCAGTTTCCGGCGCTACTTCCGGCTCGACGTCCTGCCTGCCATGCAGGACAAGCTGGGCCCGACCCTGATCGCCATGGATGCCCCGCCCGAGCGCGAGAACGTGCCGGCCTTCATCCACGTCGCCGGCCTGCTGCGCGAAGCCGGCGTCAACGTGCCGGCCATCGTCGCGCGCGACGTGCCGAACGGCTTTTTGCTGCTGTCCGACCTCGGCACCACCACTTACCTGCAGCGGCTCGACGCCGACAACGCCGCCTTCATGTATTCGGACGCGGTCGATGCGCTGATCAAGTTCCAGCTGACCAGCCAGCCCGGCGTGCTGCCCGACTTCGACCGCGCCTTCGTGCTGCGCGAAATGAACCTGTTCCCCGAGTGGTTCGTCGAACAGCACCTCGGCGTGACCATGACCGCCGCGCAGAAGGCCCAGCTCGACACTGTGTTCGAAACGATCACCGCGAATGTGCTGGCCCAGCAGCAGGTCTACATGCACCGCGATTACCACTCGCGCAACCTGATGTTCATGGACAGCAACAACCCCGGCGTGCTGGACTTCCAGGATGCGGTGTTCGGCCCGGTCACCTACGACCTCGCCTCGCTGCTGCGCGACGCCTATATCCAGTGGGACGAGGAAATCGTGCTCGACTGGGTGGTGCGCTACTGGCAATCGGCCAAGCAGGTCGGCCTGCCGGTCAATCCGGATATCGACGCGTTCTACCGCGACTTCGAATTCATGGCCTTGCAACGCCACCTGAAGATCCTCGGCATCTTCTGCCGCCTGAACTATCGCGACAGCAAGAGCATCTACATGGGCGACCTGCCGACCGTGCTCGACTACGTGCGCAAGACCGCGAACCGCTACGCGGCGCTGAAACCGCTGGTGCGCCTGCTCGACGCGTTCGAGGACAAGACGCCGCAAGTGGGCTACACCTTCTGATGGCGGGACTTCGATGAAAGCAATGATTTTTGCCGCCGGGCGCGGCGAGCGCATGCGTCCGCTCACCGACCACTGCCCGAAGCCGCTGCTCAAGGTGCGCGGCCGGCCGCTGATCACCTGGCACGTGCTGAACCTGGTGCGCGCCGGGATCACCGAGATCGTCATCAACCACGCCCACCTGGGCGAGATGATCGAAGCCGAACTGGGCGACGGCAGCAAGTTTGGCGCGCATATCCGGTACTCGCACGAAACCATGGCGCTGGAAACGGCGGGCGGCATCGCCAACGCGCTGCACCTGCTCGGCGATGAGCCGTTCCTGGCGGTGTCGGGCGACATCTACTGCCCGTATTTCGACTTCGAACAGGTCAAGGACGTGTTGCACGACAATGATATCTGGGGCAACCCGCATCCTGCCGACAAGCGCGACATCTGCTGGCTGTACCTGACGCCCAACCCGTGGCACAACCCGGACGGCGACTTCGCGCTCGACATGTACACGCTGTCGAACCAGGGCGAGCCGAAGTGGAACTTCGCCGGCATCGGCGTCTACCGCCCCGAAATGTTCGATGAAATCAAGCCCGGCGAACATGCGCGCTTCGGCCCGCTGATGCGCAAATTCATCGATCTCGGCAAAGTGGGCGGCGAAATCTATGCCGGCGAGTGGGTCAACGTCGGCACCATCGCGCAGCTCGACGAACTGAACGCGCCGCTGGCGAAAAAGGCCGGCGCATGAACCAGTTCGCCGCCCGCCGCGCGCGCCTGTGCGCGCAGATGCAGCCGGGCGCGGTGGCGATCCTGCCGACCGCGCCGGAAGTGGCGCGCAACAGCGACAGCGATTACCCGTACCGGCACGACAGCTATTTCTATTACCTGACCGGCTTCACGGAGCCGGACAGCGTGCTGGTGCTGGTCGCCGCCAACGGCGCCCAGGCGGCGCAGGCGATCCTGTTCTGCCGCCAGAAAAACCTCGAGCGCGAGATCTGGGACGGCTTCCGTTACGGTCCCGATGGCGCGCGCGAAGCGTTCGGCTTCGACGCGGCGTTCCCGATCGAAGACCTGGATACCGAGATGGCGCGCCTGCTGGCGAATGCGCCGGCTGCGTACTACGCGCTCGGCCACAGCGCCGCGCTCGACCTGCAAATGAAAACCTGGCTGAACAAGGTGCGGCGCCAGGCGCGCAGCGGGGTCACCGCCCCGGCCGTCGCGCACGACCTGCTGGCCCTGCTCGACGAAATGCGCCTGTTCAAGGACGACGGCGAGCAGGCGCTGATGCTGCGCGCCGCGGCCATCTCGGGCCGCGCGCACGAGCGGGCGATGCGCGCCTCGCGTCCCGGCATGTTCGAGTACGAGATCGAAGCCGAACTGCTGCACGAGTTCCGCCGCAGCGGCGCCCAGGCGCCGGCCTACACGCCGATCGTGGCGGCCGGCGCGAATGCCTGCGTGCTGCACTACAACGCCAACAAGGCGCAGAGCCGCGACGGCGACCTGATCCTGATCGACGCCGGCTGCGAGCTCGATAGCTACGCATCCGACATCACGCGCACCTATCCGGTCAACGGACGCTTTTCGGCGCCGCAGAAGCTGCTGTACGAGCTGGTGCTGGCCGCGCAATCGGCGGCGCTGGCCGCGGTGCAGCCGGGCCGGCGCTACAGCGACATCCACGACAGCGCCGTCAACGTGCTGGCCCAAGGCATGCTCGATGTGGGCCTGCTCGACAAGGCCATTTACGGCAACGCCGAAAACGCGATCGCCGAGCGCGCGCACCTGCAGTTCTACATGCACGGCACCGGCCACTGGCTGGGGCTCGACGTGCACGATGCCGGCGCCTACCGCGACATCCACGCCGAGGGCAAGCCTTCGCGGCAGCTAGCACCGGGCATGGTACTGACGGTCGAACCGGGCATCTACGTGCGTCCCGCCGCCGGTGTGCCGGAACAGTTCTGGAATATCGGCATCCGCATCGAGGACGACGTGCTGGTCGCGCCCGATGGCCACAGCATCCTGTCGGATAGCGCGCCGCGGACAGCTGCCGACATCGAACAAGCGATGCTCCAGCGATGAGCGGCAATCCGCTCGACGTCGCGATCTGCGGCGCCGGCCCGGTCGGCATGGCGCTGGCCGCCCTGCTGGCACGGCGCGGCATGGCGGCCGGCCGTATCGCCCTGGTCGACGCCAAGTCGCTGGGCCAGGCGATCAGCGACCCGCGCTCGATCGCGCTGTCCTACGGCAGCCGGATGCTGCTGGAAGAGATCGGCGCCTGGCCGCTGCCGTCCACCCCGATCCACCAGATCCACGTGTCGCGCCGCGGCCGTTTCGGGCGCAGCATGATGGACCGCGACGACCACCAGCTGCCGGCGCTTGGCTACGTCACGCGCTACGGCGAACTGGTGTCGGCGCTGGCCGCCGCCTGCGAGCGCGCGGGCGTCGCAACGATCCGCCCGGCGCGCGTGACGGGCATGGAAGAACAGGACGACAGCGTGCTGCTGCAGCTGGACGACGGCCGCGAACTGAAGTCCGCGCTGGCGGTGCAGGCCGAGGGCGGCGTATTCGGCCTGCAGGAACAGCGCGCGCTGCAGCGCGACTATCGGCAGAGCGCGGTGATCGCGCGGGTCAGCGCCAGCGCGCCGGTGGCGCACCGTGCATATGAACGCTTCACCGACGAAGGTCCGCTGGCGCTGCTGCCGCAGGAGGGCGCCGACGGTTTGCAGTACGCGCTGGTGTGGTGCGTACGGCAGGACAAGGCCGCCGGCCTGCTCGCGCTGGACGACGCGGCATTCCTGGCGCGGCTGGGCGAGGCGTTCGGCGGCAGGCTGGGGCGATTCACGCGCGCATCGAGCCGCGCGGCGTATCCGCTCGGCCTGAACGCCGAGCCGCGCGCGACCGGCCGTACGGTGGCGATCGGGAATGCGGCGCAGACTTTGCATCCGGTGGCAGGACAGGGACTGAACCTGGGCCTGCGCGACGCGGCCGTGCTGGCGCGCTTGCTGGCGCAGGACGCCGCGCCCGCCCAGCTGGTGGCGTTCAATGAGGCGCGCCAGGCCGACCGCAAGCTCACCCTCGGCTTGACCGATACGATGGCGCGGGTGTTTGCCGACACCGGCCCGGCGCAGGCGCTGCTGGGGTTGTCGCTGGGGGTGCTCGATGCGGTGTCGCCGGCACGCATGCTGCTGGGCGAACTGATGATGTTTGGACGGCGCTAGAACTATTTGAGCAACGCTGGTCGTTCGCCATCCCCCTAACCTAAGGAGGCGTGAAAAAATAAGTGTTACATTTGGGCGGTTCTGGCCGGATGCGACGCAAGGCGCGAGGAGGAGTCATAGCGAGCTATGGCGACGACGAGCAACGCAGCAGCGCGCCGGCCAGAACCGATCCAAATGTGACAGTTATTTTTGAACGGCTCCTAAGCACCGTCGTTCCTGCCATTGGCAGAAACGACTTCCCGCGCGGGCGGGAGCCCATGCTGACGTAATGATGCCAGCTCAGTATAGGTTCCCGCCTCCGCGGGAACGACGGAATAACTAATCAGGATGCGGACCGGATGGCGCAACCTGCGTCTACTTCAAATTGGTGTCGAGCGTAGTCGCCACATCCACCAGCAAGTTTGCCACACTGGTAAAAAACGCCTGGTTGATATGCTCGAACGTGTCACCCGGCGCGTGGTAATCCGCATGATCCTCCACCCCGAAATACAGGAACGGCAAACCCGCTTCATGGAACGGACCGTGGTCCGAGCTGCCGGTCCAGTCTTCCACCGATCCGGCCACCAGCTGCGAATGGTCATGTCCCAGCCTGACGCTGACGGTGTTGCGCGCCGCGGCCTGCGCCACCAGCGGCTTCAGCGCCGGCGTATAGCTGGTGCCCGCCACGAAAATCTCGTTATTGTCGTTGTGGCTGACCATGTCGAGGTTCACATTGAGCGCCAGTTGCGCCTTGGGGAACGGCAGCGCGGCCAGGAAGGCGCGCGCGCCCTGCAGACCCAGCTCCTCGCCGTCGAACGCGGCGAATACGATCGTATGCAGCGGCGGATGCGCCTTGAACCAGGAGGCGATCGCCAGCATCGCCGCCACCCCGGACGCGTTGTCATCCGCGCCCGGATACAGCTTGTCCGCCTTCTCGCCAAGGTGGTCGTAGTGCGCGGAGACGACGATGAAACGTTCCGGCCTGGCGCTGCCGGCGATGTATCCGATGTAGTTGACCGCCGCCGGATACCCGGTCTTGTACGGCCGCCCCGGCGTGACCAGCCCCTTGATGCTGGTATGGGTGAAGCTGAACGGCATGGCGTAGGCGGCGCCGAACGGCTTCAGGCCAAGCGCTTCGAAACGGCCTTGCAGGAAGGCCTGGGCCTTGCGGCTGCCGTCGCTGCCGGTGCGGCGCCCGGCGAATGCGTCCGACGACAGGGTGCGCACGTCGTCCAGCAGGCGCGCGCTGTCGACCGGGGTCCTGAGGGTAGCGGCGGTGGCGGCGGTCGCGGCCGGCAGCGGCGTGGCGAGACGCTTCAGCTCCATCTTGCTCGTGATGAGAACATCAGCACCGGCTGCCGCAAACAGGCCGGCAATCCAGATCAGGCGAGATTTCTTCATGTCGTGTCAGGGAAGTAGTTTGCTTCCGAGGATAGCAAATTAACTGTGTCGATGCGACAATACAGTTATTAAGATGGCAGCCCGGAAATGATCATGACCAAGGAATTGCCAGCGCACCTGTTTACACGCGTGCTCGACGAGTCGCCCGACGCAGCGCTCATCATCGACCAGGACGGCAAAATCCGCTATCTGAATGCGGCCTCGCAGGCGCTGACCGGGTACCCGCCGGGCGAGGTGCTGGGCCAGCCGCTCGACGGGCTGTTGCCCGAAGGGCTGGCCGAGAAGCACGGCGGCTACCTGCTGAATTACATCAGCGGCGGAACTGCCTCGACCGTGCTTGGACACGTGCGTGAATTCGCGGTGCGCCACCGCACCGGCGAGATGATCCCGATCCTGCTGAAAGCGCTCGACCTTGGGGTCGACGACGGCGTCCGTTATTTCGGCGCGTTCATGGTGGACATGCGCGCGCGCCGCGCGGAAGAAGCGAAAACCCTGGCGCTGGTGGCGCAGCTGGAACAGCAGGCGATGACCGATCCGCTGACCGCGCTGCCGAACCGGCGCGCCTACGATGCCGAATTGGCGCGGGTGGCGGCGCGCGGCCGGCGCAACAACGCGCGCGCCACGGCCGGCGTGGTCGACATCGATCATTTCAAGCAGATCAACGACCAGTATGGCCACCCGGTGGGCGACCTGGTGCTGTGCGAGGTCGGCAAGGCGATCGAACGGGCCGCGCGCAGCACCGACTTCGTGGCGCGCACCGGCGGCGAGGAATTCGCCATGCTGTTTCCCGATACTTCGCTGGAGATGGCGCGCTTCGTGGCCGACCGGATCCGCAGGGAGGTGGCCGATTCGAAGGTGACGACGCCGGAAGGCGAGTGTATCCAAGTGACGATCAGCATCGGCCTCGCGGCACTGGAAAAGGGCATCGCACCGGACGTGGCGCTGGCAAGCGCCGATGCGGCGCTGTACCAGGCCAAGCACCTGGGCCGCAACCGGGTCGAAGCGGCTCGATCGGGCGATGACGATGGCGCCGCAGCTCCCAGTGAATGAGCTGCCGGCGCTCGCCTAGAGCGCGAGTTCGCTGGCTATCTCGGCGCGAAACCTGGCAGCCTGTTCCGGCGCGCTGATCTCGCCGGCCAGCAGTTGCACCAGGGCTTGCAGGTTGCCAGCCGCGTCAAAATGGTCGTCGCAGATGATTTCGGCCATCGGGCCGATGTACTGGGTCATCACGCGCTGGATAGTGGCCTTGACTTGCGGCGTCAGCATCAGTGCCGGCCCGCGGGCCGGCGCGGCTGGCGGGGCCGCCGCAGCCGGCGCGGCGCCGCCGAACGCACTGAACAGGTCATCGAAGATGGCCTGGGTCGACAGGTTGTCGTTCTCGTCCTTGGCCATGAACGACCCGTCGAAGCGCAGGCGCGCGTGCTGCATGCTGCGCAGGATGCCCAGCGCCTCGAGGCCGCGTCGGTTACGGCACAGCAGCGACGCGATCTGGCCCTTGTCGAGACGGACCTGGGCCATGCGGTTGTCGTCGCTGACCAGGAATACAGTACCGCTACGTCCCTGCGCGCACAACTGCTTGAGGTAATCGACGACGCGCAGGAACGGAAGAAGTTCAGCTTGTACCACGGTGGACACTCCTCACGCTCAGGCTTTCTTGCGCAGACGATCCATCGCCAGCTGGATACTGATGCCCAGCCGTTCGATGGCGCGCGCAAGCGAGCCGATTTCATCGCCGCGCCCGGTCTGCGGAATCTTCACGTCGAATTTACCAGTGCTCAGTTCGTGGGCGATGGCGGTCAGTTGATTGATCGGGCGGCTCAGCTGTTTACCCAGGAAGAAGGCCACCAGGCTGACCAATGCCGCAGTCAGCACGATCAGGATCAGGGCATTGCGCTCCATGCTGCGCAGCGCGGCATAGGCTTCGTCGTAGTCTTGCTCGATCAGCAAAGTCCAGCCTTGCGGCAGCTTGCGCACGAAGGCGACGATCTCCTTGCCGTCGGCGCTGTACACCATCGGACGCTCGGTGACGCCGTCGATAGCCAGCGCCGGATGGGCGCTCAGGTCTTCCAGCGCGGACTTGACACGTTCCGGACGGCCGTGGGCAATGACCTTGTTGTCGGCGTCGAGCAGGATCGCGTGACCGGTCGCTCCGATCTTGGTGCCGGCGATAATTTTCGACACCACGTCGAGGTTCATGGTCATGGCCATCACACCAACGAGCTGGCCGTTGTCGTCACGGATCGGGCCGGACAAGGCCAGCGCAGGCTTGCCCGAGGTCTTGCTGATGATAACCTGGCGGCCGTTCTCCTTGCCGGCCATCACAGACTTGAAGTAGATGCGATCGCCGTATTGCAGGGTCGGCTTGTCGTCATTGCGACCGATGTTGGCGCCGTCCGCGCCGATGGTGTAGACGAGAGACAGCCATTCGTAGCTGGCGCCGATGGTCTTCAAGACAGGATTCTGCCGCTCGGCCTTCATCGAACGCATGTCCTCGAGCCTGGCAGCCTGGCGCAGCACACGGAGGTTGGTGTCGTCCCAGCCACCAATCGACGCGGCGACGGTGTTGGTGGTGCCGATCAGGTTCTGCGAAATATTGTAGGTCAGGACTTCTTTGGCTTCCCTGCTGCCGACGTACCACAGGCTGACCAGGGGGACGAGGGTCACCACCAGCAGGGTGAGACACAGCTTGTGGAAAATGTTGAGACTAAACTTGGCCTTGCCCATGACTATGGTCCTTTTCGTTGCTGCATATTGCGGTAAATCCGAATGTACCGCCTTTTTTGCCTTGTCACAACGAAACTTTATGCAAAGCAACAAAATGTTAGTAAAAAAGAACGCGCCGGTCAAGACGAGCGGCGCGTTCTGTTTGCCGCGGCAGGCGACTAGTCGACGGCCTTGACCATCGCCTCGATCACCTTCTTGGCGTCGCCGAACACCATCATCGTGTTCGGCTGGTAGAACAGGTCGTTGTCCAGGCCCGCGTAGCCGGACGCCATCGAACGCTTGTTGACGATGATGCTCTTGGCCTTGTACGCCTCGAGGATCGGCATGCCGGCGATCGGCGACTTCGGATCCTTGGCCGCCGGGTTGACCACGTCGTTCGCGCCCAGCACCAGCACCACGTCGGTCTGGCCGAATTCGCCGTTGATGTCTTCCATCTCGAACACCTGGTCGTACGGCACTTCGGCTTCGGCCAGCAGCACGTTCATGTGGCCCGGCATGCGGCCGGCCACCGGGTGGATCGCGTACTTCACGATCACGCCCTTTTCGGTGAGCTTGTCAACCAGTTCCTTCAGGGGGTGCTGGGCGCGCGCCACGGCCAGGCCGTAGCCCGGCACGATGATCACGGTTTCGGCGTTGCTCATGATGAAGGCCGCATCTTCGGCCGAGCCGGCCTTGTGCGGGCGCTGTTCCTGCCCGCCGACTGCCGCTTCGGCCGGGGCGCCGCCGAAGCCGCCCAGGATCACGTTGAAGAACGACCGGTTCATCGCCTTGCACATGATGTACGACAGGATCGCGCCCGAGGATCCGACCAGCGAACCGGCGATGATCAGCATCGAGTTATTCAGCGAGAAGCCGATGCCGGCCGCGGCCCAGCCCGAATAGCTGTTCAGCATCGACACCACCACCGGCATGTCGGCGCCGCCGATCGGGATGATGATCAGCACGCCGAGCGCGAACGCCAGCGCGGTCATGATCGCGAACGGGGTCCAGGCCGGCACCACGCCGGGGGCGAAGCAGAACACCAGCCCCAGCGCGACGAGGGCGATGGCGATGATCAGGTTCAGGATGTGCTGGCCCGGGAAGCTGACCGGCGCGCCCTGGAACAGGCGGAACTTGTATTTGCCCGACAGCTTGCCGAACGCGATCACCGAACCGGAGAAGGTGACTGCGCCCACAAACGTACCGATGAACAGTTCGAGCCGGTTACCGAACGGCAGCGGCATGTCGCGCGTCGCGATGTTGAAGGCCCACGGTTCGGACACCGCGGCGACCGCGATGCACACAGCGGCCAGGCCGATCAGCGAGTGCATCGCCGCGACCAGTTCCGGCATCTTGGTCATCTCGACCTTTTTCGCCGCGAAGGCGCCGATGCCGCCGCCGACTACGATGCCCAGCGCCACCAGGCCGAAGCCCATGCCGCTGCCGGTCGTCGCCTGCGACTTGAGCTTGAGGATCAGCGCCAGCGTGGTGATGGTCGCAATCGCCATCCCACTCATGCCGAACGCATTGCCGGTGCGCGCCGTGGACGGCGACGACAGGCCCTTGAGCGCCTGGATGAAGCACACCGACGCGATCAGGTACATCATGGTGACCAGATTCATGGTGATGAAGTTCATGCGTGCTCTCCCGCGGCCGATGCAGCCGGCTTGGCCTTCGGTTCCTTCTTCTTGAACATCTCCAGCATGCGCTGGGTGACCAGGAAGCCGCCGAACACGTTGACCGCGGCCAGCGCCACCGCGACGGTGCCGGCCACCTGGCCCACCACGCCTTCGGTCAGGCCGGCCGCCAGCATCGCGCCGACGATGATGATCGCCGAAATCGCGTTGGTGACCGCCATGAGCGGCGTGTGCAGCGCGGGGGTGACGGTCCATACCACGTGGTAGCCGACATAAATGGCCAGCACGAAGATGATGAGATTGATGACGGTATGACTAACGATTTCCATTTCCATATTGCCTCCCTATTTCGAATTATTTGCGCAGCACTTCGCCGCCGGCGCAGACTAGCGTGGCCTTCAGGATTTCGTCCTCGCGGTCGATCACCAGCTGGTCATCCTTGTCGATGATCAGCTTGAGGAAATCGAGCACGTTGCGCGCGTACAGTGCCGAGGCGTCGGCCGCCACCAGCGTGGCCAGGTCCGGCTCGCCGACGATGTAGACGCCGTGCTTCTGGACCGTCTGGTTCATTTCCGACAGCGGGCAGTTGCCGCCTTGCGACACCGCCAGGTCGACGATCACCGAGCCTGGCTTCATCGCCTTCACCGTCTCTTCGGAGATCAGCACCGGCGCCGGGCGTCCCGGAATCAGCGCGGTGGTGATGATGATGTCGGCCAGCTTGGCGCGTTCGTGCACCAGTTCGGCCTGGCGCCGC
>CXWL01027214.1_pt1 | contig 27450 bp, 25 predicted proteins | sample 590931 | NCBI WGS metagenome assembly CXWL01 (sample SAMEA3498368, study PRJEB10139) | groundwater metagenome | biome: water well; material: biofilm material | place: Germany | collected 2015-04-27 | reverse complement strand
CAGCCAGGCGGCACGGTAGGTCAGCATGGCGGCGGATTCCACCAGCGCGGCCATGTCGCCCAGCTTGGCCTGCGTCAACTGAAAGTCGGCCAGGCGCTGGCCGAACATCGCCCGCGCTTGCGCAAAAGCCACCGCCTCGGCCAAGGCACGGCGCGCCATGCCCAGCGCCGCCGCCGCCACCGAGGCACGAAAGATGTCCAGCGTGCGCATGGCCAGCTTGAAACCGCCCCCCAGTTCGCCCAATTGCGCCTGCGCGTCCACGCGGCAGTTGCTGAAGGTCAACGTAGCCAGCGGGTGCGGTGCCATCACCGCGATGTGTTCCGAATCGTCCAAGCCGGCTGTCGTGGCATCGACGATGAAGGCGCTGATGCCGCGNNCCTGGGTAGCTACTGTTTTCATAGCACCTACATCAGAACCAGCGTCGGCTTCGCTCAGGGCGAAGGCCGCCAGCTTGTCGCCACGCGCCACCGCCGGCAGATAGGCCGCCTTCTGCGCCGGCGACCCGGCGAGCGTGATGGCACCGCTGCCCAGGCCGGCCATGGCCATGGCAAAGTCGGCCAGCGGCGAATGAAAGGCCAGCACCTCGCGCAGGATCACCAGCGCGCGCGAGTCGAGCTGCGGCAACGCCCCACCAAACTCGGCCGGCACGCAGTAGCGCAGCCAGCCAGCTTGGCCCAGCAGGCGCGTCCACTGCTGGCAAGCGGCTCGGTCATCGGACTCGTCCACCAATTGCAGCGGCGCCCAGACTGCGATGTCGGTCGCCAGCGCCCGATGCTCGGGACCAAAGAAGGGCAAGGCCAGGTGGCCGGTCGGCGCCAGCGGAATCGTATTCATGCTCAGTCTCCGCCAAACACGGGTTTTTGCTTGGCGGCGAAGGCGTCAAAGGCGCGCTTGAAGTCTTGCGTCTGCATGCAGATCGCCTGCGCCTGGGCCTCGGCTTCAATCGCCTGCTCGATGCTCATGGCCCATTCCTGTTGCAACATGGTTTTGGTCATGCCATGCGCAAAGGTGGGGCCCGCCGCCAGTTCAGTGGCCAGCGCCTGCGCGCGCGGCAACAGCTCGGCGCTCTCGTGCAGGGCGTTGAAGAAGCCCCAGGCCAAGCCCTCTTGCGCGGTCATGGCGCGGCCGGTGAACAGCAGCTCGGCGGCGCGGCCCTGGCCGATCACGCGGGGCAGCAGCGCGCAAGCCCCCATGTCAGCGCCGGCCAGACCGACACGCGTGAACAGGAAAGCCGTCTTGGTGGCGGCGGTGCCGAAACGCAGGTCACAGGCCAGCGCCAGCATGGCGCCGGCGCCCGCGCAAATGCCATCGATGGCGCCGATGATGGGCTGCGGGCAATCCCGCATGGCCTTGACCAACGCGCCGGTCATGCGGGTGAACTCCAGCAGCTCGGGCATGCGCATCGTGGTCAACGGGCCGATGATCTCGTGCACGTCGCCGCCCGAGCAAAAATTGCCGCCCGCGCCGGTCAACACCAGCACCTGCACGTCGGTGCTGGCGCGCAAGGCGACAAACAAATCACGCAGCTCGGCATAGGAGTCAAAGGTGAGCGGGTTCTTGCGCTCGGGCCGGTTCAGCTTGATCGTGCCCACGCCACCGCGCGCGTTGCTACGCTCGAAGCTCCAGGCAAAGTGTTGTGCTTGGTAACCCGCCGTGGCGTCGAATTGCGCGCGCATCGGGTTGCCCGCGCCAATGTAGTGTTTCATGCGTGGTCCCGTGAAGTGTTGAGTGCCAATTTGGTGTGTTCCTTGACCTTGCCCAGCAGGCGGTGCAAGGTGGCGATGTCGCGCTCGCCCAACGCGGCAAAGGCTTGCACGATCCAGCCCTCGTGCGCCTTGGCCATCTCGATGAACTGCTTGCGGCCCTTGGGCGTCAGGCAAATGCGGCAGGCGCGTCGGTCGGCCGCCACCTCGACCCGCTGCACCAGACCTTCGGCCACGAGCTGATCGGTGATGCCGGTGACGTTGCCGCCGGTGACCATCATGCGTCGCGACAGCTCATTCATCTTCAGGCCCTCGGGCGCACGCTCCAACTGCGCCATCAGATCGAAACGTGGCAAGGTAGTGGTGAACTGTTCGCGCAAACCCACGCGCACTTGCTTCTCGATCAGTTGGGTGCAAGTCAACAAACGCAACCACAGGCGCAGCGCCTCGGGGTGTTCGGCCTGACCCGCCAGGCGCGCCTCCAGGTCCATCTCAGAGCCCTTCATCCGTCACCCCGCTTGGCGACACGGCTGGCGCGCGCTCTGCCTGGGCCAGCAAGGCCTTTTGTTTGAGAGTCTCGCGGTAGAGTTGGTCGCGCCCGCTCCAATATTGACGCGGCCAGTCCACCGCGCCGTCTTGCGCCGTGCCCAGCGGACCGGTAAGTTTTGCGGCTTCGTGCAGAGTCCAGGCCGGGTCAGCCAAGTGGGGCCGGGCAATCGCGCACAGGTCGGCCCGGCCCGCCGCGATGATGCTGTTGGCATGGTCCGCCTCGCTGATGGCGCCCACCGCGATGGTGGCAATGCCAACCTCGTTGCGGATGCGGTCCGAGAACGGCGTCTGGTACATGCGCCCGTAAACCGGTTTGGCGGCGCGCGTGGTTTGCCCGCTGGAGACGTCGATCAGGTCGCAGCCGGCGGCCTTGAACAGGCGCGCCACCACCACCGCGTCATCGGGCGTGTTGCCGCCCGGCGCCCAATCGTGCGCGGAGATGCGCACGCTCATCGGCAGGTGCGCCGGCCACGCGGCGCGCATGGCGACGAACACTTGCAGCGGATAGCGACAGCGGTTCTCGATGCTGCCGCCATACGCGTCGGTACGCAAGTTGGTCAAAGGGCATATGAAGCTCGACAACAAGTAGCCGTGCGCGCAGTGCAGTTCCAGCCAATCGAAACCGGCGGCCACCGCGCGCCGCGTGGCGTCGACAAATTGCTGCGTCAACTGAGCCATCTCCTCGCTGCTCATGGCACGTGGCACCTGATTCTGCTCGCCATAAGCCACCGCGCTGGCCGCCATCACTGGCCAGTTGGCGTGCGCACCCCCCGACGGCAAGGGCTCGTCGCTGGCTTCCCAGCCGACCTGGGTCGAACCCTTGGGGCCACTGTGGCCAAGTTGCAGGCCGATCTTGGCGCTGCTTTGCGTATGTGTGAAGTCCACGATGCGCTTGAGCGCGGCCATTTGCGCGTCGTTCCACAAGCCAGTACAGGCCGGTGTGATACGACCTTCGGGTGTCGGGCTGGTCATCTCCACCATCACCAAACCGGCGCCACCCAGCGCGCGCGCGCCCAGGTGCACCAGATGAAAGTCTTGCACCAGTCCATCGACCGCGCTGTAAGTGGCCATCGGCGAGACCACGATGCGGTTCTTGAGTTGTACCTTGCGCAGCTTGTAGGGCAAGAGCATCGGCGGAATTGGCATGCTGCCTGACAACCAGGCCTCGTAACCTTCAAGCCAGCCGATATCGCGCAGGCGCAGGTTCTCGTGGCTGATTCGTTGCGAGCGCGTGAGCAGCGAGTAGGCGAACTGCTCGATTGGCATGGCGCTGTAGCGCTGCACATTCTCGAACCACTCGGTCGAGTTGCGTGCGGCGTTCTGAATCTTGAGGACCTCCACGCTGCGCCGCGCTTGGTAGCGCTGCAATACCTGGTCCATGTCATGCGTGGCGCCCAGCTCGGCTGGCGTGTCTACAAACGCTTCGACCGAGGCGGCAAATTCGTTCACCAGGTCAATCGCGTCTTCTAGCGCCAGCTTGGTGCCGCTGCCGATCGAGAAATGCGCGGTATGGGCCGAGTCCCCCATCAGCACGATAGGCACCTGGCGACCCTCGATGACCACGCGATGCACCCAGGTCTTGCACACTACACGCGGAAAACGGATCCAGTTGGCCGAGCCGCGCAGGTGCGTGGCGTTGCTGATCAAGGGGTTGCCGTCCAGGTACTTGGCAAACAGGCGCTCGCAAAAGGCAATACCCTCTTCCTGGCTCATATCCTCCAGGCCATGCGCCTGCCACACCGGCTGTGGCGTTTCCACGATGAAGGTAGACATCTCGTCATCGAACTTGTAGGCGTGGGCCTGGAACCAGCCGTGCTCGGTCTGCTCGAAAGCAAAGGTAAAGGCGTCGAACATCTTGCGCGTGCCCAACCAGACAAAGCGGCANNGGCTGTTGAGCCCGTCGCTGGCGATCACCAGGTCGGCCTGATACTGCGTCGCAAGGGTTTGGTCATCCTCCACGTCTTGTTCGAACACCAGATTGACGCCCAGCGCCAGGCAACGGTCTTGCAGGATGTTGAGCAACTTTTTGCGCCCGATGCCGCAAAAACCATGGCCGGTGGAGCGCACGCTGCGGCCTTTGAAGAACACCTCCACGTCGTCCCAATGGTTGAAGGCGTCGCCAATCTGCTGCGCCGTCACCGGGTCCGCCTGCTGTAGGTTGACCAGCGTCTGGTCCGAGAACACCACGCCCCAGCCAAAGGTGTCAAAGGGTTTGTTGCGCTCCACCACCGTGATACGGTGCGCCGGGTTTTGCAGCTTCATGAGCAGCGCGAAATAGAGTCCGGCGGGACCACCGCCAATACACAGAATGTTCATGGCAATTAGTTTAGGCTTAAACTAATTATTGTCAAGCGGGTGCGACGCAGTAACAGCGACGCGGGTAGGGTACCGGCCATCGGCAGTAGGCTGCGGCGCCGATGTGCTTGGCCCGGCCCAGCGCATCGGCGCCACCCCGCCTCACTTCTTCAAATAACTCGCATAAACGCGTTTGGTCTCGGGTGTGAAGTAGGCGCCGGCGGTGCTCGGATCCAGCTCCGACACGAACTGCCAGCCAAAGAACATGATGTGGTCATAGTGTTGGGCGTAGCTCAATTGCTCGGCGATGAAACGGTTGTAAGTCGCCGTGTCCCAGGCGGCAAACTTGAAGGCCTGGGCAATGAACCAGGTTTCGACGCGGGGGTTGGCCTGCTTGGCCAACGCGTGAAAGCTGCGTGACCAATCGTGCAGCGGCGCAATGTCTTCTGGCGCCCCGAACCAATAGGGGTCGGTGCCCACCCAATCAACCAGGGCGATGACTTGCTTGGTGAACGCCAAGGTGTTGGGTTTGCCAAAGCTGGCGTAGGGCGTTACGGTGATGCCAATCGCCACCTTGGGCAAGTGCTTGCGCACCAAGGCGACGCCCGCTCGCAGCGCGTCCAACTGGGTTTGCAGAACGTCGACGCTGTCGCTGGAGGAGTAAGGGTTCCAGAACACCTCGTCGAAAAGCAGCACGCGCACACCCGGCTCCAGCAGGTCGCGGTTGTCATGGATGTATTGCAGCAGACGTTGCTCGGCGTCGGGCGCCAGTTGGGTGCTCTTGACGAAGGTTACGGCGTTGGTGAGATCTACGTCGTTGCCGGTACCAGTAAGCGTGAGGGTACCTGCAGTGCTGGCGGTCAACACCGGATCATCCCCTAGACCGCTGTTGAAAAACACGTACCCTTGTTCAGCAGTGCTCGAAGTTGATGACCCAGCCACGCCATTGCTGACGCCCTGCCGGGGAGAGCCCAAGAAACGCGAGTTGACCGTGGGTGAGGCGATGTTTGCAAACGGCGGCGCAGCTACATCGGTCGACGCCATGATCACGTCGGCCGCGGGCTCAAACATGAACAACAATCCCATCAGGTGTTGTTTACCAGAGTCTTTGATGGCGCGCGAAACAGTGTTGTCGCCGGCCGCCCCGGCATTGGACTGCAATTCCGCCGACTTGAGTTCCGAGGTCTTGGAGAACACCTCGGCGACCAACCTGGTGGGCGGGTTTGAGGTGCCACCACCGCCACCGCAGCCGACCAATGCCAACAGGGCGAACGCGATGAGAAGGACTACCCTGAACCGTTGATGTGTGCGCATACAAGCCCCCCTGTGCCAACCTTGGAATTGGATTTCCGTGGAGTCTATCTCACAAGAATGTTAGTCAAGCCAATCCCGGATACCCAGACCGGGATTGGCCATGAAGACTGAGCGACGTGGGTGGACAGTGCTTAGCTTGCCACCACGGTTGACGCCACCCCTGCTCGCTGTTTGGCTGGCTACTTCATGAAACGCAGCGGACTGCGCACCCAATCAAACAACAGCCGGGTGGTATAGCCCCAACTGCGGGCCTTGGTGCTGGCCAGTGCCGCCAATGCATCAAGCGAATCGCGGCTGTAAAGACGCCCTGCTTGCATCACGGCCGCCGGGCGACGCAGCGCAGCCAGGTTCTCCAAGGGATTGGCGTTTGCGAAGACAACATCCGCCACATAACCTGGCGCCAGCTTGCCATGGGTTTGTTCGAGCCCGAAGTAGCTGGCGGCGTTGCTGGTGGCGGCACGTAAGATGTCTACATTGGCAATACCGGCGCGCTGCCAAAGTTGCATTTCTTGATGAATACCCACACCCGGCGCAATGAAGGTGTCAAACGTATCGCTGCCCAGCAACATCAACACGCCGGCACGCTGCCCATCGGCCACCAGTTTTGACGCCAGCAAGAAATAGTCCCGGTACACCTGCTCCTCGGCGGGCGTCCGTGCTGTGATCTCATCGCGATCTTCGCCCCACATGTACTCGAACACCCAGGGGATCAGCGCCTTGGTTTCAGCATCCGCCGAGAGTGCCTGGATGCCTTCAGAGGTCTCGTTGTAACGGGTCACCAAGGTCGGCGAAACATACGTTCCGTGCGCCTTGAGTGTCCGCCAAAGTTGACTGCAAACCGTCTCGCTTTGCGTCTCCAAGGCGCGTTTCATCCATTCAAGGCGAGGTGCCTTGTCGATTCGCATGCGGATGATCTGGTCTTCTTGCGACGAACAGCCAATCGGCAGTGAACGGGCGTGTGCCAGCGCCTTCATACCAGCGCGCGCCGCGGCGGCAACCGGCACCGCCACCGGCACATGACCACTGACTTCAATGCCGACCTGATTGGCTTCATCCAACAGCGCAAGAAAACTGTCATGGGGCAGGCCGTCATAACTTTTGATGTGCGCTGGACGCACGACCTGCGCATTGAATTCACGCACAAAACGCCGCGCCTCGTCGGCGCCGGTCATGGCCGCGCTGGCCGGTAAATCCGCATGTTGCCGTTCTGCCCCATTCATCGGAAAGCTACCAGTTCCCATCACGATGGGGCCGGCCACTTCGCCGCTGCGCACGGCGTCGTTCCAGCGCGACACGTCAGCCACGCACGGATGAACGTTATGGGCGCCCTCCTTTGGGCAACTGACGATCGACCGAATACGGGTGACACCATGCGCCAGTTGTGCCGGGTACTCGACCTTGGGCGCGTAACGTGTGAGTGCGCCATGCATGTCCCAAAGCCCCGCCGTCGCGTAAGGCCCCGGCGCCGGCATCAGCACCGCCTTGGCCGCATCCGACAACAGTTGATCTGGGATCAGCGCGAGCAAGCGGCCGTTTTCAATATGCATCACCAAATCCGGCTGGATGACACCACGCTCAAGGTCAACCACGCTGACCGGCCCAATCCAGCGCGGCGTCGAGAAACCCTGTGCCATGGCCGGCGATGCAACAAATAGGGGGAGCGCGATGTTGCCAAGAACCGCCACACACCGCATGGCGCAGGGTGATCGGCACCAAAGCAAACACCGCTTCCAGATGAAGTCAAACACGATCATTTTTCAGTGGCGGCCATGGCAGGACGGGGCGGCAAGCACACACATACCGTGGTAATCCCGTCTTGATGGTTAATGGCGATGGCGCCCGCATACCGATCCAGCAAGCGCCGCACGATGGACAGCCCTAGCCCAAAACCCGCGCTGCCTTCGCCTTTGACAAACACCCGCCCAGCATCGGTCGGCACTTGCTGACTCGGATTGGCAAAGCTGAGTGCGTCGTGGTCCATGTAGACCGAAATCAGACTGCCACGCGGACCATGCGCCACGGCATTTCCCAACAGATTGGCCACCAGCAAGCGAGCAACCGGCAACGGCAAGGCCACCGTGTCCTGCGGCGTGATCTGCAAGTCGAGCGTGGTCTGTTGACGGTCCAAGCACGCTTCGTTGGCCAACGCCCACTGTTCAATCAGCGGTAGCAGCGCCGTCGGGGTGATGGACTCAACAGCTTCTTCGCGCGCGAGCATCAAAAACGTGCCAACCGTTTGCTCCATCAAAATGACTGCCGCGTGCATGGCCGCGAGCTGGTCAATGACTTTCGCGGGGTCGCAAGCCAGCGCCGGTGCGCATTGCAGCCTCTCGATGGCAATACGCATCGTCGCCAGCGGGTTGCGAAGTTCATGACTGACATCGCGCGTACACATCTGCTCGCGTTCAATAAACGCTCGCATCCGCGCCATCAACACGTCCAATCCGCGTGCCACTGCGCCGACTTCATCGTCGCGGGTACTTTCAACGATCCTTTCTGGCAATCGGCCCGGGTCAACCAGCGCCACCTGTGCCGCCAGCCGCTCCAAGGGGGCACTGGTGCGTCGCGCCAGCCACCAGGCAAGCCCCAACGCCAGCCCCACCATGACCACCCCCCACGCCATCAGCCAAGCCAACAACTCCTGGCGCATCGGTCGCACCACCAGATGCCGGCTCACTTCCGCGACCAACAGGGGCGGTGCACCACGCTGCTGCAATGCCAACACGTGATAGTGGCGGTCTTGGTCCCCGGCAAACTCCGTGCGGCGCGGCTCACGCCGCCATTGCTCGGCCATGTCCTTGGGTAAGGTGGCCACCGTCACATGCAGGCTGATGAAGTCGCTGGTGGGTTGGCTCCAGCGTCTGTTCGCGGCGAAGTAAGCTCGCTGGGCGTCGGCCTCGGTCAGCAAAACCCGCTCCATGAACTTGTCTTCAACGGTGTAGACAAAGGCCATGGCGAACAGACCGAACAACGCGCTCACACCCAGCGTAAATGCAGCAAAGGAAACCATCAACTGGCGGTGGATTCCGTACTTCATGGTTGCTTGTCCTGCGACGACGGCACACCGACCACCTCATCGGTCTCCAAGCGAAAACCGACACCGTGCACGGTTTTGAGCATGGGACACGCAAACGGCTTGTCGAGGATCTGGCGCAACTGAAAGATGTGGGTGCGAAGTGAGTCCGAGTCTGGCGCCTCACCGTTCCAAAGCCGGTCAACCAGCTCACTGCGGGAAACCGCCCGTGGCCACGCCTGCACCAGCATACGCAAAATGGCAAACGCGGTCGGCGGCAACGTGAGCGCAACCTGATGGCGAAAGGCCGCTTGGGCGCGCCAGTCCAAACCCAGCGAGCCAATCTGAACCAGATAGTCCACGCCGACGCGGGGGCGGCGCGACAGGCTCAAGACCCGGGCGAGCAGTTCCTCACTGGCAAACGGTTTGACCAGGTAGTCGTCCGCTCCGGCGGCAAAACCACTCAACTTGTCGGACAAGGCATCGCGCGCGGTCAACATCAACACCGGCACATGGCGCGCACTTTCCTGCCGCAGGCGCTCGCACAATTTGACACCATCCAGACCGGGCAGGCCCAGATCAAGCAACATGACATCCGGCGGATGTTGCAGCGCCATTTGCAGCGCCAGTCGACCGTCCGACGCCTCTTCGGCACGATAGCCGGCAGCCTGCAGCACGGCGACAATCTGCTCCCGCAAGGGTGCGTGGTCTTCAACAACAAGAATATGCAACGGTGTCACGGTTGGGCTGGCAATGAGGCCAGCAATTTGTTGGCTGCCGCGAAATCTGGCTGTTTGGCCAGTACCGCCTCGATCTTTTGCCGCGCCAGTCGGCCGTTGCCAAGCGCAATGTGCGCCTCGGCAATGGTCAGCGCCAGCATCGGGTTAGCCATGTAGGGCTCAGCCAGCAGCATGATGGACAGCGCTTGTTGTCGCGCCGGCGTGTCTTTCGCGGATTTGAATTGAGCGACACCCAGCATGCCGATCAGGTCGATTTGGTAGTTTCCGGCGCCGGCCTTCAGCACCGCCTGGACATGCGCCTGATCGCCAGACAACCAGCGTTCGACGAGTTGCATACTCGCCTCCTCCTTGAACAAGTTGCGCACGACCGGTGTATGGCCTAGCGCACGCACAACCGCCTCGGCAGTTCGGGTGGTTGAAAGCGGATTTTGACCGGTAATGAGTCGGCCGTCGACCACCAATTTCGGCATCATCACGGGTGCCTCCTCCCACAGGGCACCGATTGAACGCATTTTGGATTCCAGCAGGAAGGGATACTTCGAAATCCACTTCTTGCCAAAAGTGGCTTCCTCCTCGTCGGTGAATCCGGTCATGCGCCGACCGGTGACCAGCGGCGTGCCATCGGCAAGCGTGACCTGCGCCAATGCGGCCGGCCCGTGGCACACAGCCGCCAGTATTCCACCCTGCCGATGGTGCGCGGCCAGCAGTCGCTGCAACACAGCGTCCTTGGGCAAGTCAAACATGGCCCCTTTCCCGCCAATGATCATGATGGCTTGAACCTCATCAGGCTTGACGTCTTGCGTGCGGCGGGTGTGTTTCAGCCAGTTCTGCGCATCGACATCGGCCATGATGGCTTTGATGTGGTCTTTGTCAGCACTGTACCGGTCCGCCTCCACCGCACCACCCGCGGGGCTGGCCACTTCGACTTGCAGACCATTGGCCCGCAAGACCAAATGGGCGAGGGCGTATTCATCCATCTCGAACCCGGGTTGGGTCTGGCCGGCGTCGCGGCCGTCGCTGCTGACAACCAGCAGAACCTTTGGTGGGCTTGCATGCGCTTGTCCAAGGATTGGAAATCCCCAGACCCATAGCGCAACAAGCAACAGCATTTTCCTCATTTGACGTTCCTCATGTCGATAGGTCAATGCGTCACTCTAAGACCCCGGTGTGAAGAAAACATCACGACACACGCTGCATGTGGCTTTGGTTGTCCCGCACGCTGTGCAGCGAGGCGGAGCGGGGTTTTTAGCGCGGTCGCCTTGGGCGGTTCTGGGGTTGTTCACTGAAGCTGCTTTGATAACATTGCTGGCACACGCTGGCCAAACGGCGAGTTCCGGCAAAATCGGATGGTCACGGCGGCAGACACCAATCACGCTCGGCAGGCGACGGCTAAACAGAGCGCCTACAAAGGAGAGCCATCCGCCAACTACGAAAGGTCTGTATGCCCGACAAATCGACCAACCTCCAAGAAGAGCTCGGCCTGTTCAACGAGCAATGGTCGCCCAAGGTAATTGCGGAAATGAATGACTACCAGTTCAAGCTCGGAAAGTTGGAAGGCGACTTCGTGTGGCACGACCACCCAGACACCGATGAATCGTTCATCGTTATCGAAGGTAGTTTGCGCATTGACTTTCGGGACGGCTCGGTCCACCTAGCAGCCGGTGAGATGTTCGTCGTCCCCAAGGGCGTCGAACACAAACCGTACGCCGAGCGTGAGGTCAAGTTGTTGCTGATCGAACCGCGTGGCATGCTCAATACCGGGCATAAGGGTGGCGAGAGAACAGCAACCAACGATGTGTGAATTTGAAGCATGCTCNNGTGCTGCCGGCACAAATGAGCGCGGCCGTGGCAGCATTGCAAACCGCCGTGGTCAAGGAAGAAACCGAGCGGGAAGCAGCGACGGCGCAAGCCTTGGCCGATGGCAGAGAAGCGCCCAAGTTCGAGGCGCTGGGTTTACGCCAGCGCGCCCTGCCCTTTATGGACATGCTGCGTCGCTGCGAACAGGCCGGCGAGCCGATCACTTGGGGCGTTTAGCCGACACCGGGCCGGCGTTGAAACCAGCGCCCTCAGTCGATCTTGGCGCCCGACGCCGCCACCACCGGCGCCCACTTCTTGATCTCGGCGCCAATGAACTGCGCAAATTCGGCCGGGCTGTTGCCGCTCGGGATAGCCCCTTGCGCCAACAGCTTTTCCTTGATGGCGGGTGAGTTCAGCGCCTTGGCGGTTTCCTGTTGAAGCCGACCCACCGCCTCGGGTGGTGTACCCGCCGGGGCGAGCAAACCAAACCAGCTACTGGCCTCGAAGCCCTTAAGCCCGGCGGCCTCTTCGACCGTGGGCAACTCCGGCAGGGCGGCCGAACGCTGGCCACTGGTGACCGCAAAGGCCCGCAGCTTGCCAGCCTTGATTTGTGGCATGGCCGAGGGCAGGTTGTCAAACATCACATCAACATTCCCCGACAACATGCCCATCATGGCCGGACCCGAACCGCTGTAGGGGATATGAGTCATGAACACGCCGGCCATCGACTTGAACAATTCTCCGGCCAGGTGGATCGAGGTGCCGTTACCNNCTTGGCACGCTCGGCGTTCATCACCATCACATTGGGAACACCGGCCACCAGCGTGATCGGGGAGAAGTCCCTCTGCGGATCAAAAGGCAAGCGAGCGTAGAGCGACTTGTTGATGCCGTGGGTACCCACCGTGCCCATCAGCACGGTGTAGCCGTCGGGCGCCGACTTGGCCACCAGGTCAGCGCCCACATTACCACCGGCGCCGGGGCGATTGTCGACAATGACACTTTGTCCCAAGGCCTTGGACAACTCGGGTGCGATGGCGCGGGCCAGGATATCGGTGGTGCCACCCGGCGGGAACGGCACCACGATGCGCACTGGCTTGCTTGGCCACGCACCTTGTGCGCCCGCATGGTGCGCAATACCCACCGTGGTGAATCCAAGCAAGCCCATCAGCAAGCGGCGGCGACCCAACTCAGAAACTGCAGGCATCTTCATTCCTCCTCGCGAGGTTCACGGGCCGTGCCCGAAGCGGGTCGGGCGAGCCAGCGCCCAGCCCAAGAGTCGATCAATCGGCAAACTTGCCCGCAGCATCAATGACGGGTTTGAGCTTGGCAATTTCAGCAGCCACAAAGGCCTTGTGGGCTTCGGGCTCCACACGCTTGTCCACCACCACGATGGCGCCCAGGCCTTCCTGCTTCTTGATGAAAGCCGGGTCTTTCAAGGCGGCCTTCATGGCCGTGTTGAGCTGCGTCAGCACGGCCGCGGGCGTGCCCTTGGGGGCATACAGCCCGTGCCAGATGGTCAGGTCAAAACCCTTGAGCCCCATTTCCTGCAAGCTGGGGTAGTCCTTGAGCAACTTGTGCCCGCTCAGCGATTTCGGCGTGGTCACGGCAAAGGCCTTGACCCGTCCGCCCTCGATCTGACCGGTGGTGTTGGTGGTTTGGTCACACATCACATCGACCTGTCCACCCACCAGCGCGTTCATGGCTGGCGCGGTGCCGCCAAACGGAATCGTGGTCATGGCCTCACTGAGCTTGACCGCGTGTTGCCACATCAGGCCGCAAAGATGCGAGGCCGAACCCAGGCCAGCGTGGGCCAGGTTGAGTTTGCCGGAATTGGCCCGAATGTAGGCCTCGAAATCACGATAGGTATTGGCCGGCAACTGGGGCTTGCCGATCAGCGTCATCGGCACTTCGTTGATCAAGCCCAGGTACTCAAAGTCCTCCAACGGCTTGTACTGCAGCTTGCGGTACAGCGCCGGCGTCGAAGCCATGCCAATGTGAAACAGCAGCAGCGTGTGACCATCCGGCGTCGCCTTGGCGACCTTGGTCGCGCCGATCGTGCCCCCAGCGCCGCCGACGTTTTCCACCACAAAGTTGGCACCGCCGCCCATGGTCTTGCGCATGGCCTCGGCCAGGTCACGCGCGACACGGTCGGTCGGACCGCCGGCCGCAAACGGGACCACTATAGAGATAGGTTTCGAGCCCGGGTAGCCTTGCGCAAAGCCCGACAGGGCGGTAACAGCCAGGGCTGCGGCAAACAGTCGCTTCATGACGGATCTCCTTCCAGTAGTCGCCCCAGTCTACCGATCCGCTGACAGATCGACAGTGTGGAAACTACTGAGCACGCTGCCTATTTGTAGCTGCGGGCGTCCTCGATCACCTTGCCGTCGTTAGGCAAGCTGCCGGGCAAAACCAGCTCAACTTGTCCGCGCAGCTTGGTGACATCCCGAATCGCCTCGCCTAGCTTGACCCCCAGGTTGTCAGGTCCGCCGCAAGCCGTTTCCACCTTGAGCGTCATCGCGTCGTTGGCCATCTCGCCGGTAACAACCAGGCGCGCCCTGACAATCTCGGGAAAGCGCTTGACGATCTCATTGACTTGGCCGGGGTGGACAAACATGCCACGAATCTTGGTGGTCTGGTCGGCGCGCCCCATCCAGCCCTTGATCCGCACATTGGTGCGCCCGGTCGGGCAATGGCCCGGCAACACCGCCGACAGGTCGCCAGTGCCAAAACGAATCAGAGGGTAAGCCGGATTCAGGCTGGTCACCACCACCTCGCCCACTTCGCCCTCGGCCACCGGGTCACCGGTGCCGGGCCGCACGATTTCAACAATCACGCCTTCGTCGATCACCAGCCCCTCGCGCGCCGAAGTCTCATAGGCAATCGAGCCCAGATCGGCCGTGGCATAACACTGGTAGCCCGCAATGCCACGTNNCCGCAATGGAGCCCAGATCGGCCGTGGCATAACACTGGTAGCCCGCTATGCCACGGTCGGCGAACCAGTCGCGCAAACTGGGCGGAAACGCCTCGCCCCCAAACATGGCCTTCTTGAGACTGGGCAAGGGCACCCCCATGTCGGCCGCCTTGTCAACGATGATGCGCAGGAAACTGGGGGTGCCGATGTAACCCGCCGGTTGCAGTTCGGCGATGGCCAGCACTTGTTGCTCGGTCTGCCCGGTGCCGCCCGCAAACACGGTGCAACCCAGCGCGTGGGCGCCGGTCTCCATCATCGAGCCGGCCGGCACGAAGTGGTAACTGAAGCTGTTGTGGATCAATTCACCCGGGCGAAACCCGGTCGCGAAAATGGCCCGCGCCATGCGCCAGTAGTCGCGCCGGGTTCCCTCCGGCTCGTAGATCGGCCCGGGGCTGGAAAACAGGCGCGGCATCGCGGCGCCATATGCCAGCGTGCTGAAACCACCAAATACATTGCCACCAACCGAACGCGATGCTCTCTGGCGCTCCAACAACTCGTGTTTGCGGGTCACCGGCAAAGCGGCCAACGCGGCGCGCGAATACACGCTATCGGGGTCAACCTCGGTCAGGATTTCGGCAAACGCCGCCGAGGCGTGTTTGGCATGGCGCACCTGGCCGGGCAGGGCCGCCATGTGGGCGGCTTCGCGCTCCTCGGGTGCGCGGGTTTCGAGAGCATCGAAATGGTCAGTCATAAATCGTCCTGAGGGGCGCTCACGCCAGCCACCGCTTGCGCCGCTTGTAGCTCTTGACATCCTTGAAGCTCTTGCGTTCGCCACCACCCACGCCGAGATAGAACTCCTTGACATCCTCGTTGTTGGCCAGTTCGCTGGCGACGCCGTCCATCACCACCCGACCCGACTCCATGATGTAGCCGTAATCGGAGTACTTCAAAGCCATGTTGGTGTTTTGTTCGGCCAGCAAGAAGGTGACTTTTTCCTTGAGGTTGAGGTCTTTGACGATCTCGAACACTTCTTCCACGATCTGCGGCGCCAGTCCCATCGACGGCTCGTCGAGCAAGACCATGCTGGGGTTGGCCATTAAGGCGCGCCCGATGGCACACATCTGCTGTTCGCCACCCGAGGTGTAAGCGGCCTGGCTGGTACGCCGGGTCTTGAGACGTGGGAAATAGGTGTAGACCTTGTCCAGGTTGCGCGCGATCTCGGCCTTGTCCTTGCGGGTGTAGCCCCCGGTCAGCAGGTTCTCTTCGATCGTCAGGTGGGCAAAGCAATGGCGCCCTTCCATCACCTGCACCACGCCGCGCTGCACCAGGTCGGCCGGCGACAGGTTCTCGATGCGCTCGCCGCGCAACTCGATCGACCCTTTGGTGACCTCGCCGCGCTCGCCGCGCAACAGGTTCGAGACGGCGCGCAAGGTGGTGGTCTTGCCCGCGCCGTTGCCGCCCAGAATGGCCACGATCTTGCCCTCGGGCACATTCAGCGAGACGCCCTTGAGCACCAGGATCACGTGGTTGTAGATCACCTCGATGCCGTTGACGTTGAGAACAATATTTTTCACATCACTCATGGTGTTNNGCCGGACCGCTGGTGTCGCCCCCAGCAAGGGGGAAAGCGGCCACACGCAGTGGGCAAGCCGGGGGGTGTACTAGCTCTGGCAGTCCGCCGGTGTGCGCGGGGTCAGCTTCTTATCAGCGGCATACTTGGCGGCGGTTGCCTTGACCAAAGGCTTGAGAATCTGCTCATCCGCCTGCATCCAATCCGACGTGAACGCCCACTGCTTGCCATCCCATGTGTGAATGCGCGCCCAGTTGGCTCCCATGTGATCGACACAGCTCGTGCTGATGGGGCGCATGACGCCTGCAAAACCCAGCGCATCGAGCTTCTTCTGGTCCAGCGCCAAGTTCTCATAGCCCCAGCGCGCTTGCTCGCCGCTCATCCACTTGCCTTTGCCGAAGCGCTCTTGGGCGCGACGTACACCTTCGACTGCCAGCATGGCACTCATGGCGCCGCGCATGTACAGCACGGTGCCAACCTCTTCCTTCGGTCCGGTACCCTGTCCCTTGGTGTGAACTTTCTCAAGGATTTCCTTGACAACCTTCGAGTTGGGTTCAGCGCCGTGCTGCATGGCCACCGCGTTGTAGCCCTTGGCGCCTTCGCCCACGTCCTTGACATCCGGCTCAGCGCCGGACCACCACACGCCATACATCTTCTCGCGCGGGTAGCCAGTGGCCTGGGCTTCTTTGAGCGAAGTGGAGTTCATCACACCCCAGCCCCACAGGAACACATAGTCGGGCTTGGCCTGGCGAATCTGCAACCAGGTGGCCTTTTGTTCCACGCCGGGGTGGGCGACCGGCAGCAACTGAACGGTAAAGCCGTGTGACGCAGCGCGCTCTTGCAACAAGATGATCGGCTCCTTGCCATAGGGCGAGTCATGGTAAACCAAGGCAATCTTCTTGCCCTTGAGCTTGTCAAAGCCGCCTTCCTTCTTGGCGATGGTTTGCACCAGCACGTCAGCCGCCAGCCAGTAGGTGCCGGCGAGTGGGAAGTTCCATTTGAAGACGGTGCCGTCCTGGCTCTCGCTGCGGCCGTAACCGGCGGTAATCAACGGAATCTTGTCAACCGGGGCTTTTTCGGTCAGCGCGAAGGTGATGCCGGTGGAGAGCGGCTGGAACACCGTCGCACCGCCATGTTTGCCCTTGAGACGTTCATAACACTCGACGCCACGGTCGGTGGCGTATCCGGTTTCACACTCTTCGTAAATGATGTTCACGCCGTTGATGCCGCCGCGCGCATTGGTCAGCTTGATGTAGTCGGAGTAACCGTTGGCCCACGGCACGCCGTTGGGGGCATAGGCACCGGTACGGTACGGCAGTCCGGGAAAGAACTGCTCCTTGGGCTGGGCGAATGCGCTGACGCCCACCGTCGCCACCAGGGCCGCAACTGCAAGATTTCGAACTTTCATGCTTGTCTCCTAGGAATAAGGCACTGCAGTGCCTGGGTTAACGAACAATACGGGCCCCCGGCCAATTTCATCAATGCGGAAACGGCCACAGGCGCAACTTCTGCTTGCCCACGGACCACAGTTTGGCCAAGCCATGCGGCTCGACGATCAGAAACCAGACAATTAGCGCGCCGAAGATGATCAACTCCGCATGCGAGATGCCGGACGTGGAAATCTCGACCCCCAACACACTACCCAGCAGCGGCAGAAACTGGTTCAGGAAGATCGGCAACACCACGATGAAGGCCGCGCCAAAGAAGCTGCCCATGATGGAGCCCATGCCACCGATGATGACCATGAACAGCAGTTTGAAAGACAGGTCCACGGAAAAGGCGGCCGGCTCCCAGGCGCTCAGGTGGACAAATCCCCACAGGGCGCCCGCCACGCCGATGATGAAGGAGCTGACGGCAAACGCCGTCAGCTTGGCGTACATGGGCCGAATGCCGATCACGGCCGCCGCCACATCCATGTCACGAATGGCCATCCACTCGCGGCCAATGGCTGAGCGCACCAAATTTTTTGCCGCCAAGGCAATGAACACCAAAATCGTCAGACAAAACAGGTACTTGGAAATCGGGCTGGCAATCGGAAGCCCGAACACCTGCAAACCCGATACCGACACCGAGCCCGAGGGCGAATCGTTGGTCAACCACTTGATGCGCAGAAACATCCAGTCGCTGAAGAACTGCGCCGCCAAAGTCGCCACCGCCAAGTACAAACCTTTGACGCGCAGGCTCGGTAGGCCGAACAAAATGCCAAACACCGAGGAAAAAATTCCCCCCAACAACAAGGCCACCAGCACCGGCAAGCCCTCCACACGCACAAAGAAGTTAAAGGCGGCATAAGCCCCTACCGCCATGAAAGCGCCCGAACCGAGCGAAATCTGCCCGCAATACCCCACCAGAAGGTTCACCCCGAGGGCAGCCAGGGACATGATCACGAAGGGAATCAGAATCGCCCGAAACATGTATTCGCTGGTGACCATTGGCACAACCAGGTAGGCGGCTGCGAGCAGCAACAACATGGCGACACGGTCTTGCGTGATAGGAAAGATCTGCTGGTCCGCCCGATAGGACGTCTTGAACTGGCCGTTTTCTCTGTAAAACATGATGCTTCTCGTTATNNTCGGACAACTTTTCGCCGACACCGATGATCAGCCCGCCAACAATTGCGCCCGGCACCGACGTCAATCCACCAAGAATCACCACCGGCAAGGCCCGCAAGGCCACCGTCGTGAGCGAGAACTGCACGCCAAGTTTGCTGCCCCAGATCATGCCCGCGACCAGCGCCACGACACCAGCCACGCACCACACAATCACCCAGATACGGTTCAGCGGAATGCCAATACTCTGGGCCGCCTGATGGTCATCGGCCACCGCGCGCAGGGCGCGGCCAGTGGATGTCTTCTGAAAGAACACGGTCAACAGAGTGACCAACACGGCGGCGATCAGGGCGGCGTACAAGTCTTCCTTGTTGATCAGGATGCCGCCCTGAAAAACACTTTCAAAGGCCATGATGGGGTCCTTCGGCATGCCGACATCGATCTTGTAAATGTCACTGCCAAAGATCGTCTGACCAATCCCATCCAGAAAGTAGCTGATCCCTAGCGTGGCCATCAGCAGCGTCGTGCCTTCCTGGTTAACCAGGTGGCGCAAGGCCAGTCGTTCGATCAACCAGGCCACGCCAAACATCACGATTCCAGCCCCGATAAAGGCCAACAGATTGGCAATGAATGCGTTGTTCAAGCCGGTGTACAGCGGTATCCACTCGGCAAAGCGCGCCATCGCCAGCGCGGCAAACAGCACCATCGCGCCCTGCGCAAAATTGAACACGCCGGAAGCCTTGTAAATCAGCACAAAGCCCAGCGCGACCAGCGAATAGAGCATGCCCGCCATCAGGCCGCCCATCAAGGTTTCAAGAAAAAATGCCATGGTTCGTCTCCCGCTGCCTCAGTGGCTGGTGCCCAAATAGGCACTGATCACTTCTTCGTTGTTGCGTACTTCGTCGGGCGTGCCGTCGCCGATTTTCTTGCCGTAATCCAGCACCACGACCCGGTCCGAGATGTCCATCACGACACCCATGTCGTGCTCGATCAAGACCACGGTGGTGCCAAATTCCTCATTCACATCGAGCACAAAACGGCACATGTCCTGCTTCTCTTCCACGTTCATGCCGGCCATGGGCTCGTCCAACAGCAGCACCTGCGGCTCCATCGCCAGCGCGCGCCCCAGGTCGACGCGCTTTTGCAGACCGTAGGGGAGTTGACCGACCGGCGTCTTGCGGTAAGCCTGGATCTCCAGGAAGTCGATGATGTGCTCGACAAACTCGCGGTGTTTGAACTCCTCGCGCTGGGCCGGGCCGATGCGCAGCGCCTGCAGAAACAGGTTGCTCTTGATGCGCAGGTTGCGCCCGGTCATGATGTTGTCGATCACGCTCATGCCCTTGAACAACGCCAGGTTCTGGAAGGTCCGGCCAATGCCCATGGTGGCCACCTGATGGCTGTCCATGTGGCTGAAGGTCTGGCCGCGAAAGGCAATCGTGCCCTGCTGCGGCGTGTAGACACCGTTGATGCAGTTCAGCATGGAACTCTTGCCCGCGCCGTTGGGGCCGATGATGGCGCGCACTTCGTGTTCACGCACGTTGAAGGAGATGTCGGTCAGCGCCTTGACGCCACCGAAACTCAGGGAGATGTTCTTGACGTCCAGGATGACGTCGCCAATCAGTTTTGTCGCCATGGTTTTTTATTCAACTGTTCATAGTCAGGCCGCCGCCTTCACCGGGGTGAAGGTCTTGGTGTCGTCGATCTTGAGGGTGGCGCTGACGCTGCCGGTGCGGCCGTCCTCGAACTTCACCTGGGTCTCGATGAACTGTTCAGTCTTGCCGCCGTACAGCGCGTCGATCAGCACGTCGTATTTCTCGGCGATGAAGCCACGGCGCACCTTGTTGGTCCGGGTCAGCTCGCCGTCATCGGCGTCGAGCTCCTTGTGCAACACCAGAAATCGGCTCACCTGGCTGCCCGCCAGCAGCGTGTCCACGCTGAGGTCGGCGTTGACCTTTTCAACGCACTCCTTGATGAGTTGGTAGACCTCGGGTTTTTGCGCCAGGTCGGTGTAACCCGCGTAGGGCAGGTTGCGCCGTTCGGCCCAGTTGCCCACCGCATCGAAGTCGATGTTGATCATGACGCAGACCTTTTCACGCCCGTCGCCGTAGGCCACCACCTCCTTGATCTGCGGGAAGAACTTGAGTTTGTTCTCCACGTACTTGGGCGCAAACATGGCACCGTCGTTGGCGCCGCCCTTGATGCGTCCAACATCCTTGACCCGGTCGATGATCTTGAGGTGGCCGTGCGCGTCGATGAAGCCCGCATCACTGGTGTGGTACCAGCCGTCCGCGGTCAGCACCTCGGCCGTGGCTTGGGGGTTCTTGTAGTACTCCTTGAGCAGGCCGGGCGACTTGACCAGGATTTCGCCGTTCTCGGCGACCTTGATTTCAACCCCCGCGATCGGCACGCCGACGGTGTCGGCACGGGCCTGGTTGTCGGGCTGCAGGCAGACAAATACGGCGGTTTCGGTCGAACCGTAAAGCTGCTTGAGGTTGACGCCGATGGAGCGGTAAAAAGTAAACAGATCCGGGCCAATCGCTTCACCGGCGGTGTAGGCCACGCGTACCCGGCTAAAACCCAGGTTATTGCGCAAAGGGCCGTAGACACAGAGGTTCCCCAGTGCATACAGCAGCCGGTCGACACCGCCCACCGGCTGTCCGTCCATCAGCGCCGGGCCGACACGTTTGGCCACCCCCATGAAGTACTGAAACATGCGCCGCTTGGAGGCGCCGGCATCTTCCATGCGAATCATCACGCTGGTGAGCAGCCCTTCAAACACGCGCGGCGGCGCGAAGTAGTAGGTCGGCCCGACCTCCTTGAGGTCAATCGTCACCGTGGCGGCCGACTCGGGACAGTTGACCACGTAACCACACGCCAGCCATTGGGCATAACTGAAGATGTTCTGGCCGATCCAGGCCGGCGGCAGATAGGCCAGCACTTCATCGCTGCTGGTGAGTTTGTCAAAATCGGCGCCCGCCTTGGCGCGGTTCAGCAAGGTGTTGTGGGTGTGCACCACGCCCTTGGGGTTGCCGGTGGTGCCCGAGGTGAAAAACATCGCGGCCACGTCATGGCAACCGGCCTTGTCGATCTCCTTGCGCAGAAAGTCAGAGTGCAGGGACGAGAACACCTTGCCGGCCGCGATCAAATCGTCGAGTGACTGCAGGCCGGGCTCGTCGTAATTGCGCAGACCGCGCGGGTCGTCAAAGAATATGTGGCCAAGCTGAGGACACTGCTCACGAATCTCCAGCAGCTTGTCGACCTGCTCCTGGTCCTCGGCGAAGGCGAAACGCACATCGGCGTTGTTGATCGGAAACACGCACTCGGCGGCGGCGGCGTCCTGGTACAGCGGAATGGGGATGGCCCCCAGCGACTGGACCGCCAGCATGGTGGCATACAAACGCGGCCGGTTCGCGCCCACCACCACCATATGTTCGTCGCGCTGCAAACCAGCCTGGTGCAGGCCACATGCCAGATGATCGACCATGTTCAGCAAGGCGGCCCAGTCCATCGCCTGCCAGATGCCGTATTCCTTCTCACGCAACGCAGGGCTTTGCGGCCGCTCGGTGGCGTGCTTGATCAGAAGTCGAGGGAAAGTGGTTTGCATCCCGGCACCTTGCTAAAAATAAATAATTACCATTGGCTATTGAGCCCCATCGCTTGGCCCTTGAATAGGAATGGTACGGATTAGTTTGACGTTATGCTGTCAATGCGACGACAATTCAGGGTAGTCCCTATTAGGTGTTTTCCCTGAGTTTCGACAGCCAACATCCGACAATCAGTTGAGGACAGAGCTGAAGGTCTGTCCCGCAAAGTATCAGGAGGCCACGATGTCCAGCGACCATTCCCTGTACCAACGGCGGCGCCCGCCGACCGCCAACGAGCTCAACAACATCCCCTGGTTGGGCCTGCTTGCGCCGGCCGAACATGAGCTCGCGGTCAGCGACCTGCTGATTGGCGATGCCCTGCCGGGGGATCTGGTTTGCCGCGTCGGACGCCCGGTCACCTACTGGTTTGGCGTGGTTGCAGGTCTGCTCAAGATGAGTAGCGACAGCAGCGACGGCCAGACCATGACCTTCACCGGCATACCGCCCGGTGGCTGGTTCGGCGAAGGCACTGCCCTGAAACGGGAGAGCTACCGCTACAACATCCAGGCCTTGCGAAAGAGCGTGGTCGCGGGCTTGCCCGTGAACACCTTTCATGTGCTGTTGGACAATTCGATTGGCTTCAATCGCTTCGTGATGAACCAGCTCAACGAGCGACTCGGTCAGTTCATCGCCGCGCGGGAAATTGACCGCCTGAACAACCCCGATGTGCGCGTGGCGCGCAGCCTGGCGTCGCTGTTCAATCCGGTGCTGTACCCGGGGGTCGGCGAGGTGCTGCGCATTACCCAACAAGAGCTGGCCTACCTGGTGGGCTTGTCGCGCCAGCGCGTCAACGAGGCCCTATCGACACTGCAGGATCAAGGCATCATCCGGGTTGAGTATGGCGGCTTGCGCGTATTGAGCCTGGAGGCGTTGCGCTCAACCGTGTTCTCTCGACTGGGCAACGCGCCCGCGGTGCTGGGTTCGCTGGCGCAACCCTAAAATACCAAGCCTATGACCGACCCCAATGCCCCCCCTAAATTTCGCCGCGTTGCCCGGCCTGCCAGTGCGCCGAAGCAGGGCAACGCGGACACCGGCAAGGTCGGCACCCGCCTGAACAAACGCATGGCCGAGTTGGGCATGGCCTCGCGTCGCGAAGCCGATGACTGGATAGGGCGCGGCTGGGTCAAGGTCAATGGCGAGGTGGCCAGCATGGGCATGCAGGTGACGCCGGACATGCGCATCGAGGTCAGCAAACAGGCGCAAGGCCAGCAAGCCAACCAGGTCACGATTCTGCTCAACAAACCGATGGGCATCGTCAGCGGCCAAGCCGAAGACGGCCATTTGCCGGCCATCACCTTGATCCAGCCGCAGAACCGCTGGGCCGAGGACAACGCGCGCTTCTTCTTTCATCCCAAACAACTGCAAAGCCTGGTGCCGGCCGGGCGGCTGGACATCGATTCGATTGGGCTGCTGGTGCTGACGCAAGACGGCCGCGTGGCCCGCCAACTGATTGGCGAGGACTCCGTGATGGAGAAGGAATACCTGGTGCGTGTGGCCTACACTGGCTTGAACCAGGTCGACCCGCATCCGAGCCAACTCACCCGCATGGACGACAACGACCCCATCACCAGTAATGTGCAGGCGGTCTTTCCACCCGCAATGCTGGAGCGCCTGCGTCACGGCCTCAGCCTGGACGGCCAGGCGCTGAAGCCCGCCAAGATCGCCTGGCAAAACCCCGAGCAACTGCGCGTGGTGCTGACCGAAGGCAAGAAACGCCAGATTCGCCGCATGTGCGAACTGGTCGGCTTGAAGGTGGTGGGCCTCAAGCGCGTGCGCATCGGCAACGTGATGCTCGGCAATTTGCCGCTGGGACAGTGGCGCTACCTGGCGCCACATGAGCATTTCTGAAACTTGCGGGTCAGAGCACTTTGCGTGGCAAACGTGCTCTGACCCCAACTGATTGGGAAACCCCGTCGAGTCTTGGTGGTCACGGCTCACCAGGCGCTGCTGATCAGTTTCCCTTTCCCGGTCAAGTAGTGCAGCGTGGTGTCGATCTGAACACTGCGTTCGTGACCCAGCCAGCCGCTACTGTAGCCATCGACATCGGCGCCAAACGTCTGACCGACGACCAGCGGTCGGTCGACCAGTGTCTTGCTGGCGCTGTTGACCTCGAATCGAGCCAAGCCTTGGTAGGTTGGTTGGAACCAATTGCCGTTGGAGTGCGGGTCGGGCGTTTCGGCAACCATCACTGGCAAGGCAACTCGCGTAACGCCGCCGATGGTCATCAGGTTTACGCCGTGGCGGCTGAAGTCCAGCGCGCTGTTGCTGCCCGCCTTGCCCAACACGCGGGTAGCAAGCTCCTTGGGTGCGCTGGCGTTGGCCACGTCAAACAAGGACAGCTTGACGCCCTGAACCCGTCCCTCGGCGTTGGCGTCCTTGCCCACGCCCAACAACAAACCCTCTCCCACAGNNTCGCTTGGGTTCGACAAATCCAGGATGTACAGGGGGTCGGTACGCCGAAAGGTCACCACATAGCCCCGGTCACCAAGGAAACGCACGGCATAAACCTGCTCGCCACTTAGACCTATCGGCGCCGGACGCTGACTGTTGGGCAGGGTGCCAATGGTCTGGAGCTTGCTGCCGGTACTATCCTCGCGCAGCACGCTCAGGATCGCGGGTGAGGGCTTGCTGGTCGCGTTGGCGCCGTCGAGTTCGCCGAACCAACCAAACTGATTGGTATAGGTCAACACGCGCAAGTCGCCCAGATGCTCACTCAGGCGGTAAGAGGTCTTGTTGCTGTCCCAACCGAGGTGGCCGGGGACCTCGCCCGAACCCCGGTAGCCGATGGCCATGCCGTTGATGGCGAATTTGTGAATGTCGGTGTTGGTCTGACCGGGGTAGGCCACGATGCCGCCCTTGTTGAACACTTCATAACGACTGGTGGCCAGGTAGATGCTCTTGGTCGACATGTAGAAGGCCTCGGTGCCGCCCAGAAAACAGCGACTGGACCGATCCAGATTGGGCGAGGCCAGGTTGAAGGCGGTGATGGTCGTCAACTGAACGCCGTAGGACGCGTTTTGCGGTTGCAAGTAGCAGTCGCTGTCGGCCATTAGGGGTTCGGTCAGGCTGGACGCGGTGGCGCCGAGCCGGGCCACCGTGACGGTAGGCAACAAGTCGCGGTTGGTCAGGCGGCTGATCGCGCCTTTGCGCTCGGCGGTGCTGGCGCTGCCCGACAGGGGCACCACATCCAGGCGGGGATACCACGATGTCACCACGTACAGCGTGTCGCCAATCATGCGGCTGTCCACCATTTGCCCATCGATGCGCACGCTGTGGGTTTTGCTCAAGGCCTGTCCCGACTTGGCGTCCACCAGTTCGACCACGGTCTGTGGCGGCGTCATGGGCGTGGGGGCAAACGTGGCGTCCAGCGTGCGCGTTTGCGTGGTCAAACCCATCAAGGTGTACCACTGCTCGCTTTGCCCCAACAGCACCACGCGGTCGCCGTGAGTCGTGACCTGCAGGCCCTCGATGCTATCGCTGCTGTCAAGCGCCAGGGTGCCGTCGGCCTGAAGTGATCCATCACTGAGTCGACGGTCCACCCGCAGTGTGTTCAGACGCCAGGTGCCGGGTGTGTCGACGGTCAGGCTGAAGACGCGACTGCCGTTGGTCTTCATCAAGTCCGCCTCCTCGACCCCGCCTTCCTGCAAGGTCGTGCTGGAGAACGGCTTGGCGCCCGTGTCGCCGCTGGTGGCGGCGGTGAAGGTCACCAGTTCGCCACCCCGGTAGAAGCTGTTGTAGCCGGAGAAATCCAGACCCTTGTCGACCTGCGCGCTGAGCTTGCCCTGGACGTATCTCAACAAGGCTCCCGCTGGCGACGCCTGCAAGGCCACTGGCGAGGGGGGCGGCTGGGTGGTCTCGGCGATGCCGCCACTGCCACCGCCGCAGGCGGTGAACGCCAGCACGGCTGCCAGCAGGGCGCCCGGCAATACCGAGGCCGCTACCAACTCCGTGGTCCTTGCCAACGTCGTTCGTATGTTCATGGCACCACTCCTTCTTTTCATCTATTCGATAGTGTGGGATAATATCCCACATGATTTCGATTTGTCAACCCTGGTTGCAAAGCGGGTCAGTTAGGATTGTTTTTTGATCGTGATTGAACTGCGTGACTTCCCGCTCCACCATTGTTCTGGACAGCATTCTTGAACTGCTGCGCCCGGCCGTGCGGCTGATGCTGCGCCACGGCGTCGCGTCGCCGGCTTTTGGCGGGGCGCTCAAGCGGGTCTTCCTGCAGGCCGCCCAGGACGAGTTGCGCGCGCACGCCAAACCGCTGACTGACAGTGCCGTCAGCCTGCTGTCGGGGGTGCACCGCCGCGACGTGCGCAACCTCACTCGGCTGGCCACCCCGCGGGAGCGTCCGGCTGGATTCACCGGCTTGGCGTCCCAAGTAGTGACACGCTGGCTCAGTCAGGACCACTACCTGGACCACCACCAATCACCCGTGCCCATTGCACGATCGGGTGCCGAGCCCAGCTTTGATGCGCTGGTCCGGGCGGTCAGCCAGGATGTGCGGCCGCGCTCGGTACTCGACGAACTGATTCGTCTGGGTCTGGCGGCCGAGGCGGATGGCCAGGTGACGCTGCTGACACACGGTTTTGTGCCACGTAGCGGCTTTCCGGAGATGGCAACCCAACTCAGCCTCAACCTGCACGACCACTTGGCTGCGGCCTGCCAAAACCTGGATGGCGGGGGCGAGTTCCTGGAGCAAGCGATTTTCGTCGACGAGATCACGCCTGAGTCGGCACTGCACTTGCACAAGGTGTCGGCTCAGGCCTGGAAAGTGGCTTTTCAAACCGTCATGCGCGAAGCCCAGGCCCGCTTTGACCATGACGCCGCCCACGCGACACCCGAGCAGCGCAACCAGCGCGCCCGTTTTGGCGTCTACTTTTATTCCACTGAAGAGAAGAAACCTCATGAACCCCCTGCCTGAACTTCTCCTGCGACTGCGCCGAGCCATCGCCACGCCCCTGCGCCTGAGCTGCGCCCTCACCTTGGCAATGCTGACCGGCGCCTGCGGCCCGGGCTCCGGGGGCACCGGCGTGGGGCCGATTGCCGGCTCCTACCTCAGCTTCGCCAACAGCAGCGGCAACAGTCTGACCGCCACCGCGGGATTGCCAACCAGTTCCTCTTTCGTGGTGACTTTCGACGACAAGGGCATTCGCCTGCTGGGCTCTTGTCTGGCCTTCAATTTTGAGGGGGCCTGGGTGGACTCGAACGGCGAAGCCCGGGCCACCGGTAGCTACCGCGCGGTCAGCGCTGGCGCCGACCTGAACTCGGTGGTGGCGGTCAGCGCAACCCTGGTCGCCCGGACCCATGCCAATGGTCTGTCTGTCAGCGTGCTGGACCTCAAAGGCGCCGCGCTGGTCAC
>CXWL01007866.1_pt1 | contig 27463 bp, 22 predicted proteins | sample 590931 | NCBI WGS metagenome assembly CXWL01 (sample SAMEA3498368, study PRJEB10139) | groundwater metagenome | biome: water well; material: biofilm material | place: Germany | collected 2015-04-27 | reverse complement strand
CGTGATTGGGATCGCGCGGCGGTGGAATTACGCGCGTTGTTGGGCGCACGCAGCCGGGCGCAGCCGCTGGACGAGGCTGGGCGCCAGATCGTGTTGCGCGCCGCCGTGGCGCTGACCTTGGCGGGAAACGACGATGGCGTACGTGCGTTCTATCGTGACTATGCCGGCGACCTCGCGAACACGGCGGAGGCCGATGCCTTCGAAATCGTCGCTTCCGGCGTGCATGCTGACGGCGCAGCCATCCGCGATGTCGCGCGCGCCGTGGCGCGGACCGATCTTCTGGACCGTTTCGTCCAGCGTCTGCGAGCGCAAATCACTGAGCACGCGGCGAACGCCCCAGCCGCGCCTTCCGGACCGGGCCCGGGTCGGCCCGCCGCGCCGCCGGCGCAGGCGGCGCTTCCGGCGCAAACCCAAAGCCGTCCAACACCTCCGGCCGCGTGAATGCTGTGCCTTGAGCGTCGCGCCGGAATCAAGCGGCATGACCCGACGCCGATGTTGGCGTCGCGTTTCGACAGGCTCAACGTGACGCCATCTGTGCGGTGTGGCGCCCCCTCCGCGTCAGCCTGAGCTTGGCGAAGGCCGCACCGCTTGTTGCGCCGTGCGTCAGAGTTCCCGCGCGATGGTTTCCCGTCTATGCTCAGGCAGGTGATTTCAGTCGTCATCCCCACTTTGAATGCGGGCGTTTATTTACCGCGCGCGCTCGCGCCGCTGGTCGCTGGCGCGGCCTCCGGCTTGGTGAAGCAAGTTATCGTCTGCGACGGCGGTTCGAGCGACGAGACGCTCGTGATCGCCGACGCCGCCGGCTGCGATATCGTGCGCGGCGCGCGCGGGCGCGGCGTGCAATTGATCGCGGGCGCTGCCGCCGCCAAGGCTGATTGGTTCTTGTTCCTGCACGCAGACACTGCTTTGGGCGAGGCTTGGCTGGACGACGCCTCGCGCTTCATCGCAAGCGGCGATGATTGCGCCGCGGCGTTCACGCTGGCATTCGATGATAGTGCGTTCGGCGCGCGCTGGGTGGCGTTCTGGGCGCGCCAGCGCGCGGGATTGCTAAAGCTGCCGTACGGTGACCAAGGTCTGTTGATCTCGAAGACTTTGTACAACGCTATTGGAGGATATCGCGATTTGCCGCTGATGGAGGACCTAGACATCGTGCGCCGCATAGGAGGGGGTCGGCTGCGCATTCTGCCTGCGAAGGCCGTGACTAGCGCCGACAAATATCGCCGTGACGGCTACGCCAACCGTTCATGGCGCAACCTCGCGCTCGCCGCGCGCTATCTCATGGGCGCTGACCCCGCCAAGCTCGCGAAGCTCTATGATTGAGCGCCCCACACTCATCGTCATGGCCAAGGCGCCTCGCGTGGGCGTGGGAAAACAGCGGCTGGCGCGCGATGTCGGCAAGACCGAGGCATGGCGCATCAATCGCACGCTGCATGCGGCCACGCTGCGCGCGGCCCGCGACTCGCGCTGGCGCACTTTGCTTTGCGTGACGCCCGATCGCGCCGTGTCGGACGCAATTAATGTCTGGCCCCGCGGCGTGGCGCGGATCGCGCAGGGCGGCGGCGATCTCGGCGCACGTTTGGCGCGCGCGCTCGCGAGTAGGCGCAATGTTGCGGTGGTTGGCACGGATTGCCCGCAACTCTCGCGCGCTCACATCCTGTCGGCGTTCGCCGCGCTTAACCGTGCGTCATTTGCGCTGGGCCCGACGCCCGACGGCGGTTTCTGGGTCTTGGCCGCGCGCGACGGACGCGCGGCAGCCTGCGCGATGGCCAGCGTGCGCTGGTCCAGCGCGTATGCTGCGAGCGACGTGTTGCACAATCTCGCACACGCGCGAGTGGCTATTCTGGAGACGCTCAATGATGTTGATGTCGCGGCCGATCTGCCCGCGGTTCAGCGTTCCGCGCGGCGGTTATCGAGCGGCGTGTAGAGAGCAGGCGCGCCAGCCGCTAATCGATCCAATTCCGGCGTCGGCTGACCGTAGCTTTTGCGGCAGAGCGCCATGTGAGACAGTGCGCGCTCGGCATAATCGCGGCTCTCCGCGCGCGGCATAGTTTCGAGCAACAGCAGCGGATCGATATCGGGCGGCTGCGTTGCAAGCCAGCGCGAGAGCCAACCGGGTCCGCCATTGTACGCGGCGAATACGCGCCCCAGGTCGCCGTCATTGTGGAACTGGTTCATCAACCACAGCACATAGGATTGGCCGAGCCGCAAGTTGAGCCCGGGCTCGAATAGCGCCGCCGGCGCGCGCCGATAATTGTGCGAGCGGTCCATGTCGCGCGCGGTGGAGGGCAGGAGCTGCATAAGCCCGCGCGCGTTGGAGACGCTGACCGCCTTGGGATTGTAATGGCTTTCCTGGCGCACGATCGCGTAAATCAAAGCGCGGTCGATCTCGAAGCCTTGCTCGGGCTCAAACGACGTGGCGGGGCAGAAGCCGGCCGCGACTTCTGGGCCCCCATACTCCGCCGCACGTAATTGTGCGCTCGGCGCTTCGAGCGCAATCGCGAGCGCAAGGAACACGGCATCGTCCTGCGCTGTGAGGTCAGCGTGCAGTCTCCGCAATTCGCTCTCCACTTCCGAGAGCCGCCCTAGCTGCGCTAACGCCGCGGCGCGGCGCGCGCCGGGATGATGTTCGATGAAGCGTGCAAGCGTTGCGGAATCGACTTCGCCGGTGTTGAACGCCAGCGCGCTGTCACGGCCGAGTTGGGCTTCGGCGAGCTGGCCGTAGAAAGTCCAGGGGCGTGCGGCGGCGGCTTCCAGATGTTCGGCTATGCCGGCTGTTTCCCCGGCCGCGATGCGGGCTCTGGCGGCCCAATAATGCACGCCCGCACGCGCCCAGCCGCCGTGATAATTCCAAAGCGCTGATGCCTCGAACTGGCGCGAGGCTTCGGCATAATCGTGCAGTCGGAAAGCGATCAGGCCGAGCTGCCAGGCTGCTTGTCCGCTGCGCGGCCCGTAAAGCTGGCTCTCCGCCAACGCCCGCGCGCCTTCCAAATCGTTGGCGCCAATGCGCTCGGCAATGCGCTCGATGCCGACGCGGGCGGCGGCGCTGTCGTCTTGTACCGGAGGAGGAGCGCCGGGCAGTGATCGCGCAGTTCCGCGGACGGGCGCCGGCGCCTGTGCATGCGAACGCCGCCGCCGCGACGCCATCGCGCGATCGTACACCGCCTCGGCCATTCCGTATTCGCCATTCTGGCGGAGCCAGGAGGTGTACTCGCCCCATGACGGCCGGTAGCCCGGCGCGAGTAGCATGCGCCCCCGCACCGCGTCGGCGAGCACCTCGTCCTCGACCCGGCCAAGCGCCAATCCGACGCCGCGCCAATTACCGGCCTCGATAGCGGCGAAGGCGTCCCGATAAGCGCCCGCATCGTGCTCGGATAAGGCGATGATCCGCTGTTGCGCGGTGGCAGGTGCGGCCACAATTGCGAGGCCGAAGGCGGCGAGAGCGGCGGTGCGAAACATCATGGAACCAACCCCGCGCGCAGTCGCGCTGCGCCCAATTCGTCCAGCCAAGCCTCGGCCGTGAGCAGGTCGGCCCAGGCCAGCCGCTTTTGGTGCGGCTGGCGCAGCAAATATGCCGGATGAAGCATAACCATGGCGTTGACGGCGCCGGCCTCGGTCTGGTGCTGAAAACGTCGCCCCCGCAGCTTCATCACCCCGTCCTCCCGCTTCAGGACGGTGTGGGCGGCGGCCTTGCCGGTGAGCAGGAGCAGTTTTGGCCGCGACAGCACAATGAGGCGCTCCACAAACGGCAGGCAGGCGACGATTTCGCCCTGGGTGGGGTCGCGATTTCCCGGGGGTCGCCAATAAATAGTGTTTGATATCAATAGATTGGACTCTCTGCTCAACCCGATCAAGGCGAGCATCCGGTCCAGCAATTGCCCGGAGCGGCCGACGAACGGTTTGCCCTGCTCGTCCTCCTCCTTACCCGGCGCTTCGCCGATCAGCAGCACCTCGGCGTCCATGATGCCGTCGCAGAACACGGTGTTCCTGGCGGTAGCCTTCAGCGCGCAGCCGGTGAACGCTTCCACGGCGGCCTTGAGTTCGGGGATGGAGCCAGCTGCGGCGGCGAGCTCCCTGGCGTTCTCCACAGGGCTGGCCACAGCCGCCTGCCGGCGGGGAGGGGGAGCGGGTTTGGGGCTCATTTGCGGGGCGGGCTGCCTCGCCGGCGTCAGGCGCGGGGCGGCGAACACCGCCTCCGCTTCATCCATATCCACCTCCGCCGCCCGCCAGAAGGCGAGCGCGGCGCGCGCGGCGAGGCTCGGGTCTGCAATCATCGCCGCCATTGTGGAGGGACTCGGAGAAAAATGCTTGGGGGAAATGCCAAAGCAACGCGGCTGGCTTGCGCCTCGTCGCAGCTGCTTTGATAAACGCGGCCGAACCAGGTGAAGGATGGGTAATGGCTGAAGCAGAGATCGCGCGCGACGCCATGGAGTACGATGTCGTGATCGTCGGCGCGGGGCCGGCGGGGTTGTCGGCGGCGATCCGCTTGAAGCAATTGGCGGCCGAGAGCGGCGGCGAGGTTTCTGTCGCGGTGTTGGAGAAGGGCGCCGAGGTCGGCGCTCATATTTTGTCCGGCGCCGTGCTCGATCCGGTCAGCCTCAATGAGCTAATCCCGGATTGGAAACAGAAGGGCGCGCCGCTCGATACGCCGGTGACGCAGGACAAGTTCCTCGTGCTCGGCCCCGCAGGCGCTGCCTCGCTGCCGATGTTCATGATGCCGCCGCTGATGAGCAATCACGGAAATTACATCGTCTCGCTGTCGAACTTTAGCAAATGGCTGGGCGCCCAGGCTGAGGCGCTGGGCGTTGAGATTTATCCTGGCATGGCCGCTTCCGCGCCGGTGTTTGACGAAGCCGGCGCGCTCAAGGGCGTGGTCGCTGGCGTATTTGGAATCGGCAAGGACGGCGTCAAGAAGAACGATTTTCAGCCGGGCATGGAATTGCACGGCAAATATGTGCTGATCGCCGAAGGCGCGCGCGGATCGCTGACGAAAATCCTGCAAAACCGCTATCAATTAAGCAAAGGCCGCGATCCGCAGAAATATGGACTGGGCATCAAGGAACTCTGGGAAGTTTCACCCGAACAGCACCAGCCGGGCCTGGTCCTGCACAGCGTCGGCTGGCCGCTCGACGACAAAACCGGCGGCGGTTCGTTCATGTACCATTGGGGAGAGCGCTTCGTTTCGGTCGGTTACGTGGTGCACCTGAATTACAAGAACCCCTACATCTCCCCATTCGACGAGTTCCAGCGCCACAAACTACATCCCGAAATTCGCCGCCACATCGAAGGCGGCAAGCGCCTCGCTTACGGCGCGCGCGCGATCACCGAAGGCGGGCTGCAATCGGTGCCGACCTTGGCGTTTCCGGGTGGGGCGCTCATTGGTTGCGCCGCCGGCTTCGTCAACGTGCCGCGCATAAAGGGTAGCCACAATGCGATGAAGACCGGCATGCTGGCCGCCGAGGCCGCGTTCGCCGCTCTCGCAGCGGGGCGTCAGCGAGACACGCTGAATGATTACGACCAAGCCTACCGCGAAAGCCGGGTCCACAGGGACCTCAAGCTCGTCCGTAACGCCAAGCCGCTGCTATCGCGCCATGGCACCTTCTGGGGCGGGTTCTGGGGCATGTTCGACATGTGGACGACCAGCCTGTTCGGCGGCTTCTCTTTCTTCGGCACGCTAAAGCACGGCAAGTCCGACGCGCAGGCCACCCAGAAAGCCAGAAAGCACAAGCCGATCGCCTATGCGAAGCCGGATGGGAAGCTGACCTTCGACAAGCTGTCCTCGGTCTACCTCTCAAACACCAACCACGAGGAGGACCAGCCCGCTCACCTGACCCTAGAGGACCCCGCGCTCCCCATCCGGGTGAACCTGCCTGAATACGCCGAACCGGCGACACGATATTGCCCTGCTGGCGTGTATGAAGTGCTTTATGACGAGAAAGGGGCCAATCCGCGCTTCCAGATTAACGCTCAGAATTGCGTTCACTGCAAAACGTGCGACATCAAGGACCCAAGTCAGAATATCAATTGGGTGACGCCCGAAGGCGGAGGCGGCCCCAACTACGCCAATATGTAGTCGGTTACGGCAAGAAGAGGTTAGCATGCGTCGTGTGATCCTGGCAGCAAGTGTTGCGGCGCTCATGGGGGCAGGCGCCGCGCCAGCGCTCGCTCAAATTAAGCCTGAAGACGCACGTCCGGAGGCGCAGGCGGCGGCGGCGAACGAACGCGGCGTTGCTGAAGTGTTGCGCCACACCTCGCCCGCAAACGCCGCCGCCGATCGCAGCTATGAAGCGCCGGAGAGCGCGCTGGTCGAAGCGGACATCGACTACCTCGTGCGTGAAGCGCGCCGCGCCATCGCCAACGGCGATGCGACGCCACTCTGGGTGGCCGCCGCGTTTGCCGACGATCTCGCCGCAAATCGGTTGAGCGAAGCCCGCGCCACGCTCGAAGCCGCGCCAGGCGGGCTCACCAGTGGCGTGTCCAACTTGCTTGAGCCGTTTCTGCTCGCCGCCGAAGGCCGGGTCGATCGCGCGGTCGAGCGCGTCGACGACAGCGCCGACAATCTGCCCGGTCCGCTGCCCGAAGTCGCGCGTGGCTTGATATTCGAAAGCGCCGGCCGCTTGCCGGAAGCCGCGGCCATTTACGCTCAAATGGTCGAGCGCATGGACGTGACGCCTCCGGGCGATGCTGAACCGCAGACCACGGAGGAATTTACACGTGCGCTCGGCGCGGTGCGCGCGGCGCATTCAGTGTATCGCGCAGCGCTCGTCGCTCACCGCCTGGGCCGCGCGGATGAGGCCCGGCGTTATTATGGCCTGGTCGAGGCTTTTGCGCCGCGCTCAGCTGATGTCGCAGAAAACTTGCGGCGCCTCGCCGCCGGCCAGCCGCCAGCAGAAGCGCCGCTCAATGCGGCAAGCGCGGCGGGGCGCTGGATGATCTTCCTTTCGGAATTCGTGACTCAGACAGAAATGCTGAGCGCCATGATCGCGCAACGCGATCCCGCCCAGGGATTTGCGTCGACATCCGGCGCCGCGTTCCTGCAGATCGGCGTGTTGCTGGCGGAAGACGCCAATGATTGGCGCCTTTATGCAGCGAACCAGACCTTAAACGCCGGCGGCCCCGATGGCGCCCGGCGCATTATCGACATGGTGCCGCAGAGCAGTGTTTTTGCGCCTGACGCTGACATCGTGCGCGCGCTCATTGCGCTGCAGAGGAAGGAAGATTCCGCAGCGGTCAGCGCCGCGGAACAGGCGCTGGAGCGGGGGGCAGACCGCTGGTCGATCGTGGCCTCGGTGGGCGACGTGTATCGCCAGGTCGGCCAAGCAGACCGCGCCATCCCCGCGTTCAATCGCGCCTTAGCGCTTGCGCAGAATGCCGAGGAGCGCGCTGACATCTTGGGGTATCGCGCTTATGCGCACCGGTTCGCCGGCAATCTCCCCGCTGCAACCGCAGACATGCGCGCGGCTTATGAATTGGATCAGAGCGTCGATACGCGCCTGCTTTATGTGTCGATCCTGATGGACGATCCCGGCGCCTGGCGGGACGGCATCGCGGTCGCGCGTGCGCTATTCGCCGAACAGCCGGATTCCGTGTTGCGGCTAAACGCGCTGGGCTATGCATTGATCCAACGTCCAGAGGGATTGGAGGAGGGTTATCGTCTGCTCTGGCGCGGCTTCAACAACGGCCAAACCGATTACGCCGTCATCGACAGCCTGGGCTGGGCCTATTATCTGTATGGCCGATTTGAGCAGGCGCGCGCACTGATCGAACGGGCCAACGGGCTCTCGGCCGCCGACCCCAATCCGGAAGTTCTCGACCATCTGGGCGATGTCTATTGGCGGCTCAACCGCCGAGATGAAGCGCGCCAAGCTTGGCGCCAGGCGCTCGATTCGAGGCCCGACGTGCCGCGTCGGCGCTCGCTCGACCAGAAGCTCGCGCGCGGTTTGACCGCTCCAGCGCCGGCGCAGCGTGAATTGCCGCAAGTGTCGCTTCCAGACGGGCCGAGGGAGCGCCAGGATCTATGATGCGTATGCTACTGGCGGCGACGCTGGGCCTCAGCGCGGCCGCTTGTGTTAGCGCACCCGCGCCGGATCGCTTGTCGCAGCGTGATTATCTGGCCGGCCGGGTCGCTGAATCGCGAGCCGATCACGCCATGGCGGCGCAACGTTATCGGTTGGCGCTGATGGCTAATCCTGACGATTCCGCATTGATTGGGCGCGCGCTGGCGGCGTCGCTCAGCGCCGGCGATGCAATTGGCGCGCGTTACCTTGCGAGGCGCGCCCGCAGCGGCGATGCGCCTGCGTACGCGCATCTCGTCATGGCCGTCGACGCCATGGCCGCGCGCGATTGGCGGCGCACTGACCGCCATTTGGCGCAGGTCGAAGGCGCTGCGGCCGAAGAGTTGATGGCGCGCGTGTTGCTGGTGTGGACGCGCCTGGGAGAAGGGTCGACAGCAGCAGATCCGCAAGCGCTCGCGCTCATGCGGCCTTACAATTCCATGTTCGGCTACCAGCAGGCGATGGCGCTGGACTATTCTGGGCGCGAGGAGGAAGCGCTGGCGGCATACCAAGTTGCGCGCGAAAGCGGCGCCGTCTCGGTCGGCGGCGTCGAAGCGTACGCCGACCTGCTCGCGCGCCGCGGCGCCCGTGACCAGGCGGCGGCGTTGCTCCGCGCGGAGGACAACGCGAACAATCCGCAATTGGCGGCCGCGCTGGCGCGGCTTGAAGCGGGCCAAACAATTGCCGCGGCGCCGCTCTCGCCTGCGAGCGCGGCGGCGGACGGGCTGCAGGGCCTAGCTGCGATGTTTGCGCAGGAATACGACACATCGAGCCGCTTGGCGGCGCTCACCCTGGCGTTGATGCTCGATCCAGGCGCGGATTCCGCGCGCCTGGCCTTTGCGCAGGCGCAACTCGACATCGGCCACCGCGACCTCGCAGAAGCGGCGCTTTCTCGGATCGCGCCAATTTCAGTTTATGCCCAGAGCGCGCGAATAAAGGCGGCCTGGATCCAGCTCGACAATGGCGAGTCCGAAGCCGCCTTGGCTGCGGTGAGCGAGGCGGCGCTCGCTGGTGATGTGCGAGCGCTGCGGGCGCTAGCCGACATGTACCGCAGCCTGATGCGGTATGAGGAAGCCGAGCCGCTCTATTCGCGGCTTATTGTGGATGCGCCGAATAATTGGCGGTTGTATTTCGCGCGCGGCGCTGCGCGCGAGCGGCTGGGGCGTTGGCCGGAGGCGGAAGCCGATATGCGCCGCGCACTCGAATTGTGGCCGGACCAGCCCGACGTGTTGAATTATCTTGGCTACACTTGGGCCGAAAGGGGGGAGCGTTTGCCGGAGGCGCTCGCCATGATAGAGCGGGCCCTGGCCCAGCGCCCCCGTTCAGCCGCGATCATCGATAGCCTGGGCTGGGTGCATTTCCGGCTCGGCGATTATCAACGCGCACTGGATATTCTCGAAACTGTGGTCGAACTGGACCCGCGAGAGCCGACGCTCAACGAACATCTGGGCGACGTTTATTGGCGCGTGGGGCGGCGCATCGAGGCGCGCTATCAATGGCGGCGCGCGCTCGAACTCAAGCCTGACAATCCCGCGGCATTGCAGGCCAAGTTGGAGCGCGGTTTGCCTGATGAGCCCACCCCGCGCACTGCTGCGCGATGAGTGTGCGCGTCTTCGCGCCGGCCAAAATCAACCTAACGCTCGAAGTTGGGCGCCCGCGCCACGACGGGCGCCATCCGCTGCGCAGCATCGTCGCATTTGCGGACGTCGGTGATGTGCTCGAGGTCGCGCCCGCGCCGGACCTAACCCTGGCCATTGATGGGCCATTCGCAAATTCTCTGCCGGTAGACGAAACCAATCTGGCGATGCGGGCTGCCCGCGCTCTGGCCTCTGTTGAAGGTGTGCGAACGGGCGCAGCGTTGAAACTGACGAAAAATCTCCCAATCGCCTCCGGCATCGGCGGGGGATCATCCGATGCAGCCGCGGCGCTGAAGGCGTTGAACGCGCTCTGGGAGCTTGGCCGCAATGAGGCGCAACTCTGCGCACTCGCGCGCGAACTTGGCGCTGATGTTCCCATTTGCGTCTACGCGCGCTCGGCATTCATGACGGGAACCGGCGAAGAATTTTCGCCGTTCACTGTAGCGCCTCTACACGCGGTTCTGATCAATCCGCTGCTGCCGTTGAGCACACGGGATGTGTATCATCAGTTTGATGCGATGGGGCTGGGGCGCGAATTCGATCCGACCCCGCCGTCATCGTGGGAACAGACGCCGCGGCGTAACGACCTTGAAGCGGCGGCGGTGGCGCTGATGCCCGAGTTGGGCGGAACGCGCGCTCTGCTCAAATCGTTGCCGGGAGTTGGGCATGTCGGATTGTCAGGCAGCGGCGCGACGATGTTTGCGCTTGTGGATACGCGCGCGGCCGCGCTCGAATCTGCGTCGGCGCTCCGGCAAGAGCGCCCGGATGCGTGGGTTGCGCCAGTGCGCCTTGGCGCGCTTGACCATGCAGCGTCCTCCGTTTAGCCCCTGCGAGTTGCGAGGTGGGAGTGACCGGAGAGTTTGCCGTTGGCGCGTTCGTCGCGTTCATCGTCAGCGTAGCGGCATGTTCGGTGCTCCTGCGCACGGGTCCGATTGACCGCCCCAACCAGGCGCATAAGCGACACCGCGACCCGACGCCGACCAGCGGAGGATTGGGTATCGGACTGGGTTTCGCATTGGGGCTTCTCACCAACGCACAAATCTCCGACGAGTGGCGGGTCGTTATCGAGATCATTGGTCCGCGATTGCTGGCGCCGGCGGCGTTGTTTGCGTTGTGCTTCCTGTTTCTCGGCTTCATCGATGACAACTGGGCGATGGGTCCGCGCCTAAAATCGCTGGTGTTTGGAACGCTGTCGGTTGCAGCCGCGGCGAGCGTTGGCATCGTCGAGATCGTGCCCTTGGGGTTTGGGGTGTCGCTTGAATTGCCTTATTTTATCGGCCTGGTCGGCACGGCCATGTGGGTGTTCACGATGGTCAATTGCGTGAACTTCATGGATGGCTCGAATGGTCTGGCCATCGGCTCAGTCGCGATCGGACTCATCGCCTTGGCAGCAATCGCGCAGGCGAATGGCACGCTAAGCGGCGTCGCGATCGGTTTGTGTGGCGCGGGCGCGATGGCGGGGTTTCTGATGTGGAATTTCCCCCATGCGAAATTGTTCGCCGGCGATGCGGGCGCCTTGTTCGCAGGCGCCGTGGCCGCACTGGGCTCGCTCATTGTGATTGAGCGCGCCGGCATTTCGCCTTTCATACCGCCACTCATATTCCTGCCGCTGCTCGCTGACGCGTTGCTCACCCTGGCGTGGAGATTGCGGCGCGGGCGCTCGCTGCTCGATGGCCATTCCGAGCATCTGTACCAGATTGCTTCGCGCGCGCGCTGGAGTCATGCGCGTATCGCCTACACATATTGGGCGGCGACCGCGTTGTGCGGGATTGTCGCCATCGCTGTGGCCGGCGACGCCAAGTCGATCTGGCCGCTATCGGCGCTTATGGTCGCGTCCGTTGCTGGCATGCTAATCGCCCACTTTGTGCGCCGTTACGCACTCGCCAAGGGAATCGCCGAGGTCTGATCGGCGCCCGCTCAGCGTTGGTGTCGTCACGGGGAAATCAGTGGCCGCGATCGACCACGAATTCGGTCAAATCGCTCAGTGCTTCGCGATAAGCATTGGCCGGTAGCGCTGACAACGCTGCTTTTGCATTCCCGGCGTGCGCGCGCGCTGCGTCGAGGGTCTGCGTGATAGCGTCATGGCGCTTGATCAGCGCGACGGCGCGATGGAAATCTTCCTCGCTCCGCTCCCCGCTCATGACGCGCCGCCAGAATGTACGCTCGTCCTCGTCGCCCGCATCGCGTGCGAACACCACCGGCAGCGTGACCTTGCCTTCCTTGAAATCGTCGCCGGCGTTCTTGCCCATCGAGGCGGCGAGGCCGCCATAGTCGAGCGCGTCGTCCACCAACTGGAACGCGAGCCCTAGCTCGCGCCCATAGGTCTCGAGCGCGCTAGCTTCTGGGCCCGGCCTTCCGGCGGCGACCGCGCCAGCTTTAGCCGCCGCAGCGAACAGTGCTGCAGTCTTGGCGGCGACGATCTCCATATAGCGCTCGCGCGAGGTGTCGGCGTCGTTGGCGGCTGCGAGCTGCATGACTTCGCCTTCAGCGATGACGCTTGCGGCGCGAGCGAGAATATCGAGCACCATGATGTCGCCGGTCTCGACCATCAGATTGAATGAGCGCGCGAACAGGAAATCGCCGACCAGCACGCTAGCGGAGTTTCCCCAAACGACGTTTGCCGTTTTCTTGCCGCGGCGCATGGAGGACACATCCACCACATCATCGTGCAGCAGCGTTGCGGAGTGTATGAACTCGACCGCCGCCGCCAGCTTGCGGGGTCCGTCGCCGCCGCCGCCGAGCAGCCGGGCAGAGGCGAGCGTAATCAAAGGGCGGATGCGTTTGCCGCCGGCGTCGATCAAATGGGTCGCCAAGTTCGGTATCACCCCGACCGGGCTCGCCATCCGCTCATGAATGATCGCGTCCACGGCTTCGAGGTCGCCCGCCAACAGATTGGCGAGGCGCTCGACCGCGTTTGGCGCGCCGGCCTTCAAGACTGATCCGACCGCCGGTCCCAATGGGGCCTCCGCTTGACCTCTGCGTGTGGCAAACGATGGTGATGGCGCGCGTTTGGGTCAAGTTGGCGCCCGCCGAGCGCGCGAATGGGTCGCATGTGAGGGAAGACGAAATCATCGAGGACGCGATTCTGGGCGGGGCTTTGCGCATCCGTCAGCCGGCGCGCGGGTATCGGGTCAATATGGACACATTGCTGCTGGCGGCGGCGGTCGAGGCGCCGCCGGGCGCGCGGCTGCTGGAGGCGGGGTGCGGGGTGGGCGCGGCGCTCCTGGCTGTCGCCAAGCGCAGCGCGAACATTTTTCTGGTTGGAATCGAACGCGATGCGAACATGGCCGCGCTCGCACGCGAAAATGTCGCCTTGAACGCGATGGACGCGCGCGTGGAAATCGTCACAGGCGACGCTTTGGAACGAAGTGCGAATAGAGGCGTCTTCGACGGCGTGTTCTGCAATCCGCCCTATGCCATGGACGGCGAGGGGCGTGACCCCGCGCCCGCGCGCCGCCACGCCCACATCGCCGACGCGCCGATCGATGCTTGGGTCGGGAGCCTCGCGGACCGGCTCACCGGCGGGGCGGCGTTGACGCTGATTCACCGCGCCGACAAGGCGGGAGAGGTGTTGGCTGCGTTCGAGGGCAGGCTCGGCGGCGCTGAACTGATCCCGATCTATCCGCGTGCGGGCGAGCCCGCAAAACGAATCCTCGCCCGCGCCCGCAAAGGCTCACGCGCGCCGTTGCGGCTGCTGCCGGGTTTGACGCTGCACGATGGGTCCGGGGCGAAGTATGCGCCGGAAGTGGAGGCGATTTTGCGCGGGGAGGGGGAGGTGATGTGGGGTGGGGCGCGGTGAGCGATGGCTGGTGTCTGGCCGGAATAGGCTGGAATGCAGCTACTCGTTGGAACCGGGGCGATGGGGATTTTTCGCCGGTAACGGACTTTCACGTTTAACGGCCGGTCGGCCTGTTCAGCAAAAGAACGATCAGGCGCAACAGGGAAATGGCGCCCACGAACGTCAACACCCACATCGCCCATTGATACTTTTTCAAAGCGCTAGTGATGTCTGCTGACTGTGCGCTGGCTCCCAGCCAATAGAATGCGGCGACGCTCATCCCCGCGCTTAGAATGCTGGTCGGTATCAAACCCCTCGGAATCGAAATCACCGCGCCGTCTGGCATGAAATAGCGACTGCCTATCTTGTCGACGCTGTACTTCTCGAGATTCTTACGGGTCAGCGCGTGTGCGTACAATTCAGCCAAGACTGCTGGGAGCGCCGACCAACCGGGCGCAAAATCTTTGCCGGCGACTGATAGGCCTACGTTCCAGGAAAACCATGTCGAAAGAGGCGCAAAAAGAGCAACCGCGACATATGCCTGTAAGAACGGGCCAAACATGGCAGCCAAGTTATGAAGCCAACCTCCAAACTGTATGCGAAAAAACACCGACGGCCCGAGTGCCATCAGCACTGCCAACAGGGCGACGATAATTGTGTTGTCAGATAGACCCATCGGCTCCATCGCTCGTCTGTGTGAGCGCTGCGCAGGCCGCTTTGCGGGCGGTTCTATCCTTTTCCCCTCCCGAGCATGCCGCGCGGAGGTACGGAATTGCGGCGCGACCCATTCCCCCCAAGAACTCATATGCATCAGAGCGCGCTTCGAACTCTTGATCGTCCAATGCTTTGCATAAGGGAACGAGCGCGTTGAGCCCTGCCTCTAACAGGCGTACATTCGCCAATTCTTGAATTGCCAGGTCATCGTCCGCTAGGCCCCAACGCGCAACCAAGTACAGCGCGTGCTGCTCCTTCATGGAAGCAAGTTTCTTGAAGGCATCACGAGCAGCCGCGCCATCCGCGCTCCGATACTGCTTGCAGAGTGCTGCCGCTCTCGACGAGGCCAGCACCAGGGCGAGTGCTCTTTGTCCAACTACCACGACGACCAGAGCGGCAATGGCCTCAATCACCCACGCGACAGGGTCTGGGAGACCCGGAATAGTCCAACGCGCGAGTTCCCGCCAAACTTCGTTCCCGGAGCCCCCCGAAGCCACGATAGCAAAGAAAAGGACCGGTACCGCTGCTACGAGCGAGATGTACAAAAGGACGCGCGTCATCGCTGCCCCTCGGCGTTAGCTTCGCGGACGCTCCGCTTCAGCAAGAATGTACGCAACTGCAGTTCTAGTTAGGTTCTTTCAAAACACAACAATGTGGCCGGCGACGCGAATGACCACATCGGGCCAATCCAGCTCCGATAGCCTCAATATTACAAACGGCGGGGTCGCGCCAATTGGGCCGTTCGGCGCGCCGCCGCTGCGCCGAACGGCGCCCGAATTGACTCTTTCCCCCTCCGCGCCCAGTTTCCCCACCAACGGGTCGGGCCGACGCGAGTCGCCCCAGCCCGGCCAGACACACGAACCTCGCGGGAGAGAGCGCACAACAATCGCGCCCCCGAAGGAGCAACCGCCCCGGAAACTCTCAGGGAACCGGACCGCGAGGGGATGAACACGCTGGAAAGCGCGAAGCGCCCCGGACGACGCGAAAGCGGCGATCCGGGGTCTCGGTCAAGCCGAGAAGCTAAGCCGCCGACGGAGTAAGCGGAACAAATCCGTGAATCTCTCAGGCGCCAGGACAGCGGGGGCTGCGTGCCGGAAGGCATGCGCCGCGCGTACCTGGGAAACACATGACCGTAGCAAATCCAAAAAAGCTGGTCCTCGACGCGCTCTGGCGCGCGCGCACGTCAAAGTTTGGCGACTTTGCAGGCTATGACATGCCGCTGCAATTCGAGGGCCTGATCCCCGAGCACAATTGGACCCGCGCGCACGCTGGCTTGTTCGATGTCTCGCATATGGGGCCGTGTTTCATTGGGCTACCGAAGGATCATGGGCTTGCGCCGGAGGCCGCGCACGCCGCCATCGCCGCGCAGGTCGAGCGCATTGTCCCATCCGACATCGCCGGCCTCAAGCCCGGCCAAATCCGTTACACCACTTTGCTCAACGCTCTCGGCGGCGTGCTCGACGATTTGATGATCGCGCGCCCGTCCGAACCGGAAGCGCAGGGCGATCTCTATGTGGTGGTGAACGCGGGCTGCAAGGAGAACGACTGGGCCTATATGGCGCGCAGCTTCGATCCCTCCATTCGCATCGTGCGCGCCGACGATCGCTGCTTGCTTGCGCTGCAGGGGCCGGAAACGGCGACGGTGTTTGCCGCGCTCTGTCCCGCGGCGGCGGAGATGAGCTTCATGACCTACGCGCGACTGGAGGTCGGCTCGTTTGGGCGGCTGACGATTTCGCGGTCAGGGTATACAGGCGAAGACGGTTACGAAATTCTGGTGAAGGCCGATCAAGCACGCGGGCTCGCCGATGCCCTGCTTGCTGACGAACGCGTGAAACCGATCGGTTTGGGCGCGCGGGATTCGTTGCGCTTGGAGGCGGGCTTGTGCCTGTACGGCCACGAACTCGACCCTGGCACGTCGCCCATCGAAGCCGATCTCGCCTGGATCATTCAGAAGCGCCGGCGCGAGGCGCGCGATTTTCCTGGCGCCACGCACATCATGGGCCACCTCGCCGAAGGCGCGCCCAAAAAGCGCGTCGGCTTGCGCCCTCAGAGCGCAGCGCCCGCGCGCGACGGCGTGGAGATCCACAAAAACGGCCGCATGATCGGCATGGTGTCGTCGGGCGGATTTTCGCCGACGCTGAATGCGCCGATTTCGATGGGCTATGTCGAGACCGCGTTCTCGGGCGTTGGCGAAACCGTTGACCTCATGGTGCGCGGCCAAGCGCGATCCGCCGAAATCGTGGCGCTGCCGTTCGTGCCGCACAGATATCATCGTTCAAAGGGGAAGGCCTGATGACCACACGCTACACCAAGGACCATGAATGGGTTCGGATGGAGGGCGACATGGCCACCATCGGCATCAGCGCCTACGCCGCCGAGCAATTGGGCGATGTCGTTTATGCCGAGCTTCCCGCCATCGGAAAATCGTTCAAGCAGGGCGACGACATGGCGGTGGTTGAAAGCGCCAAGACCGCGTCGGATGTGTACGCGCCGATCTCCGGGGAAATTGTCGCCGCCAACGATGCCATCAAGAACGAGAACTGGGAAATCATCAACCAAAGCCCGCAGGGCGATGGCTGGTTCGTGAAGATCAAGCCTTCGAACAAGTCCGAACTCGACGCGCTGATGGATGAAGCTGCGTACGCAGAGTACGTGAAGGGGCTGTGATGACGTTGGCGTTCGTCAAGCGCAAGACGTCCCCTCCCTTTCAGGGGAGAGGGGCGGGGATGAAGTTGTGCGCTAGAATCGCCAAGAGGAATCGCGTCGCTCCGCGACGTATGCGCGGCGGGAGCCGCGCGCTCCAGCCTTCACAGGTTCGCACACGCTCACCCCACCCCCTTACCCCCTCCCCCTCTATGGGAGGGGGATTCGGAAACGCGATGGTGCAATTCCAATGAGATATCTCCCCCTCACCGACATCGATCGCGAGCAAATGCTGGCGCTCATCGGCGCAAAGTCGATCGATGACCTTTTCATCGATGTGCCGAAGTCGGCGCAGCTCAAGGGCCTCGTCGATCTCCCGCGCGCACAAGGCGAAATCGAAGTGCATCGCCACATGCAGAAGCTCGCGGAGAAAAACACGCCCGCCGGCCGCACCGCGTTTTTTCTCGGCGCCGGCGCCTATCGCCATCATGTGCCCGCTACCGTCGATCACATCATTCAGCGCAGCGAATTCCTGACTGCGTACACGCCCTATCAGCCCGAAATCGCGCAGGGCACGCTGCAGGCGTTGTACGAGTTCCAAAGCCAGGTCGCGCTTCTGCTCGATATGGAGGTCGCCAATGCGTCGATGTACGACGGCTCCACCGCGTGCGCCGAAGCGGCGATGATGGCCGCGCGCGTGACCAAGCGAAAGAAGATTATCTTCTCTGGCGGCGTGCATCCGCATTATGTCGAGACCGCGCGCACGGCGTGCGAAGCGCTGGGCCTGGAAATCATCGCGCTGCCGGCGGCGATCGATGATGAAGCGGCGGTGGGCGAGCATCTCGGCGCTGACGTCGCGGCTGTGATCGTGCAGTCGCCCAACGTGTTCGGCACAATCACCGATCTCACAAAAATCGGCGAAGCCGCGCGCGGCGCTGGTGCATTGATGGTCGCCGCTTTTACTGAGTGTGTGTCGTTCGGCCTGATCGAGCCTCCCGGCGCCATGGGCGCCGACATCGTTTGCGGCGAGGGCCAATCGATCGGCAACGCGCTTAATTTTGGCGGGCCCTATGTGGGCTTGTTCGCGACCAAAGAAAAATACATCCGCCAAATGCCCGGCCGTGTCGCCGGCGAAACCCTCGACGCCGACGGCAAGCGCGGTTTCGTGCTGACGCTGTCGACCCGCGAACAGCACATTCGGCGTGAGAAGGCGACCAGCAATATCTGCACCAATTCAGGCCTCTGCCAGCTGGCATGGACAATCCACATGACGCTCTTGGGCGAAGCGGGCTTGCGTCGCCTTGCACAGCTCAATCACGAGAAGGCGATCGCATTGGCCGAGGCTTTGGCGAAAGTGAAGGGTGTCGAGTTGCTGACAAAGCGCTTCTTCAACGAAATCGCGATCCGAGTGTCGGGTGATGCGCAGAAAGTCGTCGACGCCTTAGCGGCGAGGGGCGTGATCGGCGGCGTCCCCATGAGCCGGCTCAATCCGAAAGCGGGCATGGGTGATGTGCTGATCGCGTGCGCGACGGAGATGAATACGGATACGGATATCGCGGCGTACGCCGATGGCCTCCGAAAGGCGCTCATTTGACCTCAGTCGCCCCCCCGGGTGATCAGCGCAGACCGAACCCTTCGTGGTGGCGGTTTGGTTTGATCGCGGCGCTTATCCTGGCGACTTGGGGTGGGCTTAATTGGCTCATGAACTACAGCGCCGCCAATGGTGGGCAAAGTCTATTTGGGATTGGCTTCCCGTTTCTAGTGCCGATCGCAGTAGGCTTGGTTCTCGGTGTTGTCATTCAGTGGCTATGGCCGCGAACTGGCGGCGTTGGCATTGCTTTTTGGACTGCTGGGACATTCTTCATCATGTCCATCTTTACCGGGCCGGGCATGATCTGTGTTATAATGGCGTTTCCGATCTGGCTCCCGATGCTGCTGCTCGGAGGCGTTCTATCTAACTGGGTGATCCGGAGACCCCTGATCGCGCAAGCAGCTGCAATGCTTGGCCTCACGATTCTGGCAAGCGGCGCTTGGTTCCAGGATTCGAGGGGGGGATACCCGGAGCAACGCTTTACTGTGGAGCGCTCCGTGGTGATTGCGGCGGCGCCAGATGGCGTCTGGCCCCACTTGCTCCGGCTGAACAATCTCACTCTCGCAGAGGGAAAGCGCACGCTGGCGCACGACTGGCTCGGTGTACCTCGGCCGCATGAAGCCATTGTCGAGGGAGCGGGCGTGGGCGCTGTACGAACGGGGCGCTGGGCCGGCGGCGTCTGGTTCGAGGAGCACATTACTCTTTGGGAGAGCGATCGCCGATTGAGTTGGCGTTTTGTTTTTCCAGAGGGATCAACTTTCACCAGCATCGATCAGCACATTGATCCAAGAGGGCCAAATCTAATCGTGGAGAGCGGCGGTTACAGCATTGAACCATTGGTCAACGGCCTTTCGCGACTAAGCCTTCACACGACTTATTCCGCGCGCACCGCTGTGAATGATTACGCCTCGCTGTGGGGCGTACGCATCTTGGGCGATGTTCAGAACAACATCCTCTCCATCATCAAGACGCGTGCGGAGGCCAATGCAGTGATTGCTCGAAGTTCAGGAGACGCCGCATGACGTACAACACAACTTCCGGCAATCGCGGCCTTCTCCAAGCAGAGTCGCTGATCTTCGAAACCGGCCACGCGACGGGCTCAGGTGTTGATCTACCGGAACCTAAAAACACGCCAAACAAACTCGGCGGCCTCGCACGCAAAGCTGCGCTCGATCTGCCCGGCTTCTCCGAACCGGAGACGATGCGCCATTTCGTGCGGCTCAGCCAAAAGAACTACGCCATTGATCTCGGCATCTTCCCGCTCGGCTCGTGTACGATGAAGCATAATCCGCGCTTGAATGAGCGCGTGGCGCGTTTCGAGGGGTTTGCGGATATTCATCCGCTGCAGCCGATTTCCACCATCCAAGGCGCGCTCGAACTGATGGACGAGCTTGCGCACTGGCTGATGGAGTTGACCGGCATGCCGGCGGTGGCGCTCTCGCCCAAGGCCGGCGCGCACGGCGAATTCTGCGGCATGCTGGCGATCAAGGCAGCCCTCGCCGCGCGCGGGGAGGGCGAGAAACGCAAGCGCGTGCTGGTGCCAAGCTCCGCGCACGGCACCAATCCCGCAACCGCCGTCGCAGCGGGATTCATCGTCGATGAAGTGCCGGGCACGGAGGATGGCCGCGTCGATCTGGAAGCGTTCAAGGCCAAGCTAGGGCCCGATGTTGCCGCGGTGATGGTGACCAACCCCAACACCTGTGGCCTGTTCGAGCGCGACGTGAAGGAGATCGCCGATCTCGTCCACGAAGCGGGCGGCTATTTTTATTGCGACGGCGCCAATTACAACGCCATCGTCGGGCGCGTGCGCCCGGGCGATCTCGGCATCGACGCCATGCACATCAATCTGCACAAGACCTTCTCCACGCCCCACGGCGGCGGCGGTCCGGGAGCCGGGCCAACTGTGCTAAGCGCGGCGCTAGCGCCGTTTGCGCCGGTGCCGCATATTGTGCGCCGATCTTGGACCGCCGGCGTCTCGCCGGCGACCGCTGGGGAAGCTATGCCAGCCACGCCGGCGGGGACGCCGGCGGTCCAAGGTTACGCCCTCCGCGAGCACGCCTCCGGCACGCAAGCCTTCGGCCGCATGTGCGCGTTCCACGGCCAGATGGGCATGTTCACGCGCGCGCTGACCTACATGCTGAGCCATGGCAGCGATGGCCTGCGCCAAGTCGCCGAAGACGCGGTGCTGAACGCGAACTATCTGCTCGCGCGCTTGAAGCCGCATTTCAACGCGCCGTTCGGCGATGGCCCGTGCATGCACGAAGCGCTCTTGGACGATTCCAGCATAAGACCCAAAGGCGTCGAGACCATCGACATGGCCAAGGCGCTGCTCGACGAGGGCTATCATCCTTTCACCACCTATTTTCCGCTGGTGGTGCACGGCGCCATGCTGATCGAGCCGACCGAAACCGAGCCCAAGCGCGAACTCGACCGCTTCGCCGATGTGATGATTGCGTTGGCCGAGCGCGTGAACGCAGGGGATGTGGCGTTCTTCAAGCAAGCGCCGAAGCTCGCGCCAATGCGCCGCCTCGACGACACCCGCGCTGCGAGGCAACCGAAGCTGCGGTGGCGGCGCGGGGATAATGGCGCGGACGCGGCCAAGCACGCGGCGGAATGACCAGGCGTATTGATCTCATCGGCGTACCCACCGACGTGCATTCCTCGCGGCTGCGCGCAGGCGCCGCCGCTGATCCGCGCGGCGCTCTTCAGTCCGCACGGCAACGAGGCGAGCGAGCGGGGCTTGGAACTGGGCGCAGAGATTGATCTCAACGATTGCGGCGATCTTCCTCTCACCGAGGCGCCCGGCGATGACGCTCTGATTGAGTCCGCGATCGCTCAATCGCTCAGATCTGACGCCATCCCGATCGCGCTCGGCGGCGATCACGCCATCACTTATCCGATCTTGCGCGCCATCCACGCCAAAAACGGCCCGGTCGACGTTCTCCACTTCGACGCGCATCCCGATCTCTACAACGAATATCTCGGCGACCGTCGCAGCCATGCTTCCCCATTCGCGCGCATCATGGAAGAGGGACTGGCCTCACGCCTGGTGCAGATCGGCATCCGCACGCTGAATAAGCACCAACGCGCGCAGGCCACGCGTTTTGGCGTCGAGATTGTTGAGATGAAGGACGTTGCGCACGCAGCAACGCTGGCGTTCAAGAGACCTCTTTACATCAGCATCGATCTCGACGGTTTTGACCCCGCTTTTGCACCGGGCGTCTCTCATCATGAGCCAGGCGGGCTCGCGCCTCGCGAAGTGATCAACATGCTGCTGGCGCTAGACTGCCCGCTCGTCGGCGCTGACGTGGTCGAGTACAATCCTTCGCGCGATCTGAACGGCGTCACCGCAATCCTTGCCGCCAAATTGGTGCGGGAGTTGGCGGCGCTGGCAAGCATTGCCCACGCGCGCCGATGATCAACAAATTCTGAAATTCTGACCCGAAGCGCGGGCTCTACCTGGCGCGTCGCAGTCGCCGCGCCGCCGCCGCCTCTCGCGCCGAAATCCATGCTTCTACCGCCGGCATGCGTTCGGAGGCTGTCTGCGCGCGCAGTCGGATGGTGGCGATCGCAGAATCGATGCTCGCGCGCGCACCTGGCGGGAATTCGCGGGCGTACGCCTCCAGTTCGGTGGCGACGTTCGGATCGGCGCTGCCTGAAGCGATTGCAGCCGGATACTCAAGACGTTGCAGCGGATCGAGCAGCGCCTCGATAGCGGCGCGGTTGTCCTTCAGAAAATCCCAGCCCAGCTGGGGGTGCTCGGCGGCCGCCGCCGCGATCACTTGCGTGCGCAATTGGCGTGGAATCTCCTCGCCAAGCGTGAGCTGCAGTGTGCGTGCCGCCAGCGCGGGGTCGCGCGCCCCTGCAAGGCGCACATAGAGGCGTCGTTGTTGAACGAAATCGCGCGCGGCGCGGGCGCGGGCGAGCATGGCTTCGTAGTCGTGCGTGTCGGCATTGTAAGCATAGACGCCGATGACGGCGTTGCTGATGCTGGCGGGTATGGCGCCTGAATCCAACCCGGCGGCGCGCGCGCGCCGCCGCGCTTCGGCGATGATTTCCGCATCGCCTAACGTTCCCAGCGCGCCTATCAATTGCGCGCGCAATAGCGTGTCGCCGGGCGCTTCGCCGGCGCGCGCGTCCCAACCCAACCTCGCCAGATGCGGGCCGAGCGCGCTTCGTGCGAAAGCCTCGACGGCTTGTCGACTTGGGCGGTCCTTGGCGTAGCCTGCGAGCGCCAGCAGGGAATTGGCGGTGTCGGAAACGACCAGCGGATGTGCGTCCGGCGGCAAGGCAGACATGAGGTCGAGATAATCGGTAAACGGAGCATCGCCCGAGCGCCCGAACGCCCAATAGTCCAGCAACAACCCAAGTTGATCCTCCGGCGTCAGCGTGGGCATCGAAGCGATCAGACGCGAGAGGTTGGTCCGATCATAGAGCACGCGGAAAAATCCGCTCTGCCCAGCGTTCACGAGGTAGGGAGCGCATGCAGGGCCAATCTCGATGTTTGCGTTCGCAGCGGCTGGCAATACGACTTCAATCGGCGCCGCTTCGAGCCTGCGGGCCACCATCGGTATGCTCCAGCGCTCCTCGGTGCGCGAGGCTGCATCGAGAGCGAACCGCCGCTGGGTGATGTTGATGCGGGTGTTGGAAGGTTCGCGCGCGCAATCGGCGCCGGTGACGCTCAGCACGGGGAAACCCGCCTGCCCAGTGAATCCGCGCGCGATGTCGAGTATGGGTTGTCCAGAGGCTGCCTGCACCGCCGACCAGAGGTCCTCGGTTCGTGCGTTTCCATAAGTGTGTGCATTGACATAATCGCGCACGCCGTTTCGGAAGCGCTCTTCGCCGACATAGGCCTCGAGCATGCGAATGACGGCCAATCCCTTTTCGTAAGTTATCGAGTCGAACGCCAGGTTCGCTTCGTCGATGGTGTTGACCGTTTGTACGATCGGGTGGGTTCCGGCGCGCGCGTCGATCGCCATCGCGGTAGCTGTGCCGTCGCTCATTTGCAGAAGCCAGGGTCGCCAATCGGGATGCACGGCTTCGGTGGCCTTGGCGGCCATCCATGAGGCGAAGCCCTCGTTGAGCCAGAGATCGTCCCACCAATCCATGGTAACGAGGTTGCCGAACCACTGGTGCGCAACTTCATGCGCGACGATGCCGAAAACACCCTGGCGCTCGGCCTCGCTCGAATGGGCGTCGACCAGCAGATATTGGTCGAAATAGAGTATAGCGCCCCAGTTTTCCATCGCCCCGAATCCGCCTGCGCCGGGCACACCGATCATGTCGAGCTTCGGCAGCGGGTAGGGGATGGCGAAATACTCCGTGAAATAGCGCAGCGATTGTTCGCCCGCGGCGAGCGCTTCGTGCGTGCGAGCGGTTTGGCCGCGCCGCACCACGACGCCCAGCTCGACGCCGTCGACGTCGCGGGTCACCCGCTCGAAATCGCCAACGGCGAGGAACAACAAATAACTCGCCATCGAAGGCGTGTCTGAGAATGTCGTCCGCGTCATGCCAGCGCCGGCATCGGCCCTACGCGCCACTGGCATGTTGGAAATCGCCATTTGGGCGCTTGGCGCGGTCACGCTCAGCGAAAACACGGCGCGCCGATTGGGTTGATCCCACATGGGCGCCAGTCGGCGTGCATCGCCGGGCTCGAACTGCGTTGCGAGCGCGTGTTTGGTTTGTCCGTCTGCGTCATAGGAGACGCGGAACAGGCCGTATGCTTCGTCGTAGATCTTTCCGGAATAGGCGACATGGATGACATGGCGGCCTGGGCGGAGCGGCCGGCGCGGCGTCAGCGTGAGCGTCTGGGCGGCTGAGTCTATCGTTACGCGCGCGGCGGCGCCATCGATCGTCGCTGCAGTCACCTCAAGGTCGAGCGCGTTCATGACTACGTTGGCGAGTGACGTGGTGGCCTCCACCTCGATGCGAGTCTGGCCGGAGAAGGTCGCAGCGTCGACATTTGGAACCACGGAAATCTCATAGCGCGAGGGGATCGCGCCCTCCTCGATCCATTGCCTCTGCGCGATCGCCGATGGCGTGGCGAGTAGAAGGCAAAGGCCCAACAGGGCTACGAACGGACGCAAGCGCATTGAGGACATCCCCGCAATTGGGCGCCGATCTGAAGCCGCGCTGAGGTTTCCGCAAGCCCATTTCTGCGAACCGACCAGAAAGCAAGGGCAACGACAGCCTCGCGTGACGCGGGGTGTCAGGGGCAGCGCTTATGCGCCGCGAAAAAAATCTACCCCCGGCCTCCGGCGACGGCGCCGACAGAAACACAACCACGCGGACGCGGCTGTCCGCGTCATACCCGCCGAGACAACGGCGCACCTTTTTCGACGCGAACACCCGCGTCCGCGCCTCCGGTGGGGGGAGTTTTTCCGGCTCTTGAGCCAACAAGGAAGGCGCTTGGCTAGTCCGGTCGCAATAGCGTCTTCACGTCGACGGCCCAGTGGCCAACATAAGCTGGCCTGGGCTCGGGGTGCACGGCGCCGACGAGTGCGGTAGTGAAGCCAAGTTGATGCGCCGGCTCGAGATTGCGCAGCGTGTCTTCAACGAACAAAGCCCGCGACGGAGTGATGGCGCACGCCTCGATCAGGCGCCGGTATGCGTTTGGCTGCGGCTTCGGCGAGAATTCGGCGTCGCCGAGATCGAAGATCGCGTCGAAGATAGAGGAGAGCCCAAGCGCGGCCAGCGCGCGTTGCGCATGGCCGCCGCCGCCATTGGTGTGGATAAACTTGCGCCCCGGCAACGCGCCGATCAGCGCCGCGAGCTCAGGATCAGGCAGCAGCACGGAATAGTCCACGTCGTGTACATGCGCCATGAAATCGCGAGCATCGACGCCATGATGCATGGCCAGCCCCACGACCGTCGCGCCGTACAGGTGAAAATAGTGCTCACGCAGTTGCAGCGCTGTATCCGCGCTGACGCCAACGGCGCGAGCGATGTAGGCAGTCATGCGCTCGCCGATCGCGTCGTACAAAGTCGGCGCTGGATAGAGCGTGTTGTCGAGATCGAACACCCAATCGCAGATGTGCGCGAACGCGCCCGTCATCTTTGGGTTGGGCGGTCTTGGGTGGGCGCATTGCCTGGTGCGACGCCACGGGTCGATCCTTCACGGATTGGCGCGATGTCGGGCTCTCCCTGCGCGGCTGGCTGCAATTGCCGCGGCGCGACGCCTGGCTGCAGGAAATCACGCTCTTCGAAATCGACGACTAAGCCTTCGCGCCCGCGCGCGGAGATCGGCGTGAATAGATTCGCATTGTAGAAGCGCCCTTCGCAATTATCGCGCCCCAGCACAGCGAACCGCGCAAGACTGGTGCAGAACGGCTCACCGCCTGCGGCGAGCAGGCGAGGACCCTCCGGATTGTCGAGGCTCGCGTGGACGAAATACACTTCCTGGCTCAGCACTTCGTCGATTGTGCGCACGCAGCCGCCGGGGCTGAGCGGCCACCAGCCGCGGCTCTCCCAACCCTCGCCGCGCCGGCGCCCCACCGCCGCCCAAAGGCGCGAGCGGGTGCGGTTGCACAAGGTGAGACCCACTTGGTCGGCGCGGCGGCGCGCCGCGTTCTCCAGCGCATCGATCATCTGGTCTTCGTTGGCGTTCGGCGCCAAGCGCGCCGAAGTGCGAAATTGCGCCAGCGCCTGAGCGATGCGGCGAGGATCGACGCCGCGGCGGCCCTCGCGGATATCGTAGCCAGCGTCGGTCAGCAGCCTCTGGATGCCGGCCTGGCGAGCGCGCGTCAGCGTGTAAGGCTGCGCCTCCGCGAAAGAGGTCCGCCAGCTGTCGCGCTTATTGATCTGCACGCGGCGGAACCTGCGCTCCTCCAGGCCTTGCGCCGTGCAGGCCTCTGGATTCTCGATGGTGAAGGAGCGCGATGGATCGACGCAGATGCGGGCGTCGCCACCCCACTGTCGGCGCCCGCCGCGATGGGCAGGCGATGTGCGGGCGTAGAGATAGTGGGTGCCGCGTGCGAGCGGGGCGTTGACCGCGAGCCTGCATTCTCCGGGACGCAGTCGTGTCCAGCCTTGCACCACGATGGCGTTGCCATCGGGCCGCCCGGTTGCGGCGTCGAGCACGAAACTGGTTTCGTTGCAGACCTGCCAGCCATTGGCGCTGCGCCCCTGCGCGGCGGCGTCGCCCGCGAATGCGAGCAACGCCGCGAGCGCGACGATTGCAGCAGCAATGCCGGACCTAGTGAATAAGCGTGCCAGCGCCATGTTCGGTAAACAATTCCATGAGCAATACGTGGGGTGTGCGGCCGTCAAGGATAACCGCGGCTTCAACGCCGTTATCGAGAGCGGCTATGCAGGTCTCTAGTTTGGGGATCATGCCGCCGGTGGCGACGCCCGAGGCGATCGCATTCCGGGCGTCGGCAATACTCATTTCGCGGATCAATTCGCCGTCCTTGTCGAGTACGCCGGGGACGTCGGACAGGAGCAGGAAGCGCTTCGCAGACAATGCTTTCGCTATGGCGCCAGCGGCGGTGTCGGCGTTGATGTTGTAGGTGCGCCCGTCCTGCGTGACGCCAATCGGGGCGATAACCGGTACATAATCTTCCGGCGCGTTGATCAAGGCCTGGATCAAGGTCGGATCGATTGCGCTGGGTTCGCCGACGAAACCGAGATCGACGACTTGCTCGATCATAGAATCCGGATCCTTTCGCCTGCGCATCGCCTTCTCGACAATGATCAGCCCTGCATCCTTTCCGGACAGCCCAACCCCGCGCACGTCAGCTTCGCGGCCTGCGAAGGTGATCTGGTGGGCGAGCTCCTTATTGACGCTGCCCGATAGGACCATCTCCGCCACCTCCATGGTCTCGGTGTCGGTCACACGCAATCCGTCCACAAATTGAGATTTCACCCCGGCGCGCTCCAGCATGCGGCTAATCTGAGGGCCGCCCCCGTGCACCACCACCGGATGGATGCCCACGAGCTTCAACAGCACAATGTCTGCGGCGAATTTGCGGGCGGTTTCGGTGTCGCCCATGGCGTGGCCGCCATATTTCACCACTACCGTCTCGCGGTCGTAGATCTGAATGAAGGGCAA
>CXWL01009071.1_pt1 | contig 27464 bp, 31 predicted proteins | sample 590931 | NCBI WGS metagenome assembly CXWL01 (sample SAMEA3498368, study PRJEB10139) | groundwater metagenome | biome: water well; material: biofilm material | place: Germany | collected 2015-04-27 | reverse complement strand
GGCACAGTACCCGCCATATTGCGGCGCATAGGCCGCCGGGTTCGCGCGGAAAGCGTCGAGATTTTCCTTCGACGCAAAGCGCCACGTCGCACCTTTAAACTCCGTGGAGAACTGTGCGTTCCCGGGAACCGGGCGTCCCGCCTTGAAATAAGCAACCGGGTCGTACCCGCCGACTGCGAGCGATGAGAACGTGCCGGTATAAACGTCGGCGTCGCGGGCCATTGCGGCCGGCGCCGAAAAGAGGGCTGTCGCCAGCGCAATCGCACCGAAGAGGTTCGACAAGACGGACTTCATGAGGGTTATCTCCTGGTTTTCTGGGTCTCTGGAGGCTGGTTCGCCCGGTTAAGGTCAAAAGTTTCGCGCCGTCACAGACACGTGATCGAGCGAAACATATCCGGGTCTCATACGAACTAGACGGGTATGCGGACTACGCCTGTCACCGCCCGGCCTTCCATTGACGCCAGCCTCGCGGTCGTGATGATCGCCGAGGCGGTGATCGAGGGACTCTGGGCGCTCGTGCAGCAGAAGGACGAGACGAGCGAAACGGCATCCGCCCGTTGGCAGCGCCTGATGGTGGCGGCGCAATCCGGCGACCCGCGCGCCTATAGCGGCTTCCTGAAGGAAGCGGCCGTCTTCGTCCGAGTAATCGCCAGGCGCTACCACCGCGATGCGAGTCTCGTCGAAGACGTGGTGCAAGAAACCTTGCTCAGCCTCCATCGCATCCGCCAAACCTACGAACCGGGCCGCCCGGTCGAGCCCTGGGTCGCAGCGGTCGCCAAAGCCCGCGCGATCGACGCCCTGCGTGCACGCACGCGACGCGCGGCGATCGAAACCGAAACGTCCAACGCGGTGCCGGACGTTGCCGATCCAACAACGGGCGTCGATGCACAGCACGAAACACGCACCGAAATCGCTGCCGCGCTCGCAGCCCTCCCAGCCGGACAGCGCGCGGCTGTACGTATGCTGAAAATCGAAGAACTCTCCCTCGCCGAAGCGTCGGCACAGAGCGGTCAGTCTGTGCCCGCTTTGAAATCGTTGCTGCACCGCGCGATGCTGTCGCTTCGCGCGGCGTTGAAAGGTGGCGGCGATGCGTGACACCGACAAACTGATCGAAGACCTGGCCACGAACGCGCAGCCCGTGAAACCTCTCGCCCCGCCGTTTCTGCGCGCAGGCATGTTGCTCGCTGGTCTGCTCGCCGCCATGGCGGCGCTCGCCGCATTCGGCGGACAAGTGACGGACACCCTCGCTCATCTCGCAGGCATGCCCTTTGCACTCGAGCTGGGCGGCGCCTTACTCGCCGGCGTCGGTGCGATCGTCGCGGCGGTAATGCTGTCGGTCCCCGGCCGCCCGCAAGCGTGGGCCTATCTGCCTCTGCCCGGTCTCGCACTGTGGCTCGCAGGCGGCGCCTTCGAGTGCTACGAGCAAGTGGCAGACCTCGGCTATGCGCCGACATCCCTGTTCGCAAGCCGCGACTGCTTCATCTTCATCGTGAGTGCTGGTCTGCCGACCGCGGCCGTCGCCTATATTTTCGTCCGCCGCAATCTGTCGATCGACGCCGTGCGCGTGGCGGCGCTCGCCACGCTCGGCAGCGCGCTCCTCGCCGCTGCTCTGCTCCAATTCGTCCACGCCCACGGCACCAATCCGGTCGACTTCGCCACCCACATCGTCGCCGTGATCTTGTTGATGCTGTTCGCGATGATCCTGGCGCGGTTAGATGCGGGGCGCAGTTAGCTCGTCAGCATCTCCTCGCTCGTAATCGCGTACTTGCCGTCGAGCCAAGCGACGATCTCCTGCGCTGCAGGGTGTGCGTGCGCAACCCACTTCGCGCGCAAGCGCTGAGCGCGCTCGCCGAGATTGCTAAGGCCAGAATCTTGAAGAGAGAGAAGATCGTTCTCTAGCAACTTGGCGCACTCGCCGCCCATCACGGTGCGCGCAGCTGCGCGAAAAGACGCCATGTAGCTGTAACGATCGCCTTGCGCGTAACTGTCGACGAGCGTGAGCGCCGGGATCAAACTCAAATACGGCTGCAGTGCGGGATTGATCGCATGCGCCGCGACATGTGCTGCGATCGTGGCCGGCCGCCCCGTGAATGCACGCACATGCAGAAACTGCGACATGCGCGGCCCGTCATTGACCGGATAGTTGTCCCACAGAAACGGCTTCCGCCGCAGCTTACCCTCGACGTCCGTCAGGTGTCCCGGCGAAAACGCACGTGCGCAAACCTCCTCGCCGGTCCAGAAAACCTCGACGCTCGGATCGAGCAAACGGCCCAAGTCTTCGAGATAGTTCGCGGGCCGCGCCCCAAACACCCGGTCGAGCACGGCGTCGTCCGTGTAATAGGACGGACACATGATCAGCCGCGACGCCTTCGTGCAGCCGGCAACGAACGAAATGATATGCGCTTGCCGCGTTGCAAGGTCCGCAATGTCGCCGCGCATGTCGTCGAACAGGATCGCCAGATCGTCGAGACCGAGTGTGTCCAGCTCCGCGATGCGCGCGGCCAGCGTCGCCCGCGCCGCATCGTCGAAGTGACGGTAAATCTCGAACGGACTTAAGCCCATGCCAAAGCGCATCCCCGCCGCGCGGCACGCGGCCGCGAACGACGCCAGTGCCTCATGCGTCGCCTGCGGATGCGGCTCCCGCCACCGCCGCCGCAGGAACGCATCAGCCTTCGGCGCATAGATGAAGAAGCGATAGCCGTGCCCGGCCAACGCATGCATCACGTGCGTCCGGTCTACCCAACTCCAGGGGGCGCCGAAATAGCCTTCGATGATGCCGAGTTCGGGTGCGTTGCTCATGCGGCCGAACCTAACAGCCGCTTGTGGCGTGGACAATTTCGGTTACGCTCGCCCAAAAGATACTTGGGAGGAAGTGGCATGGGCGTGTGGAACTACGGCGATATCATCGATGCCGTGGCCAAGGTGGTGCCCGCCGGGGCGCTAGCATTGATCCACGGTGACAAGACCACGACCTGGCTCGAATTCCATGGCCGCACGAACGCGCTGGCCCGCGGTTTGATCGGAGCCGGCCATCAACCCGACGACAAACTCGCCATTCTGATCCGCAACCGTCCCGAATACATGGAGGCGACTATTGCAGCCTTCAAAGGCCGCTTCGTCCACGTGAATGTGAACTACCGCTACAAGGCGGAAGAACTGCACTACATCTTCGACAACTCCGACGCCCGGATCGTCGTCTACGGCAGCGAGTTCGCCCCGATTGTCGCCTCCATTCGCGACCGCCTGCCGGGCGTTAAGACCTGGCTGCAGGTCAAGGTCGACGACACGCCCCTGCCCGCCTTCGCGCAAGACTACGAAGCGTTCGTCGCCGCGCACGGCAGCGGCGACCTCGACATCGAACGCTCGCCCGACGATCTCTTCTTCCTCTATACCGGCGGCACCACCGGCATGCCGAAGGGCGTCATGTGGCGCCACCACGACCTGCGCGCCGCACAAATGAACCCGGCGCTGATGCCCGTCATCCCGACGACAATCGCAGAGCACGTCGCAATCGTGCGCGAGACGCCGGGCAGCCGCTTCATCCCCGTCTGCCCCCAGATGCACGGCACCGGACTCCTAACCTCGTTCGGCGCCCTCGCCATGGGCGGTTGCGTGGTCACGCTGGAATCGGCGACGTTCGACCCAGTCGAATTGTGGGAGGTCACCGCCAAACGCAAAGCAACGCAGATGGCGATCGTCGGCGACGCCTTCGCGAAACCGATGTTGCGCGCGCTCGATGAGAACCGCGACCGATGGGACCTGTCGTCCGTCGTGATGATCGTCTCGTCCGGAACGATGTGGTCGCGCGAGGTCAAGCACGGCCTCGTTGCCCACCTGCCGCAGGTGACGCTGCTCGACTCGTTCGGCTCGTCCGAAGCCGTGGGCTTTGCCCTGTCCGCGACGACAAAGGACGGCGAAACGCCGACGGCAAAGTTCACACTGGGCACCGACGTCGCCGTCTTCACACCCGATCACAAACCCGTCGCCGTAGGTTCGAACGAACCGGGCTTCATCGCGCGAGGTGGCAACATCCCCGTCGGTTATTGGAAGGATGAAGCGAAAACCGCAAAGACGTTCTTCATGATCGACGGCCAACGCTGGTCGATCCCCGGCGACTACTGTCTCGTCAATGCCGACGGCTCGATCACGCTGTTGGGTCGTGGCAGTGCCTGCATCAACACGGCGGGCGAAAAGGTCTATCCGGAGGAGGTGGAGGAAACCCTGAAACTTCACGACACCGTCGAGGACGCGCTCGTCGTCGGCGTGCCCGATGACAAGTGGGGCAACGCCGTAACGGCCGTCGTCGAACTCGCGCCCAGCGCCCGCTTCGACGAAGGCGCCTTGCGCACGCACGTCCGTGAACACCTGGCAGGCTACAAAACGCCGAAGCGCATTCTCGTCGTCCCGCAGATGTTCCGCGCGCCGAACGGCAAGGCCGACTACAAAGCGGCGACCGATTTCGCACGCTCCAATCTCGGCCTCTGACCCATGCACGAGATCGTTGAAACAGCGGGCCGCTTCGCCGCATCGCACGTCGCACCAAACGCCGCCAAGTGGGCCCGCGAGGGAACGATGCAGATCGCGGCGCTAAGAGCTGCGGCCGCCGATGGACTGCTGGCGTTTCAAGCGCCGAAAGCTTGGGGCGGCCACGAAATCGGCTTTGCCGACAAGCTGAAGCTGCTCGAAACCCTTGCCCGCCACTCCTACGACTTCGCCTTCAGCCTCACGAACACGGCGGGCTGCGCGTCCCACATCGCAACCGCCATGCCGCGCGCGGTCGCCGAACGCTATGTCCCAGCGATGCTGAAAGGCGAACGCTTCGGCGGCAGCGCCTTAAGCGAGCCGGGCGCAGGCAGCGATTTCGCCGGCATCAAGACGCGCGCCGTGAAAGACGGCGACGGTTGGCTGCTGACCGGCGAAAAAGGTTGGATCACGAACGCGGCGTTCGGCGACATCTTCATCACCTACGCCCAGACGGACCCCGCGCAAGGCTGGCGCGGCATCGGCTGCTTCCTGGTCGACGGCACGCGCGACGGCTTCAGCCGCGTCGCCCCCGAGGCCCTGGGCGGCGGCGGCGTCATTGGCGCAGGTGGTTTCAAACTCGAGAACTACCGCGTCAACGCCGATGAAGTCGTCGCCCCACCCGGCCAAGCGTTCCGCCGCGCAATGGCCAGCGTCAATCAAGCGAGGACCTACGTGGCGGCGATGTGCGTCGCTATGGTCGACGCCTGCCTCGACACGGCGATCTCTTACGGCAAATCGCGCGAAGCCTTCGGAGGCCCGCTGACCGCCAAACAGGGCTGGCGCTGGATGGCCGCCGACATCGCGACCGACGCCGAGGCCGGGCGTCAACTCGCGGGTTCGGCAGCGGCAAAAATTATCGCGGGCGAAGATGCCGCCCTCGCCTCCGCCCACGCGAAGAAATTCGCCACCCGCATGGCGGTTCAGCGCATCTCCGACGCCTGTCAGCTGATGGGCGCGGCGGGCCTGCGCGAGGAATACCCGTTCCTCCGCCACCTCGCCTCCGCCCGCGTGGCAAGTTACACGGACGGTTCTACCGAAATGCAGAACGAACGCATCGCGGCGATCCTGCTCGGCTAGAAGCGAAACCCGATCCGCGCGCCCGCCGTCTCCAGCCCTTCGTTGTGGTCGCACAGGTTCGCATTCGACGCATGGTCGAGATAGAGCGAAAGCGACGTACTGTTGCCCAGCATCACGCCCGTCGACGCCGCCAAATGAAACAGGACGCGGCAACCGAGCTCCTTCCGGTCGGTCGTAGCGATATCCAGATCGCCATCGTGCACCGCCGCGCCGATGCTACCTTCGATGAACAGCGGACCCGAAATCGGCCCGCCGATGGTGACGCCGGCATAGGCCTGACTCGTATCGCCTTTGAGGTTCACCGACACACCGAGAGATGGCCGCACTTCCCAACCGCCGTCGAACCAGCCCCAATCGCGAAAATAGATCTCACCGTTGATGTCGAGACCTTCTTCCTTGGTCGCGACGAAGACGCCTTGGTCGTGCGCAAGCACACCCAACCTGAGTTCCGAGATCGCGCTATCGCCCGCCTGACAAACCGAGACACTCAAGCCTACAAAGAGCGCACAGCCCCAAAGCTGCGTCCGCATGATTGGCCCCCACCCACACGAGCAGACAAAACTGTCGCCAAACGCATCGTCGTTGGCAAGCGGGCCCTACTCTTTCGGGCCGTACTGATCGGCCAAAAACGCCTCGGCGCCTTCAAAATTTGGCACCCAGTGATGCCGGCTTACCCCAAAAAGAGAACGTACGGGCTTGGTAAACCCCGGATCGGCGAAGGCCCCGACCGCGATGCCGACAGTGTTCGGATCAAGCGAGAGATCCCAATACACGGACGAACCGCATTTCGGGCAAAAGTGAAACGTCATTCGCCCGCCGCGCTCGGTCGCGCGCGTGAATGTCTTCGCCTCGCCTTCGACGGCGATCAACTGGGCGCGGTCGAAGTTTGCGTTGTCGCTGAACACGCTGCCGGACCGCCGCTGACATTGGAAGCAATGGCAGACGACGACACGCAAAGGCTCGCCACGAACCTTCACGCGCAAACTTCCGCAACAGCAAATCGCGGTGCGTTCCATGGAAACTCCTAATCCGGCTTCAGGTCGCCCAGTCTATCGACCTTGCGCAACGTGGGAAACCAATACGCCCAAAGCCCGACGACCGCGAGCGTTCCAATGCCGCCCACAACGACCGCTCGAATCGTGCCCCACCAAGCTGCCGTCACGCCCGACTCGAACTCACCGAGTTCGTTCGACGCCCCGATAAAGAGCATGCTGACGGCGCTCACGCGGCCGCGCATGTGGTCCGGCGTGATCAGCTGCGTCAGCGAATGGCGCACGTTGACGGAGACCATGTCGGCCGCCCCGAGCGTGATCAGCATTGCGAGCGACAAGTAAAAGTTCTCAGAAAGGCCGAACACGATCGTGGCAATCCCGAAGACAACGACACACGCGAACATCTTGAGCCCCGCATGCCGCCCAAGCGGCATCGCCGTCAGCGCGACGGACATGACGGCCGCGCCGATCGCAGGTCCCGCCTTCAAGATGCCGAACCCAACTTCTCCGACATGCAGCACGTTGCTTGCAAAGAACGGCAACAGAGCGGTCGCACCACCGAGGAGGACTGCGAAGAGGTCGAGCGAAATGGCACCGAAAATCTCCTGCCGCCGCCGCACAAAGGTGATGCCTTCGCGCACGCGCTCGTAGAGCGAGCCGCCGCTCTCCACACGCGGTCGCGCGACGGCATTGATCGCGTACATGACCGCCGCACTCGAGACGAACAGGGCGAACGAAACCGCATAAGCCGCACTCGCGCCGAGCGTCAGAATTGCCCCACCGAGCGCAGGCCCTGAGATGACCGCCACCTGAAACACGGTCGACGACACCGAAATGGCGCGCGGCAACTCTTCCGAGGTAACGATCTGCGGCAAGAACGATTGTGAGGCCGGCGCCGAAAACGCCCGCGCCGCGCCGAACAAAACAAGCGTCGCGAAATAGGGCCACGTAACGGTCACACCGCCGACGGTGAGTGCAATGAAGATAAGCGAACACAGCGCCTCCACCGCATAGCTTGCAGTCAGGATACGCCGCCGCTCGAACCGGTCAGCGACATCGCCCGCGTAAAGCGTCAGCGCAAACATCGGTGCGAACTGCGCGAGTCCGACAAGACCCAAAGCGAAAGGATCGTTCGTCAGCTTGAAGATGTGCCAAGCGACCGCCGTCGCCTGCACCTGCATGGCGACGCTACCCGCGAAGCGCGAGCCGAGAAAGAGCTTGAGATTGCGCGTGAAAATGGTTCGAACCCGGCTACTTCTTCAGCGAGGCGGCGAACGCCCGGATCGCCGCAGTGACGACGACCGCCGCCGCAAGCACTGCGATGACGACCCACGATCCGAAATCGAACCGCTTACCCTCTTCAAGATAGCGCGCCAGTCCGAACCCAAGGAGCGACACGACGACGAACACGGCGCCAATCCTCAGCGTCTGAAAAAACTTTCCGCGCGGCGTTTTGGGCGTGGTCATTCAGGCGGCACGCGGCCGGGTAAGAACCGCAAACACAAGCCCTGAGATCAAACCCACCAACATCTGCGCGCCAAGCCCCATGAAGCCGCGCGCACCGAACACGCCGACGGTCCCCATGGTCGCCTTCAGCGTCGTGAACAGCACGAAGATCGCAACCGCGCCTGCCACCGCAAACACGATCGTGCGAAGACCGGTGAACCGCGAAACCAGCCCCGCCGCCAGAAACGAGATCAGCAGCGCAACGCCGGCGAGCACGCCGTAGGGCGGTGCAGGGGCTGCTGCCCCCACCTCCATGTTGATGATGTCGTGCCAAATCCAGCCGAGCCGGTCGCCAATCGAAAGTGTCGCCGGAAAACTAGGGTCCGCCTGGGTTGCCGCCGCCACCCAAGCGTCTTGGACAAACAGCGAATGCGCCATCGAACCCAACACGGCCATAACCAGCGCGGCGATCAGAAACGCAACGGCTCTGCGCACCATGGGCGACCCTCCCTTTCCCGAAGCCGACTTTGCTTATGCCCTGAAATAGGGTCAGATGTCTCTAGCGACATGGGAGCATTCCGGCATGCATACGCGCATGTGGATTTTGAGCGCCGGCCTAATCACAGTGGCACAAACGGCGGCCATTGCAGACGTCCTACCGGACCCACTCTTTCTACCGGCGCCAAAGCCCCTGGACGCGCCCGTGGTTGACACTGGATACAAGGTGACGGAAGTGGCGAAGGGCCTCGATCACCCCTGGTCGTTGGCCTTCCTGCCCGACGGCTCGATTCTGGTGACGGAGCGCGCTGGCCGCTTGCGGCTGATCAAGAATGGTCAGCTTCAACCTCAACCGGTTGCGGGCGTTCCACCGGTTCACACCGGAAGCCAAGCCGGCCTGTTCGATGTCGTGCTTCACCCGAAATTTGCCGAGAACGGTCTCCTCTACCTCACCTACGCGCATGGCACCGATGCTGCGAACGGCACGCGCGTCGCCCGCGCGCGCTTCGACGGCACGGCGCTACAAGACGTAAAGGTCATCTTTGAGGCGAAACCCCTTAAGGACACGAACAATCACTACGGCGGCCGGATGGCTTTCCTGACCGACGGCACGTTCGCGCTCACGGTCGGCGACGGCTTCGAGTATCGCGAGAAGGCGCAAGACTTCACTTCGGACCTTGGGAAGATCTTGCGCCTGAACGACGACGGCAGTGTGCCGAAGGATAATCCGTTCGTCGGCTCCGTCGGCGTCACCAATCTTGAGGTCTTCACGGTCGGCCACCGCAACGAGCAAGGACTTGCTTACGATCCCGTTACGAACCGCCTCTACGAAACCGAACACGGACCGCAAGGTGGCGACGAACTGAACATCATCGATGCTGGCCGCAACTATGGCTGGCCCGTCATCACTTATGGGATGGACTACACCGGCGCATACGTCTCGCCGTTCACACAGCGCCAAGGCATGATGCAGCCGGTCACCGTATGGACACCGTCGATAGCGCCATCGGGCCTTGCCATCTATCGCGGCGACAAGTTCCCGCAATGGAACGGCGATGCCTTCGTCGGCGCCCTTGCGCACAAACACCTGCGCCGTGTCGATCTCGACGACCAGGGACATGCGGTCGGTGAACAGCGATTGTTGACCAAGCTCGACAAGCGCATTCGCGATGTGCGCGCAAGCCCCGACGGCTACATCTACGTCACGACGGACGATGCGGCGGGCAGTGTCTTCAAGATCGAACCGGCGCCTTAGCTCGGTTCGTCGTCGAGAGCCCGCCCGCCAAGATAGACCACACTGCGATCGAACTGTTGCAAGCCGGCAAAAACGCCTTCGATAAGCCGCGCGTGCGATCGCATCGTGCTACCCTTCTGCTCGCCGGCAGACCCAAGTTGCGTCATGGCGGTCACGCCGTTGGACAAATTGTGCCGCCACAACTCTTTGCGGAAGAACGGCGGCCCGTTACGCAATCCCCGGATCAACTCTTTGGCGATAGCTTCGTTGATCGATCGGCCGAACGCACCCTCCGCGTAAAGCGCGCTCAGCGTGTTCTCGAGCGCGGCATCTGACATCGTTGTCGGGGTGTAGGCTGCCCCGTTCGTCTTCGTCTCGACCGCAAGCGCTTCGAACCCGCCCCCGCCCTTGACCTCGCGCACGTAGAGCCCGCCAATACCGACCCCAGAGGAAGTCCTGGACGCCAATTTCTTCCATCCATCGCTCGTGAGCACGATGTCCGTGACAAGCTCGCCGAAATCGCCCCGCGTCTGTTCGCTCGCGAAATCCTTCGCCTTCAGATGCGGCGCATCGACGACGCGCAGCTGCAAGGGCGTCGGTTTTGCTGGTTGGGGTGGAGTCGGCTGAAGCGGACTACCGGGTACGACCACTCTCGGCGGCCGCACCGGGGAAGTGGCCGAACCCGGCGGACGCTCGCGAAGCTCGAACAAGTATAGTGCAACGCGGGCCGCGATGAGCAGCAGAACCAACACCGCGAGCATCCCGAGCACCCAAGGGATGTTCTCAGTCGCGCAACCGAACGCGCCGTTGGAATCGCATGCCGAAGGCATCAAGCCCCACCATTGATGCAAGGCTCAAAGAGCCTCATTCACAGCACCCACGCAAGCCGCATTTGCGTGAGTTGGTGGCACGGTCGGCGGTCGCGGTGGCGGGAAAAGGACGGAATTCGGGCAATCGCGGCGCTTCGCCGCCCGTCGCGCTAAGCTGGCGCGGAATCGGGAGGGTCTTCGCATGTCGGGCGTAGGCACACGGATCAAGAAAGCGCGCGACGCATTAGGCATGACGCAGGTGATGCTCGCCAAAGCCGTCGGCGTCTCTCAACAAGCGGTCATGGAACTCGAGTCCGGCCGCGCCAAGGGAACGAAGCACGGCGCAAAATTCGCGCGCGCGCTTGGCCAAGACCCGCTCTGGCTCGAAACCGGGGACGGCCGCATGCGCGAACCCGCGAAGGCAAAACGTCAGGCGCGCGCCGAACCGCAAGATTCGCTGCCGGAACTCTCCGACTACGAACGCATTCCGTTGTTCGATATGCGCTCGGCAACGGGTCGCAATGCGTTGGCCAACACGACGAACGCGATCGGCTTCGAATTGTTCGCAAGCGCCTGGCTTCGCCAAATCTCGTCAAGCCCGTTTTCGCAACTCGCGGCCGTCGCGATGTCGGGCGACTCGATGGAACCAACGCTCGGTCATGGCGACCGCGCCTTGGTCGACACCGCACAACTCAATCTGCGCCGCGAAGGCATCTATGTGCTCAAACTCGACGACACGCTGTTGATCCGCCGCGTGACGATGCACCCGGCTACAAAGCGCGTCACGATTGCGGCCGACAATGCGCGCTACCAGCCCTACGCGGACTTGGACCCCGGCGCGCTCGAGACCCTGGGCCGCGTCATCTGGATCGGCCGCACGCTAGGCTAGCGAGCATTGCGGTAAAGCGCATAGAAGACGGGCAGCAACAGCAGCCCCAACACGGTCGAAAGCACGAGCCCGCCGATCGCGATCAATACCAGCGCGCCATAGACTTGTTTGAGCCACGCAGGCACTTCAAATGGCGCAACCATCTCCAGCGCCGAAATCATGAACCGCAGCACGGGTTCGACGATCGTCGCGTTTGCGGCCGTAACCTGCCCACCCACCCGGTCGATACCGACCCCAAGCAGGATCGACCCGGCGCCAAAGGCTCCCAGAACTGTCAATATCACCGCAAGAATGGCGTAGGGCCAGAACCAACGCCGCAATGCCCCCTCCCGTCATGTCCCGGAAACGGTCTTAGCACAAACCTGGTGCCGCTGACTGCGGCGGCAGGGCAACGCGCTAGAGGGCGATGATGCGCTCGCGAAGGGCCTTGGCGACCGCCTGAATGCGGGTCGAGACGCCCATTTTGGCTTTGGCGCTGTCCACGTGAAAGCGGACCGTACGCGGGCTGATCCCCAAAAGCTGCCCGATCTCGACATCCGGCTGGCCGATCGCGACTTGCCTCAGGCACTGCGCCTCCCGGGCAGACAGGATGTTAACCGTTGAACGCTTTCCATCACGCAGATGGAGCGCCCGCTCGACCGCGGCATGCGCCACGACTTGGAGCAGCGCCCGTGTCAGCGGCGACACATCCGGCTTTGCCCCGCCAAAGTTCGCCCCGGCGATGGGCTGGTTTGCCCGATAGATGGGCACCACCAAACCTTCGCCACTGCGAACGGAGTCGGCCATCAATTCAGTCCACCGAGCCCCGCGATGAGTTGGGGAGTTCCGGAGCTCGGAGATCAGGAACGTGTTCGGCGCCTCCAAGCACTTGCGAATGACGGGATGCTGCGTCGCCAACATCTCCCGGTCGAAAGCCACGAGGTAGTTTGGCGCATCGCTGTAGAGCGAAGCGTCCAGCACACCGCCGGCAATCCTGGTCAAGTCGAGCGCAAAGAGGTGCGAGTAACCAAAGTGCGCCGCGAATTCCTTAACGCCCGGCCATACGGCGGCCGAGGCAGCCGCCGCGCGAATGCGCGCCAGCGTCTCGCTCAATTCGGCATACGCATCTACCGCGCCAACGCGCCCCTTTAACGACAGCGTCATTGTCCCTGTTCGCCCCTGTGCTAGCCCCGGACACTTATGACGGTGCATCACAGCCTGGTCTTCTGACTAGCGCGTCAGGTATCGGCGATCAGCAATACGCGTTCCAACCTTCTGTCGACTTTCTGACCGGTTGTTCGCTTAACTCTTCTAACGGCTGCGTTCCGAGGCCCAACCCGCCTACGCTGCATCGCAAAAACACGTTATGCGTTCAGTGCATGCGCGTCGAAACTCTTTCCGTGCATGAGACCGCGTGCATCGTAACCATCAATCCGATCAAGCTCTGAAACGACCGGTAACACTCCGCGATCATCGTCCGTGCACGTCGTAAACGATGATGGAGCGATGCAAATTGCTCCGCATGCGGAAAAATTTTCGTCCCCCTCTATTGCAAAGACGAAAGTAGACATACGCTCCTAGGTGGAGTAGCCGCGTGATTCTCTATCGGTTTTGTTGATTGGGCGTATGACGCGGCTACCGCCTAGGGAGGGCGGCAGTATGCGTACGGGGCCAAGGCGTCCATGTGGCGTCGGCGAGCGTTGGGTGAACTGGGCGGCGGTGTTCCGAAAAGACGGGAAGGCCTAACGACGCGGTTGTTAAACCGCGGCGAGGTTTCTTCTTCGCGCCAAAAGCGGTGATTTCAGCCGATGGCGCGATTCTTGCGGAGTACGGAATCGCCATGGAACATCGTTCACATCGTCCATCGGGACAAAGCCGGCTAAGCACGCTGCTGCTTGCGGGCACCGCCATTTGTGTCACCGGCTCCGCGCGTGCCGAACCGATACAGGCCTATTGGCTCACACCCACCGTCCTCGCCAGCAACCTCGGCGTCGAAGCGGCAATCGCCGCTCAGCAAATCAAGAAACTCAAAGCGAAGGTCGTGGACAAGCAAGACGTCGAACTGTTCGTGGCCCCGGAACCCAATTGGAAAGATCTGACGCCGGCCTTCGACAACTTGGACGAGCCTGTACAGTTCTCCGACAGCGACGCGCCGCAAGCGCCCGCCTCGTTCAAACTTCGCGGCAGCTCGTTCGACCTCGAACCAGCCGTCAACGTAAAGGTCGATCGTCTCGCCAACGGCGTCAACTTCGGCACCGGTGATGTGGCCGCCGAAAGCGCCGGCTTCGACGCACAGCTATTCAACGGCCGCCTGTCGTTCAGCACCGATATCGTGAAGACTGTCGACGAAAGTGACACGCGCGACTTCCGCGATCCGCAACTACGTGAACGCGACCGCCCATTGCACCTGACGGATACGTCGCGCCGCCACCGCTTCTCGGCCAAGATCATCGACTCTGAAAACCTACGCTTGCTCGTCGACGGCGACTTCGGCGAAACCTCCGAGGGCTTCGCCACATCGTTGCGCGAGCTGCCGGCGGGTCGGCTGGTGTTGCCGGGTTCGTGGTCGAACCTCTCGTCGAGCCTCGAATTCGGCGAAACGCGCGTGAAGGTCGACTACCAGGACTACGTGACGAACCGCGAAGCGCTGAAGCGCCAAGGCTTCACGCTCGCCTATGCGTCGTCGGCCCTGTCCGTGTATCGCAAGGAAGGAATGGAATTTAACCTGACCCAAGGCGGTCAGTGGCTGAAGCGCACGTCGTTCACCGGCATCAACGCTGACGTTATCGTGGCCGACGTATTGCCGGACGCAGTCGCCGACGCGATCGATCCGATCCGCCCGTTGTTGCCGACAGTCATCAGTGGCGGCTTCGAGCGAGGCGACGTGATCCGCTCCGAGCTTCTGCCCGGACCGCGCGACCGCGTCTCGACCGCGAACGCCGCGATGACCTGGGACACACGCTTTGGCGAGACGACGGCGAGCGTCTGGGAACGCCGCATCAGCACCGACATCGTGAGCCCTGGTGGCGATGACGACAAAGTGCCGCTTGCCCGTTCGCGCGATCGCTTTGTCGACATCTCGCACAAAATTCGCCGTGGCAACTGGCAGTTCGGTGCCGGCCTTTCAATGATCGAAACCGACGACACGATCGCCGGCGTCCGCGAGATGCAAAGCGAAGTGGCTCCGCACATCTCTGTCGCCTACGCGCCGGAGAACGGACCGCGGATCGAATTGCGCTACGGCGCGGCAGACGCGCAGTCGCAGATCATCGACGACAATCTTGCCGCTCGCGCCAAGACGAAGCAGCTTCAGCTCAGCGTCGACCTATCGACGTTCGCGCAGGAAGAATTGAACAAGCCCGACGCGAAGTTGAAGCTCGAATACCGCTACGACCTGAACGGCAGCGATCGCGATCCCGTCACCGGCCACGAACGTGGCGGCGGACATGCGGTACTGCTGACGTTTTCGACCCCGCTGAACTGACGGATTTCCGCCCCTGCCCGTGAACCGGCGCCGTGGTGACACTTGACGCGGGCCGCGACAGCACGACTTTATGCGAGCCATGAGTAGCGCTCGTACCGCCGACGGTCCGTATCCAACCACGCTCGAATTCCATTCGAACGTTGGCTCACGCCACGTCCCCTACGGACCGCTACCGCGCCAGAAGCTGGACATTTACGCACCCAAGCGCGGGGCGGTGAAGGCGACAATCCTCTACCTCTATGGCGGCGGCTGGGTCTCGGGCGCGCGCTGGTACTACCGCCTCTTCGGACGCGCGATGGCAGCGCGCGGCTTTGCTGTCGTCGTTCCCGACTATCACCTCTATCCGTCGGCAACCTTCCCCACGTTTGTCGAAGATGCGGCGCTGGCGTTCAAGTGGATTTACGACCACGCGGCCGAACTCGGCGGGAACTCGTCCCGCCTGTTCGTGATGGGACATTCGGCCGGCGCACACATTTCCACGCTGCTCGCACTCGATCCCGTGTATCTCAGCGTTCACGGCCTAAAGCCATCCGCCATAAAAGGCGTCATTGGCCTTGCCGGTCCCTACACGCTCGACCCGCTGAAGTGGACCGGCGTCAAGGACATCTTCGCAACGTCGCGCGACGCACCACACGCGGCACGGCCCATCAAATTGGTAAAGCCGGGGGCGCCGCCCATGCTGCTGTTACACGGCGCCCGCGACCGTATTGTCGGACCTAACGCAAGCATCAACCTGGCGAACGCGCTAAGCGCGACGGGCTCGAATGCCGAGGCCAAAATCTATCCGAGCATCGGCCACTTCGAAATCTTCGCGGCGTTCCTTTGGGGCTGGCGCTGGCGTGCCGGCGTCCTGAAGGATAGCGAGGACTTCATCGAGGCCCGCCTGGCTGCCCCCTAAAGCACCATCTGCGTTTGCGTGACAAGCGCGATCAGCTTTCCGTCTTCGCGCGTAATTCGCGTCTGCCAAACCTGCGTCTTGCCGCCCCGGTGAACCGGTGTCGTTGTTGCACGCACGGTCGTCCCGCTTTGCGCGGCCGCCAAGGAGTTCGTTTTGCTCTCGATCGTCGTCGTCCCCTTGGCGCCTTCTGGCAAGTTAAGGAACGTCGCGACCGCGCCCGCCGTATCCGCCAACGCCATGGCCGCCCCGCCATGTAGGATCGGCATTGGTGCCGTACAAAGGTCTTCGCGGACCTTCAGTTCGGCGACGACTTCGTCTTTCGATACGGAGACGAACCGCAGGCCCATGAGTTTCGCGAAGGGCAGCGGATCGGCGTTCAGTTAGTCGGCGGTCAGCATTTCTCACACCTGTTTGCGGCAGTGTACACCGCAAGCCGCGGCCGAACGACGACGCGCAAGGTAATCAACTTTCCCGCAGCGCCCGTACCTTCTTGGCCGCCGGCCGGTCCCAGCATCGCTTGAGCCAAGCCGCGAGGTGTGGCTTGCCCGCAAGGTCGACGAACAAGAGCCGATAAAGGACGGACGCGACGTTCAAGTCCGCGACGGTGAACGCGTTGGGATCGACCAGATATTGTCGCTCACCAAGCTCCCTGTCCAACACTTGGAGCGGCCACTCCATAGCCTCACGCGCTTCGCGGGCGAGCTTTATGTCGCGCGCCTCCGGTGGCAACAACATGCTGTGCGTGATCCAGCGTACAACCGGTCCATCGAGCTCCGCCATCACCCAAAGACTCCATTGCCACGCCTTCGCCTCACCGTGCGCGTCGCCGGGGTAGAGCTTTCCGTGCTTCTTGGCGAGGTAGAGATTGATCGCCATCGATTCAGACAACGTGAACCCGTCGTCGTCGATAGCGGGTATGTGCCCCGAAGGGTTGATCTTTAAGTACGCGGGCGTGCGCGTTCCACCGTCGCTGGTTGTCGTCTTAATATGTTCATAGGCAAGCCCGAGTTCCTCACAAAGCCAAAGCGTTCGAACCGCGCGCGATGCAGCGTAGCCATAGACCTTCAGCGTCATTGCGGGCTCACCACGCCGCAAGCGATGCGTGCGCCGCCGCCGCCAAGCGGCTTCGGCTGGTCGGAATAATTGTCACCGCCTTCGTGGATGACGATGGCGCGCGCCCGCACCTCGTTCACCGACAATCGCAGCGCATGCACCGTCTCCGTTGCCGTCCCGTCGGCAGCCACGTTAAGGACCGGCAAATCGCCCCGATGACCTGCATCACCCGTAGGACCCACGTGCTTGCCCGTCGCATGCGGATCATAGTGGCCGCCTGCTGCAAGCCCCGCCTGCATCTTCCCGTCCTTCATCGCCGGACCGCAATTTGGGTTCTCGTGCACATGCAAGCCGTGCGAACCGGGCGAAAGTCCCTTGAGGTTCGCTACAATGCGCAGACCGCCCCGTGAATCCGAGAGCGCCAGCGTCCCGATCTCAGGTCCAACGCCTTGCGCGTCGATCTTGAACATCGAAACCGTCACTTGCCGCAGCCCGCCCGGACCACCGCCGACGTCAACCGCCGTTGACGCCCCAACGCAGACGTTGCCGGACGTGCCACCGACACCGACGCCGACCGACATGCCCTGGCAACCCGCGATCGCCATGGCGGCAAACGAAATCATCAAGGACTTGCGCATGGGAACCCTTCCTAGTGACGCGGCGAAGGTGCCGGATCGGCCCGTCTGGAGCAATGCCCGGGCCGAGCGAACGATCGGGGTACGCATCTAGGGGCTGGATTACCGCCACCTGCCCCGCCTAAACTGCACACCCATGGAAATGCACCAAGTCAGATACTTCTTGGCCGTCTGCCGGACCCTAAATTTCACGAAGGCGGCTGAGGAGTGCAACGTGGCCCAGCCCTCCCTGACCCGGGCGATCCAAAAGCTTGAGGAAGAGTTCGGCGGCTTGCTGTTTCATCGCGAGCGCGCAAACACGCATTTGACCGAGCTCGGCAAAGCGATGTTGCCGCACTTGGAGCGAACTTACGAAGCCGCACAATCGGCACGGCAACTGGCGACATCCTACAAGAAGGGCGAAGTCGTACACCTTCGCGTCGGCGTATCGCCGACCGTATCTGCTGCCACGGTCACCAATGTGTTGGGCGGCGTGCGTCAGGCCGTACCGGGCTTCGAGCTGACGCTCGACGGCGGCACCGACGCAAAGCTGCTCGAGGAAGCGGTCGCAGGCGATCTCGATCTCATTGTGGTGGGCGACGACCATGAACTGCCCGAACGCGTGCGCGCGTGGACGCTGCACCGCGAGCCGTTGCTCGCCGTCATGACAAAGGACCACAAACTCGCCGGAAAAAAAGCCGTGGCGATCGCCGATCTAGACGGCGTCGAGATGATCACGCTAACGAATTGTCCGATCGCCGCCCGGCTGATGCAGATGTGCGCGGAAGCCGGGGTGGCTCCAAAATTTACGACCCGCGCCTCGAACTGCGATCAGGTCGTCTCGCTCATCCGCGACGGTTTGGGGATCGCAACGCTGCCCGCAAGCCTCGCGGCCGGGACGGACCTCGTCGTCAAGCCGGTGGACGGCCTGAACATCGAGCGCGCCATCACGCTTGGCACCGTCGCCGGCCGCCGCTTCTCACCCGCCAGCGACGCCTTCGTAAAGCTCGCCCGCGCCCGCGATTGGGGCAAATTGAGCTAGACCCGTCACACGCCAAGCGTTCATAGCGCCCGAACGCGCACGCGGTTGGAGCAATTCGTGTCCGCCGTCACGGCTGATCCGAACGAAGTACCACCTTTAGCTAAGGGCATTAGATGAACCCCCGCTTGAGGGTGTTGCCGGCGTTGGCGATGATTGCGCCGACACCCGCGCGATGGGCGACGGGCTCGCAACTCCACGGACAGATCATGCGCATGACAGCAAAGATTGGCGCGGCCACTCTATCGCTCGCCGCAACCTTCGCGCCCGCTCAGGCCGCGGGCCCCGCCGCATCACCGCAACTCCTGCAGGCGGCCTCACAGTGCTTTGGAAAGACACCTGTGGGCTGGCAGCAGATGATTGCCGCCTGCACGACGGTAGTAAAGGAGCCGAAGGTCAGCCCCCAAGACAAAGCCGGCGCTTACTACAACCGCGGCTCTGCCTACGTCCGCCTGGGCGACGGACCGAAGGCTTTGGCGGATTTCAACGAGGCGCTCCGGCTCAAGCCAGGCTTCAGCCGTGCGCTGCAAACACGGGCCGGCATCTACATCTCCCAGCGCAAATTCGACGCTGCGATCCAGGATCTGGATAAGGCCATTCTGATCGATCCCAAAGCGTCCGCGGCGTTCAACAATCGCGCCATGGCTTACATGGGAAAGAAGGACGGCACCAAAGCGGTCGCCGACCTGACGAAGGCGATTGAGCTCGATCCGAAAGATCCGGTGTCGTACACGACTCGCGGCAGCGCCTACCTGATCATCGGCGACAAGGCGAAAGCGATGGACGATCTCTCCAAGGCGATCGCGATGGATTCAAAGCAAACCGTCGCCCTCTACAATCGCGGCATGCTGTACGCCGAAAAGGGCGACAAGGCGAAGGCGAAGGCCGACTTCGAGGCGGTATTGGCAATTACGCCAAACCACAAGGACGCCAAGATACAGCTCCAAGCACTCGCCAAGTTGGGAGCCTGATCATGTCACGCCTCTTGATTGTGGCGGCAGCAACCGCCGCCGTCGCGCTGATACCGTGGCCTGCTGACGCAAAGCCAAAGGCCAAGTCGGCTATCCAACTGACGCAGAACGATCTGCGCGTCTGCATGGGCGTCGATGGCTCGAAGCCCGAAGAGCAAATCCCCGTTTGCACCAAGATAATCAACTCGGGCCTAGTCAAGCACCCGCACACCGGCGACTACTACGCCACGCGGGGAGCTGCCTATTTCGCCTTAGGCCAGGCTGAGAGCGCTATAGCGGACCTCAACAAGGCGATCGGCATTCGCAAAGCGCCGGAGTTCTATTTTCAACGCGGAATGCTCTACATGGCTCTTTCCGACCTCTCCAGCGCCAAGGCGGATTTCGACGAAGTCATCAAGCTGAAGCCTACGTTCGCACCGCCCTACTTCATGCGGGGCGTCGTCGCCTACGCGTCGGCCGACTTTGCGGAAGCGCAATCTTTCTTTGACGCGACGGTGAAGCGCGTGCCAACCCACTACAAGGCGCTCTACGGCCGCGGCGTCGTCAAAAAGAAGCTCGGCGACGAAAGCGGCGGCAACAAGGACATCTCCGAAGCGCGCGGAATGAGCGATCGTGTTAACAAAGAAATGGCGCAGCTGGGCATCGAACCATAGCCAGCCGGTCGAACGAAAAAGCCGCCCTCCATTCGAGGGCGGCTTTTTTTGATTGCCCAAGGGCGTCCCCGCGGGACTACTGGGCGCGTCCGCTCAAAATGGCCGACACCTCATCGATGTTGCCTCTCGGCGCTCCATTGTGGGCACTCGAACTGCTGTTGTTCGTCGTCGAGCTCGACTGCGAATCCGCATTCGCGGTCGACGATTGATTGCCGTTCGAGTCCTGATCGACGTCAACGATCGCACCATCGGAATTGTTGACGATTATGCACGTGTTGTTCGCCGTCGCCGACGAACCAGCACCGTTCGAGTTATCCCCCGAACCGCCGCTCGTGCCGCCGCAGACGACGGTCGTTCCGCCGCCGGAGCCCGCGCCGCCCGTACCGTTGCCGTCCTCTACGTTCTTGATCACCACCGCGGCGCTCAATCGGTTTATCGGCGTGAAATTCCACGGCTCCTTGCCTCCCAACGGATCGGCGCTTGCCGCGGAGAGAGTAAGCAGGCAAACGCTTGCCGCGCCCACCAGTACCGCGCCCAATTGAACCTTTGTCATCGCTTCACCTGTTCTTGGAGTTTGCGAGATGGCGGCGGGGCCTTCGCCCCGCCGCCCTTGCCTCTTACCCGACCCGGCTTAGTCCGTCGGATCGATTCTGCCGACCTGGATCGACACGTTGTTGCCGACTGCGGTCGCGATTGAGCTGACCAGCGGAACCACCGGATCCGGCGTCGCCGCGACGCCGTCAGGCGACGTGATCTGACGCAGGTTCGTGTAGTTGTCGGCCGTCACCCAGCTCACGTTCGAAACCGCGCTCACGTTGGCATACGCGAATTGCGTAATGTCAGCGATCACGATGTGGTTCGACTTGCCGGTGCCACAAGCGCTCGTGCACGTCCCGTCAACGTCGGACTCCAGATCGACGGAGATGTTGTTCGCAACGGCCGTAGCCGAGCTCTCAACACTTGCGTTCTGGATGTCGTAGACATTCGAGTAAGCATGGATATCGGCCGCTTGCAGCAAGCCGAACGCCGCGCCCAACGTGAAGTACACAGCGAGATCGGTATGGAAGTTCCCGGACCCGCAACCATTGTTGCAGCCCCAAGCACCACCCGATTGGCTGTCGACGGCGCTAGAAAGCGTCGCAAAGTCGTACTGACGATTGAACCAAGTGTTCGCGACGAACTGACCGTCGTGCAGATAGACGGGCACGTCCGACACGATGGTCTGGTTGTTGCCAACCGCCGTCGCAATGCTACGCACGATCGGAAGTTCCGTCGGAGCGTACTCCGAAGGGTCGACCCACACCGGGATGTAGCAATAGCAGTAGCGGATGTACTCCCAGTGCCCGTCTTGGTCTTGCGTGTTGTAGATGTGGCTGACCGTCGATTGGGCACTCAAGTTCCCAAGGAAGATCTGCAACTTCTCAACTTCGACCAACCCGGTCGTATCAACGTTCAAACGAATGTAAACGTCGATAAGCTCGCGCTGTTCGATCCTCTTATTCCAAGTCCAGTCCACATTGTCGAACGCCATGGCGGGAGTCGCCATCGCGCCGACTGCAAGAACGGCCATGCTTGCCGCAAGGATCCTCGCACTCTTTAGGGTCTTCATTTAGTGGTCTCCCCATTAGGTTTTAGCTGCTCTAGATAGGACGACATGTGGTCGTTCTCTACGAGGGCGCAGCTGGGGTCCCTCGGTAGCCGGAGAAAGTCGGTCATGACCTGGTACACGGCCATTTCGGCCACGGTACGCACGCCGAGCTGCAGAGGCTCGTTGCGCACGTGGCCCGCTTCGAGCTCAACAAGCGTCGTATCCCAGAACCGGAATATGTCCGCCTCGACCTCATAGCCGTAAATCTGCTTCTGCAGCGACGACACGTATGCCACAGCGAAGTTCTTCGAATTGATCACGCGCAAATCGAGCGCGACGTTCACCACCGCCATGCGCGCGCCGCCGCCCACGCCGGCAACACGCAGCCCCAAACCTCCGGTCACGATGTTGTAGTTGAGCTCCGTAAGAGCCCCGACGACGATAAAGTCGGTCGCCGGCAGCTTGCCGAACGCGTCCGCCGGACGGCTAAGCCGGTTCTGCTCAGCAAGCTTTACCTCGGCAAGGGGAATACGAAGGTCGTACCGCTCAACCAGGTGCGCCTTGCCGGTTTTGTAGAGCGCGCTCATCACCATTTCGGCGGCGCCCTGCGTCAGGTTATTCCCGGACTTGTCGTAGTAGGAAACTTGCCCTGTCTTGTCGGCGATCTCGCCCACCGCAAATACCGGCAGATTGCTGGCCGATACGCCCTGCAGTTTTCGCAGACACTGACTGTAGGGCGTGTCGTTGCTGGTCACCGGATAGACCATCAACGGCTTTACGCCGGTCGCGTCGCCTGGGGCCAGCCCGGCACAAGATGTCAAAGCTGTCGTAAACAGAAACCCAAGTCCTAGTGCCGTAAGGCGCTTCATCGGTTCCACCCCATTTCGCGTGGCGGAGGAATCCATCACCTCGCCGCGCTGTTCAGGCGGGAAATTACTTGGAGTTCACGAGCGTCTGCACTGGAGACAAAGGCTGAGACTTCCGCGCCTTCCGAATTACCCCACCAGCGCGCTAGCCTGTCGAAACACGCAGCAACTCGAAAACATCACCATTGGGTGTACTCCGATCGCGTCGTGACCTCCGACGATTACCGATCAGATGATGCAGCGCACGCGAACCTGCACGTTAGAAGTGCGCCGAGCACCGGTTTTTTCCACAGGACGATCCATTCGATATCCATGCCACTTACTTTAGTGGTACACGCCAATGCTCGCTTCACGTGCCGCTATTCCTTTGCAATGCTTGCGAGGCGAGTCGCGCCGAGTGCGGCGCAACCCCACGCTCCGAGGACACCATGAACGTAACAGGCAAACTTGCGACGGCCGTCACAGCGGCTGCATTGAGCGTCGGTAGCGCTGCCATCGCAGCCGCGGGCGATAACTATGCGTTCCCAAGTGCGAGCGGTGTCCAGCTATCCGCATCGCCGGCGCCCGCCTTCGTCTCGGCCCCAGTCGGTGGAGCATCGCAGCCGAATGTCTCGGGCGTGAGCGTCGGTAATACGTTCGTCTACGGACAACCCGCGCTCGCACGACATGAACCGCCACTACCGCCACCGGGTTATGCCGGTGGCCCCGCGCCAGGTGTGCCCTACGCCAGCCGATTGATGAGCCACGCCTTGATGGTGGCCCCCTACGCTAACTACGCGGCCGACTACGCGCGGCTGTTCGCACCAAACTACGCGGTAACCGCGTGGACTGATCGCGTATTTGGCGTCGTGGATAGCGGCTATTCGGCGGTCGATGGCTGGACGGCAGCAGCTTACGGCTTGCCGCACGTACAAGGACCGCGGCGGCGTGGAGAATCTTCACCGGATTTGACGCTGATGCCAACCTTCCGCGCTCACCCGGAACTCGATCGCCGCCCAACGTTCAAGCACGGGAGCTAAGCAAAACCGCTTAAGCAGGTTTCGCGCGCCCATTGCGCGCGCCGTTGCTGGCGTTTGTTACTCCGTGCTGCACGGCCCAAATGGCAACTTGCGTGCGGTTCGTCGCGCCGAGTTTGCGCAACACCGTCTTCAAGTGGACTTTGACGGTCGCCTCTGTGATCGCAAGTTCCTTGGCGATGGCCTTGTTCGAATGACCGTCGGCGAGACCCCGGATAATGTCCAATTCGCGCTGGGACAGGGCGATGTCGCCGACCCGCACGCGCTCGCCTGTACTCGACTGATTGGAACGCATCGCGCCCAAAAAATCAGTCAGCATGCTGGGAAACACTTTTTCGCCCAAAGCCACCAGGCGAAGCGACTCGATCAAAGCGTTCGCCGTGATGCTCTTCAGCAAATAACCGTCGGCACCGGCGCCAAACATGTCCGCAAGGTGAGAGAGCTCCGCAGATTCCGCAAACACGACCGTATGCGCTTGAGGTTGCGCGGACTTCAACGCGGCGACAGCCTCTGCACCCTGCGCGAAATCGAGAATGATGATGTTTGGTGAGGGGCCTCCGTTCGACCCGTTCCGCGTCAACTCGTCGACAGTCCCGGCTTCGGCGGCGATGTGGAAGCCGTTGCCGTCCAACTGAGACCGCAAGCCCGAGCGCAGCAACGGATGCGCATCGACGAGCCAAACGACGGTATGTTCCACCAATGCCCCCCGCATCGTGCCGCTTCTTTTCTTTCGTCGAGCTATCGCTCGAGGACCCATTCGGCTGGAAAGCAACCAGCCCAGGAGCTAGCCCCTAAATAGGGTGATGTAACTTTAGATGTAAACCGCTCGCGTGGGAACGCCTCAGTGACAACCGTAACAAGGGGTACTGAATTTCTTCCCATCGCTCCGGGGTTAACTATGAAGCATATCGTCCTGCGCGACTGCAACGGCATTTCACACGCGCACAACGAATTCGCGGATCGTCCGCAAAACGGACGCAGAATCGTCACGAAATGCGCCGTGGCCGCAATTTTCGAATATCCGAAGCGTTCCAAGGTGCTCAGTGAGGCAAGCCAGGATTTCCTCGGCCAAATGCGGCGGCGTGATCGGGTCTTGATCGCCCGCGAGTATAAGCGTCGGACACAGGATTTTGTTCAGGACAGGCCGGAAGTCCATGTGCCGGATTTCCCGCTCCGGCAGCGAAAAATGACGGTAGACCTCGCGTCGCGTGATTGCGCGGGCGCGCGCATCGTCGCCCCCGGCGCGCACCGTCGTGTTGTACAGCGGCATGCATACCCGCATATACGCGTCGAATTCCTCATCACTCCCGGACATCCACATGCGCTCTGCCGCCGCGAACGCGTCCTCCCCGCCCTTCGCGCGAAACAACGCCAAACTCGCATCCAAGTCCATGCGCGCGGTGGTACTTGAGAGGATCAGCGCGCGCGGATGTTCCGAGTGCCGCGTCGCATAGGACTGCGCCACCATGCCGCCGAACGACTGACCAAGCACGATCGGCTTTTCGATGCCAAGTGCGCCGCAGAATTCGCGCACGTCGTCGCCCCATTTCGCAAGCGTCCACGTCGCCGGGTCGCTTGGCACGCTGCGGCCGTTTCCGCGATGGTCGATGTAGATGACCTGAGCGATATCGGCGAGACCATCGAAGTCGCTGCGCTATCCCGTGTGATCGAAACCGGGTCCGCCATGCATCACAATTAGGGTCGGCTTCTCGCGCATTCGCGGCCCGTCGGCCTCGAGTTTGGAGCCCACGACATCGAAGAAAATGCGCTGCTCGCCAAGCCGGACAAACATCGCAGAACCTCTTACAGCGTTGGCAATAGGGCGCTTCGGCTACGCGGCGAGATCCTGGGCCGATTCCACCGCGTCGACATCGGCAAAGCGCCGCCAGCGGTTGAGCCGCGGATCGTAGAGTTGGCACTCCCGCGTTAGCTGCAGGTGATAGCGGGGCGTCCACACGCGGACAAGCCGCTGACCACTCAATCGTTCGACCGCACTCTGCGCTGCCTTCAACTCTTGGAGCGGAATACCAACGTGAATGTGGTGGGCTTGATGCTGCATGATGCGGTGAAACAACCGGTCGATCACCTCCGGCAGGACGACATGGACGGTGCCGGCCATCGACTGCTCGACCGTCGACGGCACCCCAGTGGGCATCAGCCAACGAACGTCCGGCCCCGTGTGCTGGACGATCGAGAGAAACGAGATGAACACGTTCCAAATAAAGAACGGAATGGCGAAGCCGAACACCAGCATATTCGAGGTGGCTCGCCAGAGGTTCCCATCACCTGCAGCGGCAAGCGACACATAAGTTCCAACCGCCATGAAGAGCGCAAAGTAGATATAGACGAGGATCAGGTCGAACCAGACCCGCGGCGTCATCGGTGGCGCCTTTTGCGTAAACGGCAAAAGCATCTGCGGCACCCAGATGTCCACGAGATAGAAGAGGGGTTGGCCCCACAAGCTTCGCATGAACCGGTAGTAAGCCAGCTTCCCCGCAGAAGCGCTCCGGTAGCTTTCGACCGTCATCGGAGAAAACGCGTTGTCCACGCCGATCTGAACCGTGAAACGGTGATGAACGCGATTGTGATGATGCTCCCAAAGGACGAACGGATGCAGCGCCGGCAAGAATGCGATGGTTCCGCAAATCCGGTTCACGAGCTTGCTTGCCGAGAAACTATGGTGCCCCGCGTCGTGCCCGGAGATCGCAGCGAGTGAGATCATGGTTCCCGCGCCGAATGCGAAAACGAGCTTCAGCCACAAAGCATCGGCAACCAGCGCGCCATACACAAACGCGGCATAGACGACCAAATCGGCGGTCAAATAGGCAAGCGAAAGCCCGACCGATCGTTGCGCGAACGGCGCCAGCGCCATGCGATCGATGTTTTGAGACGCCATTAAAGCTCCAACACCAGCGGTCCGCCGGCGAACATAGTGCATACACAAATTGCGCCCGTTCGCCAACGAGCCTCTGCACGCAAATTCGTTAACCGCCTAGCGAACCGTCAGCTGAAACGAGACCATGTCCGCGTCGGCATCGGTGCGGCCGGCGAGATTGCCGCGGACTTCGTTGCCGGGCGTCGCCGCGGAAAGGCTGATCGGTTCCTCCGGAAACATCAGACGTGCGTAGCCGAGCTGCAGGCCCACGCGCTCCGTCAGATCATGATGAACGCCGAATGCGATCCAAGTGCGGTCTGAGTCCGGTATGCGCGGATCGCGCGTTTGATCCCGCGTCGGACTCTCGTCGAACGCAACGCCCGCGCGGATTATCCAGTCGCGCTGAGGTTGATAACGCACGCCAACGGCCCCTAACCAAGCATCCTTCCAATCGTAGGTCTGAAAACTGTCTGGCTGCGCTGGGTTGGAGAATCCGACCCGCAGCGTCTCGAACGCGCTCCATTGGGTAAACCCCGCCTCCGCCAGCAGCGAGAGCTGCGGCGTAACCTTCAAGGCGGCGCCGACGGACGCAACCGCCGGTGTTGTGAGCTCGGCCCGGCCACGTGTGTCGACGAATGCGCCCGTCGCACCAGACAAAACGGAGCCGATGCCGAACGAGTCCAACGCGAAATCGACATCGCCGGACAACTCATGTGCAATCGCCGAACGATAGGTAGCGCCCAGCGTTAAGTCGGCCGTCGGCGACCACAGAGCGCCGGCAACAAACCCGAAACCCCAATCGCTGGCATTGAACTCGACGAACCCGTCCTGAGTACCGGGCACCGAGCCGATGACGCCATTCGCGAGGCCGATCGTTCCGAAATCGATCGCGTTCGAAAGCGTGCCCTTCGCATACTGTACCTGCACGCCGGCAGACAGCACGAGATCATCGCTGACCG